>Ga0224501_10001522_pt1 | contig 17999 bp, 19 predicted proteins | sample SF_Oct11_sed_USG_4_FD_169105 | JGI IMG/M metagenome (GOLD analysis project Ga0224501, IMG submission 169105) | Sediment microbial communities from San Francisco Bay, California, United States - SF_Oct11_sed_USGS_8_1 | ecosystem: Environmental > Aquatic > Marine > Sediment | place: USA... | reverse complement strand
GTCTCAGCTGTAACCATTGCTGTCTGCATTTTTGTTACAGATTTGTCCAGGTATCGCACACTCGTGCCTCCTTATCTGTTCCTGGCCCGTCTGATCGATCACTATCATTCGTTCAGTTCACATCACTATTCTCCAGTATTCAGTTACACTGTTCTGGGCTAAGCTTGCTATTTTTCTCACTATGAGTACTGCCTAGTTACAGGTGCTGTAAGTCATACCCTTGGCTTCTCAACGTAAATTTTGGCTCATTTTATAGGTTTTCGGAGCTGCGCTTTCCCTTGGCAAGTAAGATGGAGGGCAGGAAGTTAATCCCTCCCACTTTGCAGCCACTGACTGTCTCTGTGCATGTGGGTGAGAATGAAGACATTGTAGGCATGGCGACTATCGAAGTGGAGGACATTGAAGGCTGTGTGAGTAACACCTGTGATAAGCTACAGTAAGATAGCTCAGTGATGAGAACACTGGGTTTGAGATTGCAAGAGTCCCGCGCTATTTCAAAAAGCTTCATCGTATCCGCGTCTCAACCATTGCAAACTCACCATTGCGCAACAGGCCCAATTATGAGTTATTCTCTTTTTTTCACAGCGACTTGATAGTTTGACCTAGGCTGTGTACCGGCTTTTGTTTGGCGGAATGAAATGTTGGGTTTCCATGGGGTAAGTTATAGATCTCTATAAAATAAAATTATGAATCAAACTTATGCATATTTTTTAGGAGATGCCTGAGGTGTTTGCACTACCCTCCGCTGAGCCGGGCTGTGATATTTCTCTACAGGATAGTCTCATGTATACAGCTAACTCAGTGGTTGATGCTGAGATGCAGCTGGCGGAGCCCCTGCCCGTTTCCTTTCCAATTTATCCACTAGGGGGTGGTAAGGCGGGCAGTGAACTGAAAGCTGAAGGATCCGTCCCTCTTTTTTTCTATTATAAGAAAATCTACAAACCTAGACTGTTCACTCGATCTATCGGTGAGTGATGCCAGAGCAGTTATACTGCTGCGCTGCGGAGAGTTAATGTATTGGCTGAGGGATGAGGCATTAGCTAAACACAATCTACAGGGAAACTTGGATAACTCGAACTGCAGTGGACCATCAACAAAGGTTTTGAGTTATGAAAAGTTTGAGTTATGAGTTATGCTCTCCCGTTTCTTTAGCCACGTGGCCACCATGGCGAGTCCATTTCACTCTAGCAAATTATATTTCCTGGTCAAACTTTCTAAAATTTGTGAGATTTTCTTCTCATGCGAAAAGGAAAACAATGAAATTAAGCTCGTTACACAAGAATGTAAACACATCCAGCCACAGAAAGGGAATTTGATGGCACTAACCGCAATTTATCAGTTCGAGTTATGACTAAAAGTTCGAGATATACCCAGCAAGTTATCATTACCCAGGCAGGGACCATGAAACTTGGTTTGAATTAAGCAGGTTTTCGAGTTTTCTGAGGCCGAGTTAACCGAGTTTCACTATACTGTTCGTTCAATGTCCCCACAAAGATAAGGGAGAAAGAGTTTGAACCTAAAAATCAATCCAATAAAATCATTTAGTTCTGTGAGTGTATGGAGAGAATGTGGTTTTCGAAATCTGGTACACAAGCGATTTCATGGAATAAAAAGATATGCTGCGACTGATCAATTCGAAGAACCTCAAGCAATGCATATACACCAGGAAGAGCTAGTTTGCTTCATAACCAAATGTTACAGACAGCATTGGTAATGTTCATCCTCGGCTATTCATATTAGACCTCGGTCTTAGAACAGTTCAGTTAAGTGAAGTTTCAGGTTCACTTAGTGCTCCGTCGTGGGCTCAGCACATTTGGTTTTTTATCGAGGACCGATTGGGTAAAGAAATTCTCAAATCGGTTTACCCAGCTCATCATAGCTGTCAGTTTTAACCCGATGTATTGTATTTACAGGTACGGGTACACTAAGAGACCTGATCCTGGATGAGCTGGGTGTGGATATTCTAGAGCATTCAAGAGAGACTCTCTTCCCTGATAAACAGGATATAGCCAGCAGTCCAATGCCAGCACCGACTCCTCCTCCCGCTAAATCTGTGACTGAGGATGAACTCTCTATGGAAGAGTATGAGGCTATGGTGGAAATGCATCAGCGGGAAATGAACTCAATGCAAGCGAACTATCAGTAAGTGCGATTCCCAACTAAATACTAGGCTGTGACCTTCAGTCTGTGACTCACTCATCCACTCACCAGTAAGTGTGACTCTAGATTAAACACGGCTCCGAATCAATCCCCCACCTATCAGTAAGTCTGGATTCTGATTAGTTGGCTGTTACTGACAAAGTTGTCAATCCCGATTACTGGCCTTTAAAGTGTATCAACGGTCATGTCGTTAAAAACACGGCGGACGGAGTCAAACTCTTTGTACACTCCGGGCCCGGAAAGTTGTTGACTTAGCAAACTAGCGATGGTTTTTCTACAACTTAGGGGCAGGTATTCATGATGCCTGATTGCTAGGGTGATGAGATTCTTGTGGTTACTCGTTAGGTAGTTTATTGGTAATACCTACCCATGACAGTTTGTGCACAATAGCCCTTGCTGACGGCGAACGATCGTCATACCCGGTGCTTTGCTAAGCAAGATCAATCGACGGCCATGCTAACTCCAAGTTATTTTGTCAAAAACTCACGATGGCTTGTATCATAAATACATTGTACATTGAGTGAATTTTCGAACAAATTGCTAAAGCAGCAGAAACAAATTCATTTTCTGTTTAGGTCATAAATGTCAAAAACATATAATGAGTCAGCTGCTTGACTATCGGATCTGTGTTCAGAGAGGGGCGAAACCGTCGGGAATCGCTAAGCTCTGCCCACCATTGTATTGTGTCATACCTTATCAGGCATTTGAGACAGAAGGTTTTGAGCCAGATCTTTCAAGAAATGAAATCAAGGGTACATTGTGAGATCATGTTTTCAGTTCACTTACACTTTAACTCACTCAATAACCTGTGCCGATGAAACTCTAGCTTTGAATGAAGATGTGTATATGAAATGCTGTTGTACAGCTGGTAGAAAAATGGCTTACGAAGTACAAAACCATATCGCTTGAAGCAGGTTAAGCAAACATGGGAGGGGGGCTTTATTTACATGAAGGCAAAAACATGTCATAGTGGTTTGTAGACATGCACTGGCTCAAGCTCAGGCGAGGATTGAAGCTTTAGAAAATCAGCTACAAAGCCAGCCTCAGGTGGTTTATGAGAACCGAGCACATACACCAGAAAAAAAGCCCGCACACTTTGTGTTTAAACAGTAAGTAAGATAGGAAAGTTGGACTCGCCAGCACCAGATAGTAATATTCCTTCAATGTATATGTAGTTGATATTTACGTATGCAAGTGGTGCATGATAGCTGACCCTGGTTCTCGTCTTTATAACACGCCCTGTCTAAAGGTTCAAAACTCAACACTTGCCAAATATATACACTAGGATTTGGGCCCAGATGAAAACGCTGTTCTCAACAAGCGGTGAACTCCATGCTAGCACATCCAGGGCGATGGCCAACAATGCCCCCTTCTTTTGGAATGCATCCTCTGCTGAATAGCGCACCATCTATATAATAGCTTCAAATATGCGCAGGTTGAAATAATGGGAATAAACCTGCTACCCCACCCACCCTCCACCAGACCACCACTACGGTAGGAAGTCAGCACAGTTCAACCCTAAGCTATATCCTAGTACATGAGCTGACGATACACATGGCTCCCGAAAATACACCAGCAGGCGAATTCTGGAATGCCCACTGTAAGGTCATTATAAACCGTACTGTATTTGTGATTGGTCAACTATCTACATCCCTTGGATAATATAAGATCACACTGTAGGGAGAGACGTGAACCGAAGAAAATTCAGACGAGCAGACGACTTCCAAACTGGGGAGAAACTCTACCAGAAGATGTAAGTGATAAGGTTAGGCGATTAGCTTACTGCTGTCACCGTATAATGGATTGATGTCATTCATTACTCATTTACCGTTCACTTCATTCCCTGAGCTTGCAAGCCCACCATACATGGTGCTGAAGTTGGCCTGGTGTACACAGTGTAGACACGTGTGACGCGTTTTTCAGTTCTTTGAGAGAATGGAAATGTTTCGGGAGGAATCGGAGGCAAATAAAAGGGCTATAACTGAGCACTGTCGGCGGGAAGAGAGCTCTAACATCGAGAAGAAACTCGCATTCCAGAATAAAGCTTTCCGGGGAAGACAGGATGATATCGTGGATGCCCTGAAAGGTACCGTATACTATAATATGGAATCACGGGTTGGGGATATGGGCTCTGAATAGTCTGGGAGCTCTGTGTTGATTCCTGATGCCTCGTGCCATTTGACCCGCTTTCCTCTTCGAAGGTTATACTGCTGGAGGTCCATCTACCACCGTGCACACAGTCTATCTACTGGTTTGGTATATAGATCATTCCTTTTCATTTGTGCGCTGCCAATCACAATGCACCAGTGAGATGATATGAAGTGTCTGGATGGTTGTTATGGTAGAGGCAGTGACATAAAGGACCTTTACGTCACTGGTAAAAGTGAAACCATTTCACAAGCACAGAAGACAATAGAGACCTTGCGCATGAAGGAATGACTTCGTAATGACTACCATTATGAGGGCTCTAGGGTCTCATGGCCAAAGTAGTCGTCTGCTTTGTAATGAGTCGTCCAAATCTTATTGGGACAGGTGTACAGCTCTCAGTGGCTGTTACAACTTCTAATTGATTACATCTGTTTCATATTTTGGCAGTTCTGGTGGATCAGGTAACATTCATCATCTTATCCAAACTTGTTTATTATTCATCAACACCTCTAAAGTAACTGTTAGGTAAAGCTTAGTATGAAGCTTCTGATGGCAAGGCTCTGTTTCAAGGAGGATAAAACAACTCCCAGCTCGCATTACTAAACCCCTATGGTAACCCAAATCCAGTAACCGTAGTTATTACGAAGTCGTTTTCTCCTGCGCAAGATCTCAGAAATCTATTAAATCCCAGACTTGGGTGGATGGTTTACAAGCGATATGTAAGATTATGAGCCATATATCTCGTTTTGCTGTGGATCAGTCACAGCAATGCGTTACATGGTGCCTTAGTCTTACACATGTTTTAGATGTGTCATTACCGGCCCTGTACAGTAAGAACACTGGAGCTAATGTATATAATCCCAGAGTAGGCCAGTATTTCCACCCTACGGGAAGTAGTGGCCTGAGGCTAACACAACCTCCCAGTATGATGAATCTGCCTCCTCTTAAAAATGTGAGTTATCTCCCACTTCCTCTGATCATATTCGTCTGAGAAGCTGCCATGAAGTAGGTTATAACCGATTGAGCTGTTCTTACTGGTTTACACAGAAGAAAGGCAGAGTAAGGTTTACTCATCTACAGAGTTACTGCTTTACTACCTTCTGGTAGTTTCTGCTTGATCCAACAATATATTTTTAAAATTCTACTCCGGCACTTGGCCATTCTATTTAATTGCCCTCCCAAGCCTGAGGCTTGTTGGAGCGGTAGGAGCAGTGATATGTCACTGGTAGGAGCTAAGATAAATGGGAGGAGCTCGTACCCACAACGGCGACCCACCGCGACCTGGGTTTGAACCCAGGTGCTCAGGATTGCAAACCCAGTGCTTTAACTACTGAGCTATCTTGCTATCTCATAACCAGGATCACCGTTATACTGTAGTGGCTTGCAGTGCTACCAACGGCTTTGTAGGGTTCTTTTGCGGCTTTTTGTAAGGATGAAACTCGCTTAGTGCATATGGGTGCGTATTTGCTTGCTACCTCTATTTTTCGAGCGCGTGAACGTGACTCCTCTCTATATGCACAAGTACGTGTTGGATTCAACAGATTGAAATTTGACCGCGCCACGCACATGAATTATTGGATGACATTTTATCAGTCATCTAGCGAAGTCAGCTTTAGCAATTGCATTCAAGGTAAATTCAGCAAACGATGTCAAGTTGTCATGTAGTTGAGAAAACCTGTAGTTGACCGGCTCTCTATGACATCGCTTGCAAGAATATGCGGCATTCCAGCGTTCAACATTGAACAACCGATACAAGCTGTCCATGAAGAGCTGCAAGAGTTAGGGGTTTCCTACAACAACTAAACAATTACTTAGCAAGTTCCGTGTTTTCGTTTATTAAAATTACTCTTTCTGTACTAGGCGTTCGACACGTTTGTGATCAATTCTGTTGAAGTTTTCATCAAACTAAACTTCCCTAGTGGTCTACTCAGTCTCTCTAATCCTGCAATATTCGTTCATTCTAATTGTCTCGATCCCTTGCGCGTATGCGATAACAAATCGAGTCTTCTGTTGTGAGAATTTGAAGTGGCGAACCTTCGCAAATATGCATCTATTGCGTTTGGCGAGACCACACGCGCATATGAATCATCACATGCGCATATGCATCGTCACACACGCGCATATGCATCGTCACACACGCACGCGCGCTTGGTGAGTTTCGTTATTGAACATCACAGATACCTAGTAGACTGCATAAATCATTTCACCCCGGACCCTTGTCCCTTAGCAATTGTAACTTCATCTTACAGAAAATGTCCGTGTTGAATCTGTTTGACTTGGGACAGAGTATACACAATCCCAACGCTATGTTACAACGATACATGACAATGAAACAAGGCACCGTCCAATCAGATGCTCCAGTTAACACGGCTGATCACAGTCGGCAAGGTCACCGGACGAGGTCAGCGGAGAGAATGAGATCACCCTCAGTGGCTGACAGATTAAAGACTACTGCGAGCGAAGCCTAAATGCTCGCTATCGTTTATCACTAACAAACTGTGATTATATTTACGAAAACCTCCGTCCCAAAGATTTTCTGTGATATATAGTCTTAACATGGACTAAAATATGATGAGACCATCCGCGACTTCACATTTATTTGGATATTAAACCAAGATGATTTGATGTATTGCACCATACGCTGAATGTCTTAGTAGATGAACTTATACCAACAGCAGATCATTTACCAGAGAGTGAGAAAATAGCGCCGGTAACGGGACCAGTGGAACGGGTTATAGTCAGAGACTAACCAGCTGACACTACTAGCTACAATACCTTCATTAAATCATAATGCTACACTCACTCGTACCCACTGCGTAAGGAATCATACAGGGAGTATATACTCTGTACATGACATATAGGACCGAATGTGAGTCATACTCCATGCCTATTAACGGCAATGACATTCAGTACGCCATATATTAATATTATTAGAACCACACAGAGTATGTGTGTATAGAGAAGTGCTGCCTTGGCGCTGACTAGTCATCATCATACTCAAATTCGGACTCATCATCATTAGACCCATTAGAGTAATCATCGTCCTCATCTGAGTTATCCTCTGAGTCACTGATATCCCACTGGGGATGATCCTCCACTATCTTAGCTGGCTTCACATCGAACTACAAACCCACATAATTATAGGCAACATGGGATCTCATAGGACGCCGCGCCAGACCCCGGCAATACCCCCCCTGTGGCAAACCGGGTCACCACGCGACAAGATGCTGCAGAGTTGTAATCTCATACCCCAGGATATGTTGAAGTACCGCTCAGATCTGCCATTCTGGTTGGTCAATTGTATGGTCACTACTTAAAATCCCAACCCCCTCAGTAAAGTGAACTTGCAGGTAACATCACACCTGCTATGTTCATTAATTTCAGTATGCATGGATTCATTGGCGAAAAGACGTTGAGACCGAAAGTAATATTGATAGTAATATACTAATATTTAGAATTAGATTGACTTTGAGACCGACTGAGGTAGTAAGTTAGTAATTACTAGCTCAGTGAATGACCTGTAGTGTAAAATGCCAGGGTGTTGAGTGTAGACTAATCTAACTACATAACTAAGTTACTACTATTTATTGTCCGACGGTTTATAAACTATATACAGTGAAAAGTTGGAAAGAGGACTGTATGGAGGTCGGCGGTACAGTAGCGTACCCTGCAGCGCAAGATGACAACTCCACGGCAGGTTGCCTTGGGGTGCCTAGGTTTGCCGCGAGGGCTATATTGCGGGGATACGAATCCCATGAGATACGAATTTGCCTAATTATACATAGGGTACTCACTCCCCATCGATAATCTGAACTGAAGTCTCGATGAGAAGCAAACCTTCTCAAACAATATCCAACATATAATTATACACTGCCACATATAAAAGGTTACTCTATGGCGAACCTCCGCTATTTCGCGGCACAAATTGCGTCCAGAGAAAGTGAAATGATAAGGTGATGCTTGAGCCAGGAATCAGACGGGGAGGTTCTGATTCTAACCCAGTGTTTTATCCACTAAACCACCGTTTGTAACTCACACTTGGCGCAGTAATGATATGCTCAGTTTTAGTAATCCGCTGAGTCATGTTGGAACTCACCTTAAGGGTTTGGTACAGATCCATATCTATATAGCTATCAGACTTGAGACACATAGTATATTGATAAGATCCTGGTTTACTAGGAGCGGGGAACTTAACATCTATGGTTTCCTCATCCACAAGTGAGGTCACGCGTACCGGTACTGTTATAAGATCTGCATGCTTCTTATCTGCTAGGTAAAGCCACCAATACTCCTACAACAGACAGTAAAACCCCGTCACTCCTCAATACCCGTCCATGGTCACGGCACCATCTCCTCTGCTGGGAAGACAGCTGCCCTGTTACAGGCAGGTGATGTCAGGAGTGCGGGACCGAGGTTGCTGCGTGCGAATGTATAACCTGAAGGCACTGGCTCTGTTCCTGCCTTGGAGTGCCAAGCTCATTAATCCAGCCGGCAGTCCGAAGAATGTGATGGGTTGCAAGCCAGAAGTGGACCTGAACTATGCCAAGAAGACAGAATACATCATAGTGACCGGCGACACAATGAGAATCACGGGCTCTCATAATAACTCTGACATACCTGTTTATCGGTGGGGAATCGTGGACAGTGCACGTTGTGAGAGAACAGGGATTTTGTCTCCAGTTTACTCGACTTTTTACTCTCGGCTTCAAACTCAGCCCAATCATCATCTTCGTCTATGGACTTCTACAGATGGAAACGAATTTGCAGTGTTATCAGGGAAATTCTGTATTCTCCAATTCAACTGGAAGTACTATAAGTAAACGACGTACCAAAGTCGGCAACTCTGCACGCATTGCAGGGATAGCGAGTGGTCTTTTTCCACAAACCGAATATCTGTTACTCGAATAACTACGGCCCAAATAGAAATAAAATGGGATCTAATTACTAAAACTTAATAACCTAGTGATCTTCACCCCTCATAACATCGAGTAGAACTTAAATTTGAACATAAGATTGGAGAAAACTTAAGTTATAAGAAGTGCTTTGCCGGTTTTCCCTAGCCCTAAATAGAGGCCGTTGCGTTTGGGCCTCTATAATTGCGCGATAATGGCACTAACGCTCGTTGAGAGAAGTGAAAAAATGCGCTCTGAAACCCTATTTCTATATTTTTGTTGCACGGTTTCTCTATTCAGACTCATCTAACTACAAGTCCAAGCCGATAAATCAATGCAAACACCAACAACTGTGTTAATTTCCTATCTCGAGGCCAATTCTGGTGCGTCGGTGGTCTGAAAAGTACGTCGTCGAGGGCTTTAAGTATGCGCATTGGATAGGGCTATATCTAAGCTTCCATTGGAACTGGGTATTAGGCCCATTTGTTCACGGTTGGCTTCGGAATCTACAAACAAGTGAATTCACTTTTTCCCATGCCATAACCCCTTTAACAATTGTAGAATTCCGCATAGAATACTTGTTGATCGTTATTCACTAAAGGAGTTGGTTCTGTCCATTTTAAAGTGTCCCAATATGAAAAATTTTCTTGCACAGATCTGAATAAAAAATCCCTGGTGATAGGGTTTTTGATGTGGAGAATCCAGCTAGGACATCAGATTTTTTATCGACTTATCAATGGGACCTTGACCTCGACAAGTTTGACATCTGTCTGATATGGATAGACACAATTGTATTCAATGGACGAAGTGAATCATGGATTAATGTGGAGCATATTGGCACTGAACCATCAGCGAATGTTGCAAATCATCTACAAACAAGTTCAAGGTCAAAAAGGATGACCTTGACCCAGCAAAACGGCTGCTTTGCGTCTCATTAATTTGTTGACCGGTGATTGGGTATAACACACAATAAAAACATGTAATAGAAGGTTTGAGAGGCCTCTGATCGCAGTTTTTGAGTCTAAAATGTGACAGAAGCTTTCCTTCAAACCATAACAGAGTTCATGAGAAAAGAATCGGTGTATCTTACAGTATTATTAGGTTACATGCGGTTAGTGGCATAGCAGATTTATTAAATGGATAAACATGTACATAAAATGTTAAAAATCCCACATCACAGCCACCATCTCATCGATCCTACAGGTCCTACAAGAGAAACAGAATTTGCCTGGTGGCTGTATGATTGCATCACTTGGGCACATTGAAATGCGGACTGCAGTCTTTACAATAAGATGATCACCTAGATCTCAACACATGTATTTGTATGCGCACCTCAAAGTTTATGTCAAATTCATGAGTTTACCAGAGTCTTTGATGGACTGTGCACAAACGCATGAAAGCGCGTGCTTGAAAACAATAACCTAGTTGCTAGTCATTTCATTTACTCGGTGACTGAGTGAGTCACTGAATTGAGTTAGAGTTACTCACTCAATCACTGGAGTTTGTATTTTCCCTTAGTTTTCCTTTGCTAACTAGCCGCTAAGCCCTAATGCATAATTAGTACGACTGATGACTATCTTAGGAGTATGAACAATCAGGATTAACAACGATCACAAGTACTTACCACCTCGTAGTCCAAGAATTAGCACGCGGTTGAAACTTTTACTGCTAATCAGCATGGGTAGGGTACAGACTTGAAGTCCAGAATAAGGCTGCCGATATCATTTATTGCTTTGGTTAATGAGAAAAAAGCTTGATAATGATATTGAAACTTATCAAAACAGTCCTATTAGTTTATCGTGCACACCATTATAGTTGTTTTAGCTGCTAAAGATATTATTTTTCAACTCGTGATTATGATCACCTGCGGCAAAAACTAGGGAGAAGGCAGAAAATTGATAGTCATCTAAGGAAACCTCCTCTAATTAGTTAGTCATGAGTAGCTTTCTGTAATTTCACTATTAATTTGGTAGTTTAGATGTTACTACACCATAATATGCAAAAAAAAATTGAATAAACCACCAGGACTACCAATAAGAGCTAGTTTAAAGCACAAGTTTTGGCAAATCTTCAATAACACCAAAGGTGGGACCCTTCAGATGGACAGACCCAATTACAGTTGATGAAAATCCTTTATCGACTAATGCTTGCGTATCAAATAAACTTAACTACCACCCACCTTTACTCTACCTATAGAGGCATCATCTCCCGGTCTACCTTAGGCCCCTAGGTAGAGTCTTCTCACCTTGTTGTTTATCTGATTTTCCCCGGAGTCGCTTCCGCTCTCCTCCTGGTCCTCCTGCTCCTCTCTGTCACTCTCCTCTGATTTACCAACCATCTCCGTGTTATCTCCCTCTCCTGAGGCCACCACAGTCTGTAAACACCCGACCTTCTGTTAGTCTCAGAGCTGAGACTGCACCAACTGTTATGTTCACAGTCATTAGAAGTCCCTGTACTAGTCCGGCTCGTTACCAACGATGGCTGGAAAGGGGAACCTTGGAGTTATCTTCTCCTAAGAGTCAACGCTACGAGGGGAACAGCCACTGTCACAAGCCCTGATAGTCAGTCACACACCACAGCAGGCCTCATGGCTATGAGATCAGCTACCGGTTTATAAGCTAGACTGCGTGAATAGGCAGTAACTACAAGCAGTCCACCACCGCACTAACAACAGGATATTCCCGCTTAGTTTAAAGTGAAAACTATCGCCCAAAGTACTCCCAAATGCAGCAGTATAGATATAGGGGTTATTACAGATTATATGGGTCTTGGTAGACGTCACTGCTGCCAGCGTTTATAGTCACCCGCCTATTATTAGCATTACACCACCAGCGGCATGCAATCTGATTGGACGGACAGACGAAAGCCTAGGGGTTAGGGGTTACAGTACCTCGGCGGTGTCATCCTGGTTATCATCAGCCTAAATGGACAATAATTCATCAGGGAGCCACAGGGGACCGAGCAACTAAAAGTGCCTTTTCACTCCATTGGGCGTCTGCTCTGCCTCGAACCGGGCGTAGCTTGCATCTGATTTGACATCAGAGGACCCCTTTTCACGCCCAATGGGTCCACTGGACGCGCCATCTTGGATTACTTCGAAGCCAACCAATGGCGCCGAACCCGTGTTTCCAGAAACGGTAACCATTTTATGCTCATAATTTCAAAAGAAAATCAATTCGCTATTAACTCTTTCACTACTCCTATTCTCACCATTCCTAGTGCAACTTTGCGCTGTTTCGATTGAACATTGTTGCGAAACCAAACAAATCCTTTCTAACGATCCTAGTACGAGACCGGAAACGAATGAATGTTTCCATTTTATCCGTGGAAGATGATTTGATTGGTTGATGAGTCAGACATTTGAGGCAGATTGGACTCAGGAAGACAGATGCTTGGGCGTGCGAGGCCGATCAGATAAAGCCTGAGGCCTTCTCACTTCGTTTCAGGGGGTGGGGTTGGTTGGACATCCATCTAGAGCATCTGTCCGATCTGAGGCCAAGCAGTGTCCTTAACAGGCCAACACAGGACATGATAATCACCAAATCCCTGTCAAACCAAAATTAGCTACGTAGAGTCAGCTCTGATGACCATATACTGACCCCGTTAGTTTCTTCCTTCGGTTTACCCACTGCTTTCGGTACATAAGGCACCGCTGGTCCCTTCTTCTTCTTCTGCGGGAACTTAAAGCCCTTCTTATTCTTTTGCGCTGCCTAAAGACGAGATGAAGTGCGCTACTCACATTTCAATAAGAATAAATGAGACATACCAGCTAGGGTGCTCGGCTAAATGAATTTCTCTGCCCACTGCCGGATCAATCACGCATCATACCCGAGTATGGTTATTTGATTGGGTATTGAAAGAATAAAGACCTTGCACAGGAGAGAATGACTTCGAAATGACGACGGTTACGGGATTTCGGTCACCAAAAGGGTTTAGTAATGCGAGTCGGGAGTTGTTTTACCCCATATGAAACGTGAACCAGTCATCACAAGCCTACAAAGCTCCAGTTGAAAGTTAATTCAGAGGTGTTCTTATGCAATAAACAAGTTAGGATGATAGATGAGATGATACACACCATATGAGATCTACAGGAATTGTGGAAATATGCAACAGACGAAACCAATGAGAAGTCGTAACAGCCAACGAGAAACGAGCACCTTTCTCAGAAGATTTTGAACTCACTACATAGCGGACGACTTTTCTGGTCACGTGACCCTAGAACCCTGATAATGGTATACATTTCGGAGTCGTTCTCTCATGCGCAAGGTCAATATTCAAAAAGCGAGGTTCTAACACCTATTAAATTTCCAGACTATGTCCTCAAGCAGGAGAATCATTCAGAATTGGGGCTCAGTCAATCGAGGCGAAGGGTGTGGTGAGAAGGATGACAGCCCAGTATCATGTCACCAATGCGCAAAAACCCAGGATAGTCTCTATATATACTCCAATTTCTGGTTATCAGTTTCTGGTGAAAAAGATGGCAATGTGCCGCCCACATAGCTTGTTAGTCGCTGGCACCCTTATAATAAAGATCCACAAATAATGGCCTATAAACTGCTATGGCCTAAGCATTGTACATCCATAGACCGGCATGGCTATAGATATGCACTATAGTTCAATCAGTTCGGACCACCTTGGCTGCTTTCTTCTTCTCCTCTTCATCCAGATCCTCCTCGACCGCCTCCTCAGGCTCATCCACTACAGAAAGTAACATCATGTGATAGCGCGGTTGGATATGATGGGAGGGGGAGAGAACGGTTAATCTGTGGGTTATCAGTGAAGATATGCCCTTCTGATTAGACACAGTTTCAGTAAAAACTTACAGTTGTCAGCGGTAGAGTTGCCATATTTCTCCAGCAGACTCTCCCTGCGTAGTGTTACCATCACAGTCACTATGGCATTCGCCGTGATACTATTATCCTCATCATCCAACACTACCAGAGAAAACAACTGACTGACATGTGTCAATCACAGAGATAAACGCAAGAAAGCCAATCAAAGAGCGTGATTCAAGGGACACAGCCCGCATCTCCAGTAATGACCAAATAACATTATAATTGATACCCAACCTCTCCCCCACCCCGCACCACATGCCCCATACTACATCGCCCCCACCACGTCAGACCACCCCGCAACACTCCCATCACTCCTCGCTCACCTTTCATGTCACATTCCATGGTGATGGCAGGCATTGACTCCAATACAACCATGATATTCCTGTATTCCTCATCCTCCAGATGGCGCAACAGTACTCTCCTATCAGTGTCTGTTAGTTGACAGAACTGACGCATGTTACGCACAGATCTCTACAAACCACAACATAATTCGTCTAACTCACCAACATTCTTAATGCAGGACCGACATGTATCTGGGTCTGAAGAATTTGGCGTGTTACATTATAACTTATTTACAGCTAAAAACTAATCTTCAGGACAGACTGTTTGTGCGTGTGTGCGTGCGTACGATTCTATCAAACATGGACTAAAACTCAAGAGTTGCCCAGGCATGACTATTTGGGTGCATGTAATGACGACTCTCTGTGTATGCGTCATGGAAGCGTACCTTTTTAGTGACAAAGTGACTGAGTTGGTGTTCTGAAACGTGCGGCAGCATGAGCAGCGGGGAGCTCGTTTCCCAGAGTCCCTGAGTGAGCAGGGGAGATAACTTCATTATATTCTCTAACGTATCCAGGCGGGGCTTCAGAGCTGAAATCAGAAGACAGAGATTTGAATGTAACCCACTAATACTGACATGATGCTAGGATGAGATGGTTCATGGTGATCCATAGTACAGTCCTCCTTATACCCTAATAATGGGTTGGGACATTCTGGGCCAACTACAGGTGGAACCTTGGTCTCTCGAATCTCAAATGACCAGTCTATTTACTTCGAGATTCTAAATATTTGAGTTAGTAAGCATTGTACCAAGATAAGACAACTCAGTTTTTTCAAATTCCCTAGCCAGATGAAAGCAACTTGCCGATTTTACCCAAGGTCACGGTCACCGTTGAGTCAAAGTCAGTAACCAATTTATCAGGACCATTATAAGTGCTGTTTCACATAAGAGTTAAGAATTTCTTCATAAACCTGACCATTAAGACAACTGACAACTGTTGTTGAGTTGCAGTGAATCTATTTGCATTGAAATGGAACAAAAATCCATGTATTAAATGATCTATGAACTTCGAGATTTTAAGGTTAGACATCGACACCTCAAGGGTTAGTTTATATATAGTTATCATTGAGTCGTGCCATCCCCAGCTAAGAACCTTCGAGAAACCAAGGATTGTGAGACTTCAAGCCTTGAGATATCGAGGCTCCACCTATACGACAAAGGTAAAAAACAAAACGAAATAGAACCACAAACCTCTGGCCTAGTGTGTTACCCAACTAAGGTAAATACAGTTACCCTATAACGCGAAGGCTGGGCCAGAGGGGCACCACTAGTGGGTATGAGCGGATACTATGATCCAACCAACCGGAGAGTTAGGCCTAATGCGCTGTCATTTACACTGAGTGCTGAAAGTGAGAGAGCAATGATTCACACAATTTCGCCGGTTGCTCTTCAGGTGTAACACTCACCATGACCTTGGCGTGACATGGCAACGAGCTGAGCACAGATCTGTACCATCTCGTTGATGAGAAGAGGACACTTGGCAAGAATATAATCCAAATCGAGCTGCAGAGTGTTAGCAGGCAGCTTTATCCGCTGCATATGAGCCAATAGCAGTGTGCGCGCTTTAATACTACAACCATACAAAAACCAGTGGAACAGGCTCACCTACATGGTAAACAGGGTAGCAGGTGCCTGCAGTTGCTCACCTATTAGGTAGACAGAAGGATAGGCGCTTGCAGGTGCTAACCCATGCGATAGACAGAGCAGTAGGTGCTTGCAGGTGCTTACCTATATGGTAGACAGAGTGGCTGCTCTTTATTCTTCTCATTTAACAGAGTAGATGAGACCTCCTTCATCATCTGAAACCGATATAATGGTATAAGCTTATGGCACTGCCAGACTGACAATGGGGATTCAGATTACTTGGAGGCTCCGTCCGGATATCTCTGGGCAGGAGTCAGCATTTGGGTTAGCCGAGGTGATGATTGGGTTGGCCGTGGCAGCATAGATGGAGGATTTTGTAGGATTTGTTTACATACATATCTCACTTCCTCATCATCTGTCGGTCTCTGCACGATCTCCTGATTGTGCCGGTTCCAGAACTCAAAAGATGCCGCCAGAATCATAAACGCTCCTGCAGAGTATAATAGAGTTAAACTCTGAACTGTTTATCCAAAGCGTTCATGGCTGAAAAGCGGGGGAAATTTATTACATTATGTTCCGTTCTGGGTGTAATACTTACGCCTGAACACCATGTTAGGAGTTTTGTTGATGAAGAACATAAAGAGTTGTTGAGTTGGTAGCAGGATCTTGTCTCCGCTGTATTTTATTGATTTGTACCACCATGTACCCTGAAATCATTCATAATATTGCCAGCTATATCTCACATCAGGATGTGAGGGGAGTAGAACCTGTGATGTCACACCAGACAGGAGGTAATAGTATAACCATAACACTGAGCACTAACAGACGCCTTTCCACATTAGCTCAGAAATTTAAAGGAGTCCAACCCAAGACATATGTTATTCAAGCAAGATGCCAAACTAAATGTCTCTGAAAATGTTCATTATAAAATACCACATCGACTACAATTCAATTCAAAGGACTGTTAGTTCGACCCTTAGTCTCAGTGGGTCTTCTAAATTGAACAATTGAAATCGGAAGTAGGAGAGCCGTCGGCGGCCAATCAGAGGAGAAACCTCCCTACTACACAGGCGGACATGAAAACCCTCTATCCTATTCATCACTACGTTGGGCAGCCAGACAGGGAAACCCCCTTATCCTACTCACCACTACTCTGGGCAGCCAGACGGGGAAACCCTCTATCTTACTCATTATTATGCTAGGCAGCCAAACAGGGAAACCCTCCATCTTACTCATCACTACGTTGGGCAGCCAGACAGGGAAACCCCTTTATCTTACTCACCACTACGCTGGGCAACCAGGCAGGGGAACCCTCTATCTTAAAAGTTGGATGATGGGGCAAATTTTTTTGGCTGATCAGAATCAGCATGTCTACAAACCTACGGGAGTCAAACTACAGTGCAATAGGCACAGCAGAAGTGCCCTTAAATCCGTGCTAAAGATGGCAAAATTGGCACCATCTGAAAAACGTTTTTAAAAAGGCAGAGCCTAATCGGCCATTTATATGACGTCTAACATCGCAAGTTTGATGACTAGTCAATAGCTAGGCACTCAAAGTTGATCATTTTCTACCCGCCTTCACAGAGTGTCCCAATAGTTGGGACACCTCATAACCACTGACACATTCCTAAGGTTGTACACAAGCCTTTAGAATGAGTCTAGACTAGCAGCAGTACCTCCAGGTCTCTCAAAACAAGCGTAAAGAGAGCCACGTTTGGCCGATATTGCCCGGGAATCCCAGGGAATGCACGTGACCTGCTACGACGATCATGCTAAAGGGTAGAGTTGACGCCATGGCTTCAACTGGTAGAAAACCGTACATATTACAGCGTCAGACAGCCACTTGGAATAGGACTAGGTTGCAAACATACTGCTGGCCTGTTTTCGCAATAAGACCAGTTGTTTGGCTATCAGTAACGAGCACAAACTAGGACTGAAAGACCGCTTTCGAAAGAGGTGAGTAAATTCACTCGGTCACGGAGTTAGTACTTAGTATCACTCACTTTGATTGCGAGGTAGACTAAGAGTTAGACTAAGCTA
>Ga0224501_10001520_pt1 | contig 18010 bp, 22 predicted proteins | sample SF_Oct11_sed_USG_4_FD_169105 | JGI IMG/M metagenome (GOLD analysis project Ga0224501, IMG submission 169105) | Sediment microbial communities from San Francisco Bay, California, United States - SF_Oct11_sed_USGS_8_1 | ecosystem: Environmental > Aquatic > Marine > Sediment | place: USA... | reverse complement strand
TAACCGCCCATTGAATGGGAGCGGCACCACGATATTTGGGCAAGAGAGAGCCATGCACGTTCAGACAGCCTTTTGGGGGTAGATCAAGGATAACCTGGGGCAAGATGCGCCCATACGCAGCCACCACGATCACATCGGGATTCCAGGTCCGCAGAGTCTCCAAAAAGGCAGGATCCTTCATCTTCTGGGGTTGAACCACTGGAAGATGCTGAGCCACGGCCAAGGTTTTCACAGGGCCAAACTGGATTTTCTTGCCCCGCCCACTCGGCCGGTCGGGTTGGCACACCACGCCCACGACCATACATGTCGAATCAACCAGATGTTGTAGCGTGGGCACCGCAAAAGCCGGGGTTCCCATAAACACCACACGCATAACTTCAGTCTCCCTTAATCTTCAGCAAATGAACGACAGATTACCATATTCCCTCCGAGGGAAAAGAACAACGGGTTTCTGGTCTATTCCGCAACCTTTTCTCCAACGCATACCTGCATTGACTCCTTTTCAAATACTGTGATAGAAGCCCACGCGTAGTGAATTTCTAGGTACCTCTTACCCCTGTAAATTGGGAAATGGATCGCCAGCATGGGTGGACATAGTCATTGGTCAACCATTAAGCGTCATAAAGGCGCGCAAGATGCCAAACGCGGGAAGATTTTCACCAGGGTCATCCGTGAAATTTCTATTGCCGCACGAAGTGGCGGTGATCCCGACGGCAATCCAGCCTTACGCCAAGCCATTGCCAAATCCAAAGAAGTGAATATGCCCGCCGACACCGTCAAACGGGCCATTCAGCGAGGGACGGGGGAACTACCTGGGGTCCAATTCGAAGAATTTATGCTGGAAGGGTATGGGCCAGGGGGAACGGCCCTCCTCATCGAAGTGTCCACCGAAAAACGCAACCGGGCTGTAGCGGAAGTTCGCAACATTCTCACGAAACATAATGGCACGATGGCCGAACCCGGGGCGGTCGCCTGGCAGTTTCAAAAGAAGGGTCTACTCGTCATCGAAGCTCAACCCGTCACGGAAGAACAGTTATTCGATCTCGCCATTGAAGCGGGAGCCGAAGACGTCAAGCAGACCCCGAACGGATTTGAGGTCATTTCAGAACCCGCAGATTTTGAAGCCGTCAAAGAAGCCATACAGAAAGCCCAAATTGAAGCCAGTCTCTCCGATCTCACGTTTCTCGCCCAAAACCACATCCAACTCGACGGCCGCGATGCCGAACAGGCCCTCAAACTCATGGACCTCTTAGAGGAAAACGAAGACGTGGTGAAAGTCCATGCCAACTTTGAAATCTCCGACGAATTGATGGAGAAAATGGCCGCCGAAAGCGCCTGATTTTTTGAGATCGTTTCCATTTCTGCTGAATTATCTCTCCTAAGTTTTTCTCCTCTCGCCGCACTTTTCTTCTTCACCATTCTTGGTGTTCCGTTTTTTGTGGCGGATCAGATACACTCCACCATCACATGATCGCCTCACTGTCAGGAACCCTCACTGCTAAATCAGCGCAAGATGCCATTATTTCGGTTCAGGGTGTGGGCTACCATGTCTTCATCGCGCTTTCCACATTTTTCACCCTGCCTGACATCAATTCATCAGTCCAAGTCTTCGTCTCCACCCACATCCGAAACGACACCATTCAACTTTTCGGGTTTGCCACCACAGAAGAAAAACACGCCTTCTCCCTGCTCACCACTATCAGCGGCGTCGGACCCAAACTGGCCCTCAGCGCCCTATCAACCCTTTCTGTCTCTGATTTATGTGCAGCCATTGAAGCAGGCGATCTTGAAACCCTGGGTTCCATTCCTGGCGTCGGGAAAAAATCAGCCAGCCGAATGGTACTGGAATTAAAAGATAAAACCCATCGCATCGTGATCTCAGGGGAACAAAAATCTTCAACCGCTCAACACGAACCGGCCACGTTCCTACAAGAAGAAGCCGCCTCCGCGCTCATCAACCTGGGCTATCGCACCCCTGAAGTTAAAAAAGCCATCCATCTCGCCATCACCAAAATGGCCGACACCTACGAACTTGAAGACCTCATCCGTACCACCCTCAAAGAACTCGCCAAAGGATAAATACGGAAAGCCCAATTTGATGCGCAAAGAAAGTCGAGTGCATTTACCAACTAAATGCGGCCCTCTCATTTTGGGTACACCCTATTTGAGAGGCTGACAAGACCACACGAAAGGCCCAAAATATGCGGGTTTTGACAGTTCAATTTCGTGAAGCCCCTATTTGAGAGGGTGAAAGGGGGCAATCATGGCACGATCAAAAAAGGTGAGTTTACATGCGATTTTTTTGGGCCTCAAAACTTTGGAGGACCCAACAAATATTACGATGAAAATGGAACGGTCACAGATTCAAAGTTTGAGGCTGCACACTTTTACACCTTTTCGGACGCCAAAGAATTTGCAGATCAAAAGAAAATTGAGCTTTCACCAATTATATATATTGGAAAAGTAGACTACTTACAGAGCGATTTAGATAGGATGGCAAGTATTAAACAGATGAGAAATCCATGAAATTTACTTCAACCATTTGGGTTTGCGGAAGGGTTTTCGTTTGCGCGGCTGCTGGCGCGGGTCGTCACTGTCGAATTTCGGATTGGCAAAGATAAAGCCCACGCGCCGCGCCGCCACTGTGGCAGCTCTAAATTTTGAGGCTTCAAAGGTAAAGGTTCCGGTGAGGGTGGCCGCGCTCATGGCAAAAGTATGAAGCGGATTGGGGGATAAGCGGTAGTGCTATTTGTTAATTTTCCACAGTATGCAGAAATTTCTGGTCATCATATCGCGGGTATATTATACTACTAGGTATGGATGTTGCTTGTAGCCTATGATGAGAGGATAGACATATGCCAATGGTGAAAAAAAGTATTTCCGTGACCGACCGCCAGGACGAATGGATCAAGGCCCAAATCGCCTCCGGACATTTCGGGAATGAAAGTGAAGTGGTTCGGGAACTCATTCGGGAACGACAAATTCGACAGGAAGAAACCCCGGAGGAGATGGAGGCCATTCGGGCAAAACTCATTCAAGCTGAAAAAAGCGGATTTTCCAAAAAATCGGTTGATGAGATATGGGGAGAAGCTAGAAAACGCCGTATGGCCAAACGTGGCTAAGTATCGTCTTTCAAAATTGGCGGAAGCAGATCTACTGGAAATTGCCATCTATGGGGATGAGCAATTTGGAGAGGAACAATCTGATCGGTATCGCGAACAACTGAAACAGCGCTTTCTTTTATTAGCCGAGCAACCTTATCTCTTTCCGGCTGTTGATGATATTCGCGAAGGGTATCGGCGCAGTGTGTGCGGGGTCCATTCCATTTATTATCGGTTGGATGTGGAAAGCGTCGAGATTATGCACATCGTAGGACGACAAGACCTTAAGAGCAAAATTTAAAACTTATAAGGCAGCCAAGAAGCAGGAATTATTTTCCATAATAACGGTTATCCGACAAAATCAAATTCTTCGGATCGTATTTTAAACGGAGAGTTCTGAGAAAACCGATACCACTCGTTTTTAACAAAGCCCCCTACCCTGTTAAACCGCCGGGACAACCTTTCCTCTTAGATTATGCTAGAAGGAAAGACAAAAAAAATATCCTCTTCGACATATGCTAAGCGGAAGACCATTTCCGGCGTGATGACTTCGGGGAGCATCCCCCATGCGCTCCCCTGCTCTATTGGTCTAGAGTATTGTCATCTTTCGGGAATAACACCACGTCACTGGATACGGCGATATTAGCGGGTCATCTTAAAGAAATACTGCCTTTGGCATTTTGAAAGGCGGTGCCTTTATACATTCAATGTCAGGCTTCAGACGGGAGCGTATAGCGAAGGGTGATGCGGTCATTTCGGTGTTGGGCCAGTTGGTCCCGTAGTTCTGCTTCCAGTTGATACTGCTTTCGTTGATAATCGGCCGTGCAAGTGGCCACCGCCGCTTTCTTCCACGTAAACAGATGCACGCCTTCAACCATGTTGTTCACGTATTCCCAAAAACCTGTCCCTTCATGATAGCGGCGGGCACGAGAAATCGCCTGGGTAAACCGCTTTTTCCTGACTTGTGCTCGGATTTTTTCGAGGTCTTTTAGATATTGCGCCTCAAGTTGTTCGAGGGCAGAGAGGAGTGCAGCACGTTCCTCGCGTTGCTGGGCATGGAGTTGTTGTTTTTCGGGAGCCAGTTCCACACAACACCATTTCTGAGAAGGAAGAGGCGTAGTGTAGCAAAAATTTTTCGGGTTGCCATGTACTGTGTGCAGTACATACCCAAGAGATAGGCCCCAAGATATTGAAGGATGGCTGAAGGAATTTCAGAGGAAGATTGTGGATTTTAGATTCTTGGGAAGGGCTACAACGTTTCGCGGATTTTTTGGCCTTGGTACCCGCTTTCCAACACGCGCTTAAAAAAGCGCAGCACATCGGCCAAGTCGAACCAAAAACCGCAATTAATACATTTAGCGTTCAGCCGCTTGCTGACTCGGGTATATTGCCGTTCGACCAGCATGGTCCCTTGGCAGCGTAGACATTTCATGAGGGCACCATTTGCATCATCTGTTGTAGAAAAGGTTTGTGTAGCAAGAGATCAGCGAACCCTACTCAATTTCAAATCCCCCCTGCCCCCTTTTCAAAGGGGGACAGTCCAACTCAAGCCAAACAGTACCAGTCTTTACCCTACCGGAGACGGTTGAGAATCACGGCCACGCAGCCAGCTAACACCCCGCCGCCCAAAATGGTCAACCCCATAGATAGGACGCCTTCCCACGTTCCAGAGTCAGAAGACCCATAGAGTAAGTCTCGCACCCCACCTTGCACCATTAAGATGGCCAAGGTCAGGAGGGCCCCCATTCCAAACCACCAAGCAAATGTTCGCACAATCTCCTCAACTACAGGGCGTTACATAGCCATGAGAGCGCACATGACTGTTTCGTATATTTAAGGGAGTGAACTGTACTCAGGGCTGAAAAGTGGTGTCAAGAAAAGAACGGTCGTTATGCCTTACGATGGTGAGGCCGGATCTTCTCCCTGGCGGGCCTTGAGCCCATGATGGAGAAAGATCGACACATTACTCGACGCATTATTGACGACAGCTAACCCCGGCTGTTCGCCCCTGTCCGTCGCCACAGACAAGGTGGTCAAGGCAAACGGGGCGTGAGGCGTAGGATAATGCCGTGGGGGATAGTGAAATGTCCCATCGCCTTTGCCATAGAGCAAGGAAATACTCGCCGATTGTATATTGACGACGGCCACATCCGGGATTTTGTCACCATCGAAATCTTGAGCCACGCCATAATTGGGACCGGCATCGCCCCCGGAGTCCTTGCCTTCTTGAAACGTGCCATCGCCATTCCCTAAAAACACCGTAATGGTGTTCATTTCACCATTGATGACCAACAGGTCCAACGTCTGGTCGCTATTAAAATCCGCAAAGGAGACACTAAGCGGTCGTTTTCCCGTTCGATAATCTTTAGGGGCCAAGAAGGTGCCATCCCCTACGCCGAGCCAAATGGACACGGCATGACTCATCGGGCCCCCATTCGAGACGGCGATATCTAAATGGTTATCCGCATTGAAATCGGCTGTGGCGACCGAGGTTGGCGTATCGCCATATTCATACAGGGGACCGACTCGGAATTTTCCATTTCCCATCCCGAAAAACACTTGGATCTTGTCATTTCGAAGCGCCACGATCATATCCGGCAAAAAATCTTCATTGAAATCCCCGGTCGCGATACTCACAGGCGTTCGACGGACGGCATATTGCGCTCCCCGCAAAAACGTCCCATTCCCTTGCCCTAAAAAGACCAAGGCATGATTATCTCCGGAGCAGGCCACCACCATATCCACAAAATGGTCCAAATTAAAATCATCGACCGCGACACTTCTGGGTTCTTGGCAGGCCGTGATAATTCTCTGATCCTTGAAGCCGCCGTCTCCGGTGCCCATGAGGAGGGAGAGAGAATTTCCCTGAATGTTGGTGGTGACGAGGTCAGTGAATCCATCACCATTAAAATCACTGGCACGTATGGATGTAGGGTTTTTGCCTACCTTAAAGTCCTTATAATGATAGATAAGATCTGGGGGGGTATAGTCCTCGCCGGCTGGACAACCGACCAAACATAGAGAAAAAAAACTGGCAATCAGGCAGGAGAACCCACATGACCGAGTAGAAAATGGTCCCAAATTCTTGGCGCCTTTCCCGCTTGAGAAGGGAAGCATAGCCATACGTACGACTGCACGTGGGGGCGGGCAGAGTATACGGGTTTCCCCAGATCTTGTAAAACTACGTAACGGGAAAACCCACATGGGTCGTCATTGGTCGCCCACCTCAACTACCATGAGAGATGGAGAATAGGCCGCCCCACTAGCAGAGGGTTGCAGCTTTATGGTATAGATTTTTTCGTATGTTTTTGTCGTGTTTTTTGAGGAGGAGAATATGTCCGTGAAGAAAGAACAAATTGAGTTAAGTGTGTATGGAGTGGCGGAAATTGTGAAATGGTGCATCACCCGCAATAATGGCCGAGTTCCTGGCGTCGATACCCCAATTTTTCAACAACTTCAAGATTTATTGAAGGAAAAACCAGCGACCAACGACTATTTCACGCTGGATCAATTTTGGAAATCACGAAAGGTGTTTGAATTCACTCCTGAGGATGTTGCAACGATTGATCGCTGCCTCTATGACATTCCAAATTTCGATGGGGCGCAACTCCCACAAATTCGGTACAAATTCTGGCCTAAAACCGTCGTACAGGCATAAGCTTGTAGTCTTCCATCCCCCCGATCTAGCACTGATTAGGGGGTGTTTTTCAGAAAGTACTCCCCTCCCTTTAAAAATTTTTACCACCACTGCCACTCTTGGGTGGCCAGTACATGTAGACCCAAAATGAAATTTGTCGTGGCATGCGCCACCACACAGGGCCATAACCGACGCGTCTTGTAATAGAGCCCATTATAGGCCACCCCGGCCATCATGCCGGCCAACCACAAGTTGTGTTCCAAGCCGAATAACACGACGGTGGCGGCAAAGGACGCCAACGTAAATGTCCCAAAGGCCACCTTTTCAAAATCAGGATTAACGACCCAACGAATCAAAAACGACCGCCAGAAGAGTTCTTCCATCAGTGGAACGACAATGGATGCCCCGAATATGCGGACCGCTGCAAGCGCCCATCCCATTCCCGCACCTTCTTCAAAGGGGTTGTAGCCCGTGATCTCCCCTTGCGTCGCCCATGGCCAATCCATCTGAACCCACAGCACATACACCAAGATACCCACGCCTATGCCGAAGGCTGCCTCTTTGGCATCCGCAAATATGGGGCCGTGTAATTCTGAATAGGCGGACCCAAAATACACCAACAGCCCCAGAACGACGGCAGTTTTTACCGGGTACAACCACAGTTCAGAACAGGTACCTTCGGGTAATAGGCTGCTGACACCAATGAACGCCATGTAGGCAGCAAAGGGAAGGATTCGTGGCCACATCGCAAGCCCACCTTTCACTAAAGATTCTTGGTCCCCCAAACCAAACCCAGCAGGATCTGAATGGGTTAAGACCTTATACACCTTTGTTTCGGAAACTACCAAGGCGCTCTTAATGGCTAAGCCTCGACGGGATGATGTTACGCTTCACCTTGAAGTAAATCTAGCGGGGAAAAATCGTCAGTAAGGATTTGGCCGGGACTCAGAGACACAGGAACATGAGACAGAAATAATCCTAGCCCATCAGGCGGAAATTGGCTGCGATTCATGGAACGGGTCAGCAAGTCGATAAAATCCGTGGAGCGCATCCGTTCGACCGGCTTACCGGCAAAAAAGATCAGATTGACGGAGCCCTTTTTAGTCTTCAACCAATCGGGACCAGCCACGCCATAGGTCGTAATATTCTCAAACGCCAAACCCATCGTGGTGAAAACGGCTTCTGCCCGTCGAACATTAGCCGGAGCATCAGAAGAGGCAAGATTCACTGCAATGGCGCCGTCAGGCGTCACATGCTCGCGTAGTTCCTCGAAGAATTCTTGGGTGGTGACATGAAAGGGAATCAAATGTCTCGCAAACACATCCACCCACACCACATCGTACTTCGTGGGGTTGTTGCGTAAAAACGTTCGCGCATCTTGCACGACCACATGGTGATTCGCCGGAGGCGTATACTCAAAATACTGTGCCGCGGCCTTGACCACGGACGGGTCCATTTCCACCACATCTAATTCCAAGCTTGGCCAATATTTCGCCAGCCATTTGGCCAAAGAGCCACCTCCATGCCCTAAAATCAACCCTCGCCTCGGTTGTTCCAAGATTGGCAAAACTCCCATCATCACTTGGCTATACGGCAACGCCAGAAATGTCGGGTCAGCTTTCCACATAACGGCATGAAACGTATTATCCAAAATGAGGTAGCGAAATACATCATTTTCACTCACCCGAACTTGTTGGTACGGGCTATCTTCTTGATGAATGGCCGGTGGCAGCACGATCACAGGGTGAAAGCCCATCCACGTGATTCCGCCTACCACGGCGAACATCCCCACCTGCCACACCAGAGAGAGTTGACGAGATTGCACCGTCCATATGACACCCAGAATCATCAGGACCACACCTAACACGGCAACCAGGGTTGTACTCCCCATCCAAGTCAATAAATAAAAGGAGGTTCCCCAGGTTCCCATGAGGCTGCCCATCGTGGAGACGGCAATCATCCCACCCGTGTGCCGTCCGAGATGCCCCATATCGGCAATCGCCAATCGTAACAGAGCCGGCAGCACGCCACTCAATCCAAAAGCGGGAATCCCTAACAACGCACTGGCCGCAAAACATGGGCCCCAACGGGGATCCTGAATCCATTGAAACACTTGAAACACCACCGGCTGCCCGACCCAGGCTAAAAGCAGCGTCCAACCGCCGGAAGCCAATAACAGGCCTGCCATGACCCACTGGGGAGGATACCGATCCGCCAACCAACCCCCAGCCGCATATCCAGTACTCATGGCTGCCAACACGACCCCAATGAGCGCTCCCCACACAAAGAGCGAACTCCCAAATACCGGTGCAAGCAGACGGCTCCCGACAATCTCCAAGCCCATCACGACCGCACCGGTGGTAAAGGCCGTCGCAAAACACCACCAGCGTGGTAGGCTAATAGGGTTAGGGGATTGAGAAGAACGCGATGGTGTCATACGAAATTACGTGTCAGGGGCAAAAGGGAAATGATGCTAAAGCATGATTCCCAGAGTGTCAATTCGCCGCATGCCAATGGTTAGTTTTAGAGATAATGGAAGATTTTGGCTCAACTCCCAGAGCTTCCAATATTTCTACAGCTTTTCATGATGGAACTCCTTCCTCTAATTCGGTAACATTCCCTTTCGGATGACCCAATCCACTACACCCCCATCAGACTCGCAGCTTCCCCAAGACTCTCCAGGAGAGACCCACCAGATTAGTCGAGCCGCAGGCTTGATCGGGGCTGCCACATTTTGTAGCCGAATTCTTGGTTTTCTTCGTGACATCATCTTGGCCAACCTGTTCGGAGCCAACGCCGCGGCCGATGCGTTTTACATCGCCTATCGCATCCCAAACCTGTTACGGGAGCTGTTTGCAGAAGGCTCTATGTCTTCCGCCTTCATCCCGGTTTTTACCGAATATCACTCCACTCGGTCCAAGCAGGAAACCTGGGAACTCGCGAGCGCCGCATTTACCACACTGCTCACGCTTGTCACCTTGGTCACGCTTCTCGGCATCCTGGCCGCGCCTAGCCTCGTTTGGATGTTGGCTCCCGGGCTCCATGATGAGGCCGCGCAATTAGCCACCACCACGCTGCTCACCCAAATCATGTTTCCTTACCTGCTCTTTGTGAGCCTGGCGGCACTAGCCATGGGGGTTCTCAATTCCCTTCGCTCTTTTGCCATACCCGCCTTGGCTCCAGTTTTTTTCAATGTGTGTGTCATCGTCTTTGCCCTGGCCATTTCCCCATGGTTTGACCAACCAATTGTGGCCGTTGCGATCGGAATCGTGGTGGGAGGGTTAGCGCAATTTCTCATGCAATTACCTGGGTTACATAAGAAGGGTTTTTTATTCTCCTGGAATTTTCATCCCTCACATCCCGGCGTCAAGAGAATGGGGGTCCTACTCATTCCAACGCTCCTAGGCTTAGCCGTCACGCAGATCAACCTCACCATCAGCACCATCTTAGCCTCGTATTTTGAAGGCGGCCCGACCTACTTGTTCTATGCGATGCGGCTGATTCAATTTCCATTAGGGATTTTTGGTGTCGCCATGGCCACCGCAATTTTGCCCAGCCTGTCCTCCCATGCGGCCAAGGGAGCCCATGAGGAACTCCGCGCAACGGTCAACTTTGGGTTGCGAATGGTGTTCTTTATTATCTTGCCATCGATGGTCGGACTCATGCTCCTGCGAACCCCGATCATTCACCTCTTCTTTGAACACGGAGCCTTTTCGGCTCTTGATACGATTGGGACGGCCTCAGCGTTATTGGGGTTCTCCGTTGGACTATGGGCCTTCGCCAGCTACCGGATATTGGCCATGGCTTTTTATTCGCTACAAGACACCAGGACTCCGGCAACCGTGGCCGTTGTGTCTGTCGGGATCAACATTGGACTCTCTTTATGGCTTATGACCCCGCTCGCCCATAGCGGATTAGCCTTAGCTGCGGCATTAGCCGCAATAGCCAATACCCTGATTCTTGCGACATTATTGGGACGACGTCTCCAGGGTTTATTGTGGGCCACATTAGGCAGTTCTCTGGCTCGAACCGGAATCGCCCTCCTTCCGGTGATAGGCCTTTGCACATGGATGGCTTCTTTTCCCATATGGCAAGAAACCGGACAGAGTCCTCAAAAAATGGCATGGCTACTTGTCGTGATAGGCGGAAGTGCCATCGGCTATTTTGGCATCCACCAATTACTCCATTCTGATGAGCTAATGCATCTCAAGCTGATGCTCAAACGAAGATTGCCACAACGGTCGGCTCAATAGGGGGGATTCTATGGTTGCCGTCATTCAACGCGTCACTCAAGCTTCGGTGACGGTCGACACCCAATGTATCGCAAGCATTGCACACGGCCTCTTAGTGTTAGTCGGGATCGCTACAGGTGACACACATTCCGATGTCCAATTCATGGTTGAAAAAATTCCTGGCTTGCGGATCTTTTCCGACTCCAAAGGACACATGAACCGTTCACTGAAGGATATCGAGGGGGAACTCCTTTTGGTTTCTCAATTCACCTTACTCGCTGATTTGGCCAATGGCCGACGCCCCAGTTTCGATGCCGCCGCTCCGCCAGAGGAGGCACGTTCCCTCTACCACAACCTGGTGGAACAGTTCCTTGCCTTAGGTCTGGCCGTTCAGACAGGACGATTCGGGGCCTCAATGAACGTTCGCTTGGAAAATGACGGCCCCGTGACCTTGATTCTCGATAGCCGAGCCAAAGAAAAATCTGAAAAACTAAAGGGGCTTGACCCGTAGGCCGATAGGACTATTCAATGGGAGTCGGATAAAAAATTCAAACCGGAGAAGAGGAGGGAGGAGCCTGATGACGCCAATCCCTGATCACCATCCGCTCAAGCAATTATTTGGTCGGTTGACCGAACGAAATTTTTCCGAAGCGTTAGGTTGGCCAAATTTTGAAGTCACCGACTATGTCGCCAATCTGCTTCTCGAATTCATCCATACCGATCAACTCTCTCGCATCAAAGACCACGAAGGCGAACCTGTCGAAACGGTCGTCGAACTCTTATACGAAGCGGAAGATCATAGCCAACATTCTTCAGCAGAAAAAGAATGTGATATTCACCGACACATTGGGGATCTCACGTTGTTTCTGGCCGGTGTCTTTCCGGAATATTGTCGCCGCATCAAATGCTCCGGGTTGATCCATCACAAAGATTTCCTAGTGGATTACGTGAAAGCCGGGAAACGGTCTTATGGCATTGTGGCCACTCACCAAGACCCTCAAGCCAAAAACCCGCCTTCGTTGTTCCAAACCTTGTCAACGAATTTTGAATTGTGCGTGGCTGGCCTGGGGTTTGTGCGGTTAGACCTTGACCGTTTTCAGGATTCACCTAGGCAACAAGCCCAAACCATTCTCTACCACTGAGAATAGTGACACCTCCATCCATTTCAATCAACCTTCGCTCGCGATCAAACCATTCATCACCTTCGTGCTGATTGGCTAACAGTTTGAAGTAACGCGCTATTTTCTATTAAGGCAAAAGACCCTTCAATTGCTGGGTCGCTGCCGCCTTCTACGCAGAGCTTCCAAACATTCTCACTACTCAACAATCACGCTGCCTTGTCTTCATCTCCATGATTGCCCTTTGGCGCCAAATCCCTCAAAAAACCATAAAAATATGGGGCATTGGCATCTATTACACTTCAGATGGAGGAACAACAAACCGAAATGACCCAGAAGGACACGCACCCGACATCCTCGTTTCCTCGACCCCAGCATACGAGGAGGGTAACATTCAGAGAGGCATTAAGCCTTCAACGCATCACGAATAAAGCTATTTCGTAGAAAATTCATTCAACATGACTCCTGAACTTCAAGCAAAGTTGAAAGCATGTCCCAATCTTCCCAGCCCCCCAACCATCGCCATTCAAATTATTTCACTCGCGAACGACCCGGAAAGTGATTTCAAAAAACTCATTCAAGTTCTGACCTGTGATCCCGCTCTCGCCAGCAAAATTCTTCGGATTGCGAATTCTCCAATGTATCCGTATGCCAAAAAGGTCGAAAATCTCCACCAAGCCCTGATGGTATTAGGGCTGAACGCCACTATCTCTCTTGCCTTATCCTTTTCTCTGGTCAAGTCGCTCCAATCCACCAAGCAATCCGGCTTGGATTACGCCCTGTATTGGAAACGCGCATTGTTGTCCGGAATCGCATGTCAAATCCTAGGTGACATGTGCCAGGTACCAGAAGTCGAGGAATTATATCTGGCGGGCCTGCTTCAGGATTTGGGCATGTTAGCCATGGATCAAGTGTTTCCTGACTTGTATCTCACCTATCCTGGGCAACAAAGTGATCATGCTAGCCTCATGGCCTATGAAAAACAGTCTCTTGGTCTTACGCATGGAACGGTGGGCAGTTGGTTGTTACGGCAATGGAATCTTCCAGATCGTTTGCAACTCGCGGTGGCGGGAAGTGACGATCCATCCCAAATCCCGGAACAAGAGAAAGACGCCACCTTCGCCTATTGCGTCACCCTCTCTGGAATGATCGCAGAGATTTTCATACGAGAACACCATGATACCGACATGTTAGCCCTGACCCAACAAGCAAACGCCCTGTTACAGCTGACACCAGAAACATTGGTAGGCATTTTAGAAAAGATCAAAGAACGACTTCCAGAGACTGAACGATTATTCAGTACAAATTTACAGCCATGGGATGACCCACAATCCATCTTGGAACATGCGAGAGAATCCCTCTTACTCAGAAATCTTCAAGCCCTGCACCAAGTGGAAGAACTCAGAATGAGCACCGTCAATATGGAGGCGCATCTTTCCAACTTGGAAGAAACCAATCGGCACGACGCACTGACCGGGACGTTGACGAGGGCTCATTTGGATAAATGCCTGCAAACAGCATTTGAACGGGCCGTGGCCAATAAAGAATGTCTCACCCTGATCTTTGGAGATCTGGATAAATTCAAATCGGTGAATGACACCTATGGTCATCAGGCAGGAGATCTGGTCCTTCAATCAGCAGCTCGCCTTCTGCTCTCCAACCTTCGCGGAACCGATATGGTCGGACGATTTGGAGGGGAAGAGTTCGTTCTCATTTTGCCAAAATCGGGAACTTCTGGCGCCCAATTGGTGAGTGAACGCATTCTCGCGGCTTTCCGAGATACCGCTCACGAGATAACCGAAAATCACAGCTTAACCGTGACGATTTCCCTAGGCATGGCCACCCATACACCAGACCACCCCTATACGTGTGTCGACGACCTCCTTCGCCATGCCGATGAAGCGGTCTATCACTCCAAAATACATAGCGGCAATCAATGTACGATTTATGACACCATGAAAACTGGACAGCCCGTTTAACCCCCTACCCGCCTTCTCTCTCGGCATTAATAACCCCAAGTTTCGAGGCATGACAACGAACTGCCTCCGGGAAACCTGCCGCTCCTTCATCCGTCATGACAATCGCCGGTGCTTGCCCAAACCTAGAAAGTACGATAAAAAAAAGGCCGTATCATGAACACGATAAATTCCTCTATCTTTCATCTTTCTTTTCCTGTTCGAGATATCGAATCAACCAAGAAATTTTATGTCTTAGGCTTGGGATGTGCCATCGGACGACAATCAGCCGTTGCCATCATGCTAGATTTTCATGGGCACCAACTGGTGGCTCAGGTCACTGAGGACTTGGGGACTCCGCAAAGCAGTATTTACCCTCGGCACTTTGGACTGGTCTGCCAAACGGAGGACGAATGGGCGCAATGGCGGGATCGCGCCAAAGACCACCAATTACCATTTTTTCGTGAGCCCCAGCGCCGGTTCTCCGGGAAACCCATCGAGCATCTTTCTTTTTTCCTCAAAGATCCCTCAGGCAATCTTCTGGAGTTCAAATACTATCTTCATCCCAATGCGATCTTTGGCGAACAGGGCTTTTCCCAGATTGGGGATGCGCACGAACGCCCAGAATCCAACGATTAGCCCATTCGCCTGTCCCCATGATTCCCACGTACTCTTCTAGCCCAAGGCCGCCAAGACTTCCTCATAGTGGCCTTCGACTTTCACCTTGGGGAACACATGACTGATGGTTCCATCTTTGGCAATGACCACAGTGGTTCGTTCAATCCCCATATACTTTCGACCGTACATCGACTTCTCTTTCCACACACCATAGGCCTGAATGATGGCTTTAGATTCATCGCTCAACAGCGGAAAATTTAAATCGTATTTTTGAGAAAACCTTTGATGCGAAACCACAGAATCGGCACTCATCCCCAAGACGAGGGCGCCTTTTTTCCGAATAGCCTGTAGCCCATCCCTGAACGAACACGCCTCTTTTGTACAACCCGAGGTGTCATCTTTGGGATAAAAGAACAGAACAATGGTTTTACCTTTCAGCTCAGACAATTTCACCACCTGCCCCTGTTCATTAGGCAGGGAAAATGCGGGCGCTCGACTGCCAACTTTCACCCCTCCCGTCACTGCAGTTATCTTACCCTTCGACAAAGCTGGAGCGCTCTTCTTGGCCACCGGTGCTGCCGATTTCTTCGCCGAAGGGGTTTTCTTGGCTGGCGACTTTGTTTTCCCAGCAGTTTTCGATGCCCCGGCGACAACTTTTTTCTTCTTAGGGGATGGAATGTTTGATGGCATAAACGCCTCCTTCTCTTAGCTGTGAATAAATAATTGCCACATGGCTTTTTCCTCAATACCTCGATAGCGGACTGTTCTCACACTCGAAACCAGTTCCGGTTGGCCATTCTACAATGAACCATGAGTACAGTGCTGCCTGATATTTTCTACAAACTCTTTAACAAATTGTTCGATCAGAACAGGGCAGGATAAGATTCCAGTAAGGCAGATTGCGCTTGTGCGCCAGCACACAGCCTAATGGGGTCACACGGCAGATTTCAAGAATGAGGGAGTGAGGAAAGGGAAAAAGCTACACGATGGGTTCTTCTACAGACAACGCAGCGGAATCCAAGGAGGTATAGGTCCGCAGACGAGCTTCCAAACTTTTTAACTCTTCGTCCTTCTTTAACACCTTCATCTCCAATAAATTGTTTTTGAGTTCGGCATTCTGGAGTTCATCCTGGAGACTTTGCAGTTCAGGGTGAAACCGATCGAGTTTTTCTTGTGTGCGTTGCAACTCACCTGAAAGCCGGATTTTCGTATCGTGCAACTCCTTGGTCAATTGATCATTGATGTCTTGTAATTTCTTGCCCTCTTGGCTTTTTTCTTCCTTCACCAAAGACAATTGGGCCTCCAGCCTATTCACCTGATCTCGCAAGTCAGACTTCTCATCTCGAAGACCCTGAACCAACGTCTGCACTTCCTCAAGGAGACCAGCAATATCTTTTGTGTCAGGCATCAGTCGACTCGTTATTTTCGCCACTTGGTGATTTCCACAATTCCCCTAGTACCCTATCGGCGGGTTTTCCTTCAAAATAAAGCAGGTACCCCCTAAAACAATCCTGGACATCCTCAGGATATAAGCCCTCTTCAATCTCAATACTCTTGACTTTCATTGAAAAAATGATATAAAAATACTATTCCTATCGAATTAGTGTGAATTAAAAAATGAGCCGATTTTCTGCCAAAGTCACCTACGGAATCATGGCCACTGTCGAACTTGCTCGTCATGATCGAGAAATTCCCCTTCACGCGAAAGCCATCGCGACCCGGCAGGGCATACCCTATCGATTTATTGAGCAAATCTTACAGGGGTTGAAGCAGGCTGGAATCGTGCGAAGCCTTCGTGGGGCGCAAGGCGGATATACGCTAGCCCAAGATCCTCGCCAAATCACGTTAGCTGAATTGGTTCATTCCTTGGACGGAACGGAAGCGACTCCGGCAACTGGAAACGGATCTCCAGCTCCAACTGAGCCCAGAGGGGCTTTAAACACAATACTTTCAGGAATTTTGGAACAAGTGCAAGAAGCCGAGCAAACGATTCTCCGAGTGATTTCGCTCCAATCCTTGGTGGAACAGCAGCAAAAGCTCGAATCCCAGCGCAGCTTGATGTATCATATTTAGTTCGGAGAGTCGGCAGGAACGATCCAGATATCGCCATTTTCCTTGATCGTATAATGATGAGAAGCCAAAGATAAGGACCTTTGAATTTTATCCGCCATTTGGAGAAAGACCATGAGCACCTCACCCGCGACAACCAGACCCCCCATCCAGACGATCCCGATCCCTCAGGAAATTATTGAGGAAATCGAAACGTTCGAAGATGAAGTCGCTCGGCTCCAATCCGGCGCTACCCCTATGGATATGTTTAAACCGTTCCGCCTTCAATACGGCATATACGGGCAACGGCAGCCAGATGTCCAGATGATCCGTATCAGAGTTCCCTTTGGTGGAATGAATGCCAATCAATTACGACAGGTCGCTGAGATCACTGATACTTATGCCACGGGCGTCGGTCATGTCACCACTCGGCAGGATTTTCAATTGCACTTTGTGCCGCTGCCCCAAGTCGGCACCATCATGAGGAAATTAGCAGAAGTTGGCTTGACGACACGCGAAGCCTGTGCCAATACGGTTCGGAATGTGACCGCCTGTGCGCTTGCCGGTGTATGCCCTGGAGAAGTCTTCGATGTCACACCCTATTCCAAGGCCGTGGCTGATCATTTGTTGCGAAATCCGCTGAATCAAAGTCTTCCTCGGAAATTTAAAATTGCGTTCTCCGGCTGCAAACAGGACTGCGCCTTGACGCCCATTCACGATGTCGGATTGTTGGCCTCCCGTAATGCCCAAGGAACCATCGGCTTTAAAATGGTCGTCGGTGGTGGATTAGGATCGACCCCGCGTTTGGCAAAGACGCTTCGAGAATTTGTTCCAATGGAAGAACTGATTCCTTCCATCGAAGCCATGTTGAAAGTCTTTGATAATTTAGGCAATCGAAAAAATCGCAGTAAAGCCCGAATGAAATTTGTTCTGGACAAATTAGGTTTTGAGGAATTTTCGAAGCGATGGAAAGAAACCTACGACAGCATGATTCAATCAGGGGCCACGAAATTAGGATTAATCCCGGGCGTGTACCCTGACAGTCCGCCACTGATCATGCCCGCGAAAAATGGCAATGGCGCATCTGGGCACAGTAATGGCCATGGCTCCTCAAACGGTTCGTCACAGAATGGAGCGGCAACCTCATCTGATGCCTTTACCGCTTGGTGTGCAACCAACGTCGTCACGCAACGACAGGCCGGATTTAAGGCGGCGGCCATACGACTCCGTTCCGGCGATCTCACAACCGAACAAATGTTCGTGTTAGCAGATCTGGCCGAACGGTATGCCAACGGCAATC
>Ga0224501_10001519_pt1 | contig 18012 bp, 12 predicted proteins | sample SF_Oct11_sed_USG_4_FD_169105 | JGI IMG/M metagenome (GOLD analysis project Ga0224501, IMG submission 169105) | Sediment microbial communities from San Francisco Bay, California, United States - SF_Oct11_sed_USGS_8_1 | ecosystem: Environmental > Aquatic > Marine > Sediment | place: USA... | reverse complement strand
GCGGTCCCCCCCCCCCCCCCCCGCACTGTATAATCAAATTTTCCTAGGAGATTTTAGGGTAAAAGATCAATGTTTTGAGCGGTTACTTGCATATTTTTGTGAATTACCCTGCATTGACAGATTTGTTATCAACAAAATAAACCCTACGCAGTAAACAGCAAGGAGTTATCTTTTCAACAGAAGACTCTAATCTACCCTAATCTAAAGGGCAAGGATAATATCTTCCTTGTGGGAACTTGATCAGTCTTGAAACAACCAATAAAGAGTGCTGTACTTGTGGAAATGGGCACTGAGCTGAGTGAGGAAGGCGTGGTGTTGCCTCTAAAAAGGGAAACGGGCTGACACGACTCCGCAGCAAAAACAAACAAAAATAATTGCTTTACTCGGCTACTACGAAATGTCCGCACTCGGGTTAGGGAAACACGACACTATAAATAACAGGGATAAGCTCAGAGGAGACAGCCAGGAGCAAGGAGGCGCATGGATCTCACCTCAGACGGGTCACACTGGCCAGGCAGTGAAGCATGCGCTCTACGAGCAGCATCGGGAGAGATGAGGCCTTCATCGACCGCATCAGGTGAGCCTCCATTATAGGCAGAGTTGTATCCACCGGGGGCTGACTCGGCATTAATAGCTTGCTCAGGCACAATCTATAGCGGTGCAAAACACACATACTAAATCTTGCTCCCCAGATATGTATCAAGAGTTCTCACACCTGAGATGGTGACCCATAGCGATCACGCAGCAGCTAGAATCGATCTAAGATCTGTGCGTTTAGAGAGGAGAAATGTCTTTGCGCTTCAGCCAATCTCAGGTGTGGTAAAATCACTAACATATATATGGAGACCGGGAAAACACACATCTACAGGTTAACAAATACACAACAAATATCATAGGGAATGCGATGGTTAAATCAGAGTCAAGAGAGGACAACCTAATGGATTAAAATCAAGAGCAGTTTGGTCACTCATTAAGTTCAGTAAATAAACACACGAAGCGCATAGCTAGGGTGCAAAACACTACAATGCAGAACAGCTCAATGCAATCTGGGAAAACTAGTGCATAATACATCACATGCAAAACTACAATAAACTCTCACTTCAGCGACATAGTTTCAGGACTGTCTCATGATTGGAGAGTTCATTATAGGAGATGCACAGCAAATAGCAATGGCGACAGGCTGCCACACAAACCTGGTTAGGATCTCCGTTCAGATTGGCAGGAGAAATCATTGCCATGAATGGTGAGTTGGGTATATCCTCGTTCTCACACAGAACGTGCACGGCATACTCCCCGGGTAGAGTTGGCATGTATGTTACATCGGCGGACCCATCTCCATTATCTTTACAGCTTATCTTAGCTTGAGAAGGACCTATGTAAAAAAGATTAGTGTAATCATGCTTTAGTGTATTTGTATGGCAATCTAATTCAATTTGGCAGTGAGAGTTTTGCAATAGTTTCAGTGTAATTGAGTATCAACACATGCAGCCAAACACGGCAGAGTATGTAGCATTTTTAAATGATCCACTTACATTACGCTTGGCACCATGTACAGCAGTAAGTAACGGGGTGCTGTTGTGAATACATTTGTATGTCATATTGATACAGTTTACTGTATTCAGTATCGGAAGTGATGTGGGAGTATGTCACTATAATTATCTGCAGTTATGATTCAGTAGTATAGTCATTCATGGGCTCATGAACATATATTCAGTTTGGACTGATTGCTTCTTTTCAACTAGCAACAGCAGGTGACATTGATCAGGCCTTAATCATCTTACGGGCTACTGGTTCCCTCAGTCATCCTCGGTCAGTTTCATTGTCATAATGGTGACCCGTATGCAGCAGCTGGGTGTAAGGGCCAGTGAGTGCAGATTGATCTATTTACTCATCGATATGGCATCTGTGCCAATGATGTAAAAAAACAGCCACTGTCATCCCCCCCAATGTAGAAGAGTTTACATTTTTCTTGTTCTACTGGTGCACTGGACGATCTAATTTAGTGAACTTTCAAAGCTTGTTCTGCGGCTCACAATGGAAGCGTGACATCGCCAAGGTTCTTCTGATATTGACCTTAATGCATTACACACTGAGCTATACCGCTATACCGCTATCCTGCTGTCCGGTGCTACAATCTTTCAGCTAAATGTGTGGAGGCCCATGCGGAGGGGGACAACTTATGCGAAACAATAACAACGATACTGTGAAATAAAGGTAGTAGTGTTTGTACATCCTAAGCTCGGTGAGATGGCTGATAAGAAGGTTCACTGCACCTTCAATAGCGAAGCCGAGCGCTCCAGTTTCGCCATTCGTTTCCACAACAAAGTCCGCTGGCTGATTCTGAATTCCACCTTCCAAGCCAGGTCCGTATGCAAGGATCTTGGACTCTTTATAAGGCAAGACAGCAACCTGAAACAATCCTTGGAGTTACACATCGCTGCCAGCATATGATCAACCTCATCAACACCTGGACTCACAGACTCACGAAAGAACGAACGCTAACTTCATACGAACAATCTTTAATGGTTTTCTCAAATTGTGACACAGTAAAATATCATGTAAGGTCATCTTTTTCTTTTACACTTAGCCAGCAGCTGGTCATCACGATGTGCACCTTAGAGAGGTCTAAATACGTGCTTATCTCACAAGTTATTATCCCTCATACATGCAAACAAAATTTCTTACTGATGTGAACATTTGTGCACTGACCTTGAAAGGACTCTTAGCGATGTGTTGGCCACCATATTGCAGGTTCACAGTGTAATTGCCAGGCTGTGCTGGGCTGTATGAGGTCTCATACGTGTTGGCATCAATCTTTCTAAACCTCAGTGGCTCTTCGCGACCTAAAAAACAGTCAAGTTATTTAGTAAAAAGTCAACATGTGAAGATAGTTACCAGGAAGTGCCACCTTATCCAAGCAAAGACCCTTGCAAGCCTACAACACCGACAAAACTAGGCATAATAGGCATTAGTCAACCATAGGCTGCCACTGCTGCTCCTCCTAATGGTGCACCTTTTGCTCCCGTATATATGGCGTACAGTCACTATTACAAGGCCGATGAAACAAAGTGCATGATTGCTTACTTTTAAGTGATTCAATGCAACTCCCCAATAATCTGTTGGTGGTATGCAGGAAGTGATGCAATTTTAGATATGACAAGTTAAACCATAGAGTTCGAATAATTTTAAGGTCGCAACTACTGCATGTATTAAAATGAGGCTTCAATTGGCCCCTGGGATAAGGTGTCGCCGTGTATTCATTGGCTTCATACGAATTTATCATGCAAATTAGGGTTATGTTTGAAAGTGAGATGATAGCACAGACGAACAGCAGAAAAGTAACCGGAACTTTACCTTCATCATCAGAATCACCGGCTATAAATCAGTAAGTACTGGTAAGTTTAGCACCAGATGTTTGTACAGCGAATAAATACCATAAGGTAAGTACCAGCATTAAAGAATCATAATCTCTGTGAGCAATTAGTAGATAGAAATACTTTGCATTAATGGCTAGGCGCTTGAGAAACGCATATAACTCATCTAAAGAGCGGAGTTATGCGACGGAATCAGCTAGTCAGTGAGACGGAATAACAAGAGTCACGTTTACACCATTATTCCATGGCACAGCACGCAACAACCAATGAGGACTGCTCACTAAAACTAGGACTACACCACTGGGTCATGTTAGAGTCAGCACTGGATAGGTATCACTATGCGGTGATGAAATACAGACTCACCTCCTGGTCCTACCAATGTTCCGGTAGCTTCTGCTTGTCCCGCATTCTCGGTGTGAACCTTAATACCAGCAACATCCTTGACACGAACTCCTTTAGCCTGAACTCCGCGTCCGGATGCATATGCCTTCTTGGGCTCAATCGCTATAAAGGGCAAAATTTGCGATGGAAATAATACAACCAGGCAAGGGCCTCCAAAGGCATACATATGATCTCACTTTAATGCAAAGAGATTGGAAAACACATCAGCAAGCCAAACACAAATCGGTGGCATTCCGACAACCAAACGGGTTACCTGCATCTGCTTTAAAACCTGGCTGATTGGAGCTAGGAGCGGGCCTAGGCTGCGGGGCGGGTGATTGAGACACCCTGGGTCGTCGCAGCAGCTCAAACCCTTCGCCTGGATACAAACATACGATAGCGATAAAACAAGAAGCGATAGAAAATGGCCGTAGCGCATACATCACGGCCACATGTGGTTAGTATGAGCGAGAATATGTGTTAATTTAGGCGAGAAAATGTGGTGTTGAATTCTAGAAGTGGTATTAGAAGGAGATTGGTCTCCCATATATGTGTTACTGACCACGTAAAACAAATTTATAACTCCAATAGTCCTCGTTTTATCGATGGGATTGCCCCGTCAATCTGTTACCATGACTGGGCAATGAAATGGCCCAGGCAAAGAGATTCAACAGCCTGCACAGTGAACACATGTATGAGGACCATGATTTATAGAGAAACACGATTGACACGGATAAATTATAAAACAGGAAGCTTGATCCAACAAAAGCATCAAGTATAGCGATGCTGAATTATTCATCAGACTTACGAGCTCCGATGTTGATACTATATGGACTCATTGGAATCTCTTTGCCAGCGAAATAGATGTGAACGCTGTATCGTCCCACTTCCTTAGCCATGTACTCCACATAGTAAGTAGTCTCGGAGGACTTGGAGATCCTTGGCCTGGTAGAGTCTTTATGGCCATGTGGATCGACGATCACAATCTCTATGTTACCCACTCCGGCACCTGCATAAGATAAGAGCGAGGAGATCAGTCGAGTCATTGGCGGGAAGGATAGAAAGAGTGTGTCCCACATCCACATAGTGTTAGCATTCCCACAGGCAAAACTCTATACAGAAAGAGCAGGGGATAGCTAGAATGGATGGCGGAGTGACTGGGCGCAAGCTTAGGTCATTTAGGAGTTCTTATAAATCAAACTCTCTACCAGAGATCAAGGGCAGGCTTTTCGGAAGACACATGAGAACAAATATGAGGTGTTATGGTTGCATGAGGTTGTATTATGCCAGCAGTTGCCGCAGACAGCTTGGCTGAATAGATCTGTAGGTCTCTGGTAGGGAGATGGAACATGAGGTCAACAAGACAAATCTACAGTGAAAGGGAGACTATTCACCCTACCTGCATCTATAGCGGCTATAACAAAATCACCCTTTCATAAAACAGGCTGAACAAGGAATAAATGTGTATAAATATTCATTTAAAACTGCATCAATCCTCACATTGTGAGTTAGTGATGTTTGCATTGCTTCAAGTTAATAATACTTGTGGGAATATCATGCCGTGAACAAGTTTTGACTAAAAAATCTGATCCGATTCGCATTACTAGGAGGATAGTTTGCTGCATCGTGATTTCAATCAATGAAAACGGAATCAGTAATGACACAATAGCATATGGTGAAGATATACCTTATCTAACAGAATAGCGTCCCGAGAATATCAATTACTAGCCAAGCTCAATTAGTGATAACCACGCACTGATGCCACCAAGATAAGGGGCTTTAACAATCACTGGTGAAAAACCGGTCAGCTACGCTGAGTACTGTTAGACCCTGACAAAAAATCTAGTAATTCCAACGTGTCTAGTCATCGCTAGCGTTGATCATATCCCAGCCTTAATTTGATACATTTGTTTGCGTTGTTAGATGGGCCCAATAAAAGAATCATTGCGAAGGGGCTGTGGTTCTCACGTTCCTATATACCTGTATAATCAAACACCCTATACCAAAAATTAGTCTATGGAATGTCATCGAGACATGTACCCATGGTTAACTCTTGTGCCATGTTTGTTGATATGACAGGTACGAATGGATTGCACTGTCCACCCACCTAAGGGGTCCCAGAGGTCAGTACAACGGAGCAAATGGGTTATGCGTGACTAGGACCGCATATTAAACACATTGGTCATTATCCAGCAGGAGTATTCCTCATTCCTATTGATTCGTGGGATAACTAGCCCAGGTGTTGGGAACTGACTGGTAGCTGACAGTTATGCTAATTGTATTGCCTCTCGGTCACTAGCTGATAGAATCGTCAATCCTACCTTCAGTGAAGACCTCAAAGTAGGTCTTTTTGCCAGCCTGAACACCAGTAGATTCGAGTCCGGGTCCTTCCGCTGTGACCTTCTCAGGGTCACCGGCAGCGCCCTCTACGAGGACCAAATAAGGTGATTTGGGGATCTCTTTGCCGGCGAAAGTTATGGTCACCTGTAACAAACATTGCCTCATTATTGTAGTCATCTTAAGGCAACCGACACCCCTTGGGAGGTAAAACATTAGACTGCTCTAGGAAATAAGATTTAGTCATAGATAGCGTTGCCCAGTGGGCCTGAATGCTGTATAGATTAGACCATGAATAAGTAGTTTGCCTAATTGAGCGAACATATAATTCACACAATATTAAACCAGTCGCTGAACACAATTTTGTATACATCCTTCCTGGTCATAATCATTCTCCCATCAGGCTTATTGAACCTCGGATTTCACAATCACCATATAAGGTAATAGTAGAAAGTGAAGAAAAACCACTGACCGTGTACTGTCCTTCCATAGAAGGAGAATATGAGCAAGAGTATGTCAGGTTTCTGTCATTGTTGAACACAACTTCGCACTATAAAAAGACGAAGATTTTGCACATACCGGTAGCAGGTGCTCCAACATAACAAACCATCATTGTTACAGAATGCCATTTTGGATATGACATGGACATACTTTTGATCATCAATAGGTGGGGGTGGGTAAATTCCTCTAACAGACCTGTCTGAATCATGAATATCTTGGCTGAGATACTGAGCTGATTGGCATCAGAGTTTATATCTATGTTCACTGAGGACGAATGGGAATCTCAATGCCCCTAGAAGGGTCGCAATCTATGCCTATGTTGATAACAGTGTCATCAGAGGGTCACCATTTAAACATAATGCATGCATCACAGCAAGTCGGCTAACTCCTGCATACTGCTGCCATACCAGGACACAGCCACCCAGCGGGAAACTAATCACTTGCCGGTTGTTAGGCATATCATAGCTTATGATAAACAGGGATAACCATAGACATATAATAAAGATTGTATATCTATGATAGACATGACATGATGCGTGAAGACTACCTCCTCAGCCTGGCCTTCGGGGTTGATAACTGTAACATGCACATCTCCTCTGCCAGCGCTGAATGTTTCCACTGTGAATCGTGCAGGGGCTCCAGCACAGGGTCCACTCGGCTCCAGGCCTATCAATACACCACATGCTCATGCTTACTTAAAAATGACACACAAAGGTATGGTATTGGTATTGGTATTGGTATCGAAGAGCTTTGGTGCTTTGACAGCAAACTGCCAAAACAACCAGCTTGGCCCGAATTACTGAACAGGGCGTGTTCATGGGATTTTGATACACATTCGTGTCTTGATATCCCAACAAAAGGGGCTTATTTCATTTAACTGTCAACCACCTATTCAACTGTTTCCATCTTACGCAAGCACACAAAACCGGCATAATGCAAACACGCAACAGGGACACTCGAATTCATAATTAGCATGGGTCATGCGGTGGCCACTTCACGGATGCGACTCACTTTCTCTTGTTTGCCCTGCGGGTTGACCACGGTCACCGCCGGCTTGCCCTGCCCAGCCGCGAATGTATCGATTGTGAAATTGGCCGGTCGTAGCTTGCAGTTACCGGACTTTTCAAGACCTACACAATTGATAAGCTGCTGTAATATTAGAGAGTCCAGGACTAAAAATATGAGTGACCAAAAAAGCCTTATCCAATAATGGGAAACTTGGGAAATTTGACTAGTGATGATGATGAAGAAGAATGAGGCCCAGATCACAGTGGCACTGCATATGAAGAGCTTTGTGACAAGCATGGACCTAACAAGAGTTTAAAATCAGTCAACTCATTGTTTTTCAGTGGGTGTTGACAGATAGGGCCATTTCTGGAAGGCCTAGGCTAATGTGGCTGTCATAAAATGATGAACCCTTCTAGTTGCTGGTATACCCTAACATTCTTGCATAAACAAGCAATACAAAACATACCAGCATTTTTTTCTAATTAGCAGAGAAAATTGTGTGCCTGATGGCCATGTCAGTGTTTACCCCTTGATCAGCTTGTCATCAAGCCTACCTCTTCCATTCCCAGGTAATGCATGTTTACATCCACAAGGATGAACAACAGTTACGTCAAAAGATTTTCAATATTTACCATTGACTCAGTCATGACTTAATTCACAGATGAGCAGACAGCATGGAATCCGCCTACACACCTCGCCCTCCTACTGACCCTCTTCATAACACCCACCTGGTCCATAAGCTCTGACTCTTGCGGGGTTAGTTCTGGGACGCAATGGAGCGCCTGGCTTCAGTTTAGCGTTAGGGAACTGTGATAGGTAGGTCATCATGGACAGCTCATCCACTTTGGGGTTCACCATCTCTTCGGGCTTAATAAGCTGCCAACAGAAGAATTCGTTTAATGTCTCATCATTGCCTAGGTTCCAGAGAGCCTCGAGCCAAGCTGTGTGCTCGATACCATCTGAAAACCAATCTGTACTCAAGTACATGTATCATTCTTTGGGGCGAACTTAATGAACCATCATGGAGCCATGACAACAAAACAGTTGCAACACACCATCTTCCGTGCATCGGAACGGTAAATGGTTTAGATTAGGGACTTAGGACATAGAAGATGCATACACAACGCATACTATGCTGCAGTTAGTTGCCTCTTGCCCATAGGCATACATGAAGAGAGCTTCACTGTGTTTATGCATTCACAGGCCCAAGAAGGTACTCAGGCGTGACTGGAGCACTGTAATTAACTCTGAGCTAGTTCCGAACATGAGCAAACTAGTAGTAAGGACATGGCCTACAAATATTCAGTAGTGAAACAACCTCCCATTACTAGAGTAGAAAATATGATGAGTTAGTTACAAATTATGGAGTAAGGATTTATCGAATTCAGTACCTGAGGTACATCCAGCCATTCCTCAGCCAGGTCCATAGCTTCTGTAGCATTTCGCTTGCCTTGGTTAGGATCCCAATCCTCCCAATCAGGGCACAGACCTACAGAAAGAAATTACATTTCAACATTCAATCCTACTTTCAGTGGGTCTATACTTTCAGTGGGTCTATACTTTTAGTGGGTATTTACTTTCAGTGGGTCTATACTTTCCTTGGCATTGAACTACAGGACATTTTTGTGTTTTCGTGAATTCTTGGTGACATACTTTGTCATCAACGAACACCTACTCCATGTAGTGGACTAGTGAGCAGGGCTATTGATGACAGAAATAGCAAGCAATCAGGACTATCAGACAATAATGATTGAAGCAAAGAATTCTTCTATTGTGCAGCAAAAGTTATCATTGACTGTAACAATTACATTTTGTTGATATGCTGTTCACTGACCCAGGAAGGGTGGTGGCTGGTGGGCCTATACAATCTGACTGCACAAGCAATATCACATACAAATCAAAGCAATGCAAAAATGGCAACCTGTTGATCTCAACAACTCAATCACCTGAGAGCAAAGATTTGACTCCAATGGTCAAGAGGCCTTGTATCAACACAACAGCTGTTGAGCTTTGCTGAGTACTATTGACCCTTCATGACTATAGGCTATCCACATTGGAACACCACCAGCACTTCACACGTGTTGCATCCAGAGGTAAAATTACTTCGGTCATCAGTCTCACAGACTGTCACCAGACTGACAAATGGCACAAAGTTCCATAATGCCGTGACATAAAATCACTAGTAAATATTTTATGCCCAATACCTTCTCATAGACTGTAACCATGTGCTTGAATGTCAATCAGCTAAATCTCTTAATGAAAATTATCCATGTATTGCACCCAACACGCTGTCAATGGCAAACGGACTGAGTTTCCGCATTTCGGGGACAAGGTAAAAACACCAGACCAAATAAGGGCTCTAAGGACTCACCACCCACTGTAGAATACTAGCGTTCTGAGTGGCCGATGCGAGTTACTCACCTGGTCCAACTGAATCAACAAGAGCGCCGATAGCCTTGCCATCATTCCAGTCGGTAGTGAAGTTTCTGATTGGTCGTTCCGGCAGTTTGTTCTGTACCCATATCAGCAGCCTCTGCTTGGGAGTAGGACCCTCCCTTGAGTTCTCTGTAGAAAGTTAAAGGTAGAAAACATATTATAAGCTATAAAGGGACAGAAGGAGTACTGGCTTTCTCAAATGACCATAAGATAGCTCCATGCTTTAGACATTGTGAACGAATCACTAGTAATCGACAGCTAGCTGTGTTGGACGTGAGCATATTGCTGAAGTTTCGATCGATGAACTCTAGACTTAATTTTATTCAAATGAGACTTGTAAGTGGGTGAACAGTTAAGTGGGCATTGCTCCTTGGGAGTTCAGTCTGTCCTGTTTCCACACCACTGCTATTAATAGGGTCTGCACACTGCTCAGGTGCATGTCAATACAGCAGCAGACGGATTTTCAATATCTACATTACATATACCTATGCATGTACTGCTTGTACATACACCAGTCATAGAATATGCAGAACAGCATCAGCGTACTTACCTGTTACCATATCTTCCTCGCCCTCCCACATGGGCATGGAGATAGAATAGTGGAGAATGAGAGTCCATATCAATCCCAAGATCAGCTTCAACTTGCTATCAACGATATCTGTGCTGTCTGCAACAGTGAGAGGCTCGCATGAGAAAACAAGCATAGGTTAGCTTGATGTGAAAAACGTTCAAAAAGTACATGACTAAGCCAGTTTCAATTAAGGCCCCCCCCCAACAAAATACGGGTGGGGCTCACAGTTATCATAGTTGTGATCAATAAAGATATCCAATTATAATAGCCATCGCGGACAGAGTTGCCGCCAAGAGCAAACTTTTGATTGATGAAGCATTCATTGAACTATGGTGTGCAAATCGGTTATGAAGAGCATCAAGCTGAGAGGCTATTACTGTTTTTGTGATTTTAGCTACCCATGGCTTGAGACATCTGATATTCACCATTTGAATGATTAAACGTAACCCATTTTAAGAGAAGATTTATGGTTATCTTGATTCATCACAGAGCCCTCACCTACTTATTACATTGGAATGGGGTAGCAAGGCGATGATTTGATTATGCATTTGGGAATCTAAAGCATCGCGACCGAATTACCCCTTTTGACACCCCTCTCTGCTGAAATAAAACAAAACGGGACTTGTGCGGTTTGACTGTGGAATTTCGGTAGTTTATATGAATGAACAGCACTTTTGTTCTGCACTCATGTTGCTTAATCTACCATAACAAACGGCAGCCAGCTTCATAGTTTTGATACTAAATCGCTCTCTGCGCTAAATAACCGAACAAACAAACACTACACTTGTAAGTGAGAATGCAGTGTGGCGACTGCGCAGCTGTGGAGAGACAGCCTAGTCACACCCACGTCTGCCGATGGGCAGACTGCCATGCTCCCATAGAATCTCCAAGGTTCCCATTGGGCGTATAACTAGTCTACTGTCACAAGCTGCTAGAGATATGAGTCAGCAGGAGGTTGCATTGTTTACAAAGGTCTTCATTACTTGGACTGAATAATTGATTACATGAACTTCAGAATATAGCCGGCAATCAAATATTGAATAGTTGAACCAGTAGTTTGAACATTCCAATCAACAACCTCCAGCGCATGTCAACTAAACCTGTATAGATTGCCCAATCGGCTCCCTAATCACTCAGTGACTCATAGGAATGTCAACAAAAATGAGACAGTCTATCAACTCTGCATTTGTGAAAGGTAATAGGAGAAGAAGCTTGTGATTCAATGTGCCAGGTCATACCAGCTGGCATACCTGGCCTTTTTCCGAGGGAAATATGTCTGATGTGAATGATTAGCTATAGTGTAGGGAGGTCTGACGCAGCCCGGTCTATCAGATAGGCAGCTACCAAAACCAGTCATGATTTTGGTAGACTATTCTAGAAGTAATCCGGTAAGTAGCCGGCTATAACAACTGTCTAATTAGCCCTGATAAAAGTAGTATCACATAATCATAGTTTTAAATGGAATATCCCAAGCACCCGTGATGACATTTCGCCTTTGAAGACAACAACTCAAGCTGAACACAGTAAATTCGAGTAAGACAATGCAGTGGGTATTTGGTAGTGGTAAAAACGAACCGTTCCCATTCCAGGCAGAAACAGTCGGGAAAGAGAGCTTTGGACTAGTTAGTGAAAAGTCGACTACCGTCACAGGGCCCCATCAATCATAAACTTGCGGTCACAAGTATTACAAAGTTGTTTGAAAAAACAGTCTGCAACCAAAGAATGCGGCCCAGTAAACCGGAGGCGTATACACCACATAATGGTTCCATAGGTGTCGTGGTGCCACCCACATACTGCCAAAACTACATCAAATGGTTTACCGCAACCATCCTAATGAGCCACGAATTGATAACAAATCATAACAAACTAGTAAATCGGTGATCACCCCTAACACCGAGTGTGATGGTCAAACACCACCTAGAACGGTACACGGGTTATCCATGTAGCTCACTCTAAAGTCTCTACGGTAGGACACCCATAATTATGCCACCTAACCGCTCACTAGCCTTCAAGGTAACTGGAAACTAGGTTGCCGGAAAATGAATGTACGTGCTAAATGTGATAACAGGTGGTTGTAGAAACAATGGTAATTGCTTATGGGACTGAACCCTCCTCAGATTTGGACCCCGCTGCCGCACTTTAGGACTGAGTCCAGAATGATTGCTTGATTTGAAGAGTACGAAACTGGCATGACAGCTGACAAGACAAGTCAGTGTTTTGCATTCAACTGACAGTGAGGAATTCCGAGTGCTGTAGTCAAAAGTAGGTAAGTTTTTCGTGAGACACACCCACACAACCTCGAACCTAAGACACTAGAGCATCGCAAGTCGTTCATCGGAGATAGGCAACAGCAGAGTGCAATGAAGCCTCAATCCAACAGGTGGTTGTAGATTTAGCTGCCCAAGCTTCTGCCTTAATCGCTCCAAGATTCATACTCATGAGCCCGGCCAATAATACACACATTACATCACCAACACTCAATCACGAGCAGTGAATAACTACAACTTATAACTCTAAGTGCTGACTGCTGAGCGACTGCACTGCATTACACTTACAGCCTACTCAACCGACTTAGTTAGTAGTTACTACCGCTTACCAACTCACTCACCTGCTCTACAGGTGATAACTAAAAACTAGGTACTCACCAATGTTGACAATCTTAATCCCTTCATCTTCTTCCAGGAACCTCAGAGCTGTAGTGACATTCTCTAGCTTCTGAGATCTGAAGTTCGGGCGCTTGTTTATTCTCTTGAACTTTTTGCCAGATAAAACTTCAATCAGAGCACACAACCTAAGCCCATCCGAAAGATCAGTCTCCAAATCCGCTATTCCTTTGTTAGCTTGCTTGAGATGCTCGTTTGTCCATCTTGTGAATGTGTTCTTCTGGATAACCTTCCACTGAGCATCATCAGCGAGCTCTCGTTCGGTAGCCGGCATCTCCTCGTCGTCACACTCAGCAGAGTAGTACTCGCCGTTATCGTCGTAACCGTCCGTATACATGGCTTGACCTTTGACGTGACTCAACCTTCAAAAACATAATCACGTGGTCTCAACCTTACTCAATAGCCAATTGACAGCGTAATAACTGGCGACAATAATGGCGCGCATTATCCAAACGTGACACACACGTGTTGCTGTTTACATTTTTATGGTAACCGCTAACTAGGTAACATAAACCCATAATACTGACACAGCTTAGTGAGAGTGAGAGACTTTTGTCTTTGCTAATACTGACCCTGTTTAGGGTATTTATTGAATTGTTTTACTGTACTACTGGCTGATGGTAAGACTCAAACAGGCTGCTAAGGAGCTGCATTAAGAGATACCACCACAAAATATGCAACCGTTTTGTAGAACTGTACAAGATACAATAAGCGTTACTAAACTGATATTGCCCATATCGAATTGAAACCAACACCCAAACCTGACTGGGAAACAACCCGGTAAAATAGCATGGGTGGTCACAATCTACAGAGTATATTCAACAGCAAATATGTTGGGAAGTTTTCCTCTCATAAGAGAATACATTGCATAACACTCTGGTGCACACATCCCAATCACGTAGCAAGGCAGTTATCCTTTGGGATGCCATTGCTAATTTCCATTATATAATAAAAGGTAAGATTTCCCAGTTAAAATATAAATGAAAACCGTAAATAACCTGGGTTGGTTGCATTGATGAAACCACAAGAAAGTTGAAAAGGCACCTATGTTAGTAACAAAGCATTTTGAAAAGATTTCTTTTATCCTGGAAGTTGATAGGTGACTGCAACGCTCAAAAATGTTTTCCTCAGACGAAGGCAGCATATTATAACACTATGATAAATTTCCCATCACCAGCAGATATCAGTAACTAAGTTTGTTATGCGGTGATATGTCATAGTTTTATGTTACATTTCGGTATAGTTTATCTATGACATACCAACGCGTCCTTCTACAATTACCTTAAAAGGAAAACACTGAACAGCAAAGTATAATATTTTCGCGATGTCCACAATGTGATTCAGGCTATAAGTAGCTGAATCATCAAAGATTTTTCTCAGTTCAAAGAGAGCGCCGATCGAGAAAAATACAAAAATGGAAGATGCTTTTGGATTTGATGGTCACCTCTACATCAGCAGACAGAGAATTTCAACGAGAATGCGGCACACCACAATATTCATTAGAATGTCGCTGTGTGTGAATATATAATGACAGTTTTTGACATGAAAGACAATTCTTAATCAAATGCTGCCTTGTGAGTTACAATTGGATGAAAATTGTTTACATCAATATGTAGATAGAAATGTATATTCATAGCTGGGATTTACTGCAGATTGTAATTATGAATCACTTTGTATTTCCTTTAGATTCCTTCTCATTGTTACATGCATATCATGACTCACATCAATACACAGTTATAAAAATGTCACCCTGACAACACTGTTGATAAAAAGGTCCTTGACATTTGGTAAACAGTTTAGGCTATGATTCTTCAGAATTGTCTCGACTTGTGAAACCTGGATAAGATTACAAAGCCATTAGCTATGTATAATGATGGAGGGAACATAACACCAGTATATAGTCTGACAGTGCAATGTTAGTGCTGACAGCGCCCCCTAAAAGGATTTCTGAGCCCCAGTGAACATGCACGCTGCCATAGTCGCTCAGTAACGATATATAGCTATACTGTATTTTCTGTTGGAATATCTATGCAATCAATGCTCAGGGTAGAAAAGTTGCAGTTCACTTATAGTGCTGTCTGGCCAATGATATAATGGTTGTATATCACTGGACTGTCACGAAGTCCCAAACTTGATTATTGTTCAGATCCAAGTTCAAAAATTTCTTATGAATCTCCTGGCATTGTGCATTCGGTTCAACTGTTGGCACAGTAAGAGGATGAGTTAACCTCATTGGCATGCATTCAATGCCCTGTCTATCATCGCTGCATGGCCATGGTGAGCTAAAGCTTATCTATAACGTGTATGGGGCCAAACAGTCAATCTTTGCGCACCTTTGTTGACTCACAGGATTGATACAGTGATACCATGATGACATCATAATGATGTCACGGGATGTCATTATGATGTCATAACACTAGCTCGGTGTGCTTTGTGCAATCCCAGCCTCCTCCATCATTTTACTACCCATTAGTGAATCCAAATCTTTGTTTTATGTCTTGTTTTCAGCCTCAGCCTTATTTCGCGAGTCCACAACGCTGCCCTAGATGTAATATCCCATAGCGATAACCTATTTTATAGCCACAGCGAATGTCAACAACTTACCTCCGGCTGAGTCGCCGCCCAAACTCACTCATAGCTGACAGAAGGAAAAGTAAAGGTGCAAAGACTAAGAATGCAGATGCAGGATGCAGACCGATCCTTGACCACCGAGAGTATGAATTGGGCCAAACTGGATGCCGGTATATGACTTAAACTCTCTTATCTGATGCTATAAATACTCCTTTAAGCAAATATCAGAACGAAGCTATTTAGATATAAGACAGTTGTAAATGGTATAGGCAATATGATACATGAATGAGCTGAAAATTGCCCTGCAGCCAAGATGGCCAATTTAGTCAATCTATGCCCACACAAGCTTCACTTATGGAGCTCGGGTTGCACAGAGCTGATCCGGGTTTTAAGTGGATCTATTGGATTCCTTCACCTGACATATTGTATCTGTCTTATGCAAACCCGCAGCAGTGTTATCAACTCGTCTGTGTACTCAGCATAATCCACCTAATTTACCCTATGGCCACACCCTGGGCTAGTAGCTGTACTGCAAGGGAAGATAACTCTATCACTGTATGATAATATACACAAAGTCGCTACCAAAGAAGTAAAGTATCAAAGAGGGGCTTCTATCTTATTACATGTGTCCATGCATTCATCATTAGCAACAGTTGTAGTATAATTTACAATCACTGTTACACATGAATAGGAGACTACACATGGCTGTTGCTGCCCTAGATGCGGATATAGTCAACTCCGGGGTGATAAGCTTGCATCATCATCATGACTGGGTTAGAATGATAAATAGATAGATTGGTCTCATTAGCTGAATATAACTGGACCTTTTACGATTCATAGTTATGGTTATGACTGTTGAATCTACGCCGCCGAAAAAATCTGCAATATTATGCTTCTGACTTCTTGGTAAGCCCTTTGAACTCATAAACCAAACGTCATTTGTGACATCAGAATGTATCAGCAAAGCTATCTCAGCATTATATTCTCGGTGCATGTACAGAGTTTTTGATCCTAAATTTCCGCATGAACATTATTTTGATACACATGAACAGAGAAAGGACAACTCCGGGCAATTACAGACATGTAATAATGATGGTACAACCCTTTTCACAAAGAAACATGTAGCTCGATTATGGCTATAGCAAAGTGGCCATTTACCAGAACTGCAGCATGCATGCATTCTAAATCTCAAAGCGCGTTATTTCCATCTACCGAAAAAAGGGGTGAACCGCCATAAGTTGGAAACCTAAGCTTATATTCAATACTGGCAGGCAACTTTCCAACAAGCCCATCTTTGTTTTTCTTACATATATCGGTAAACTATCGTTTTATATATATGTTTCTGGTTTGTTTTAGAGTGAAGCAATGATACAGCAGGCATTGTTACAGATACGGTTGAAATGTGGAGAAACCTGTGATGTACTAGGTGGAGACGGTAGTAAGGGAGGACAACTCTATGACCCTATTATTTGCCGGTTAGCCATACCACAGTGCGGCTTAGACACAAGACTTGTGGAAGTTCATCCCACCACTCAAATAATTGTGTTTGTGGTGATGCTGGTTTGTAGCAGAAATGGTTTGCGGTAACAGATAATATGTTGAGGGTGCCGTCTCCTAGTGTTTTGAAACAGCTGTATTACCACTGGAACCAAACTCCTAGAAGTCAGCCGAACTAGTTTGAGAACACCACAGCATGGTAACAAATGCTTGTGTAAAACTTGATTGACATTTATAGTGGGTTATTCAATGGGTGGGGCACCATAGGCTAGTGCAGTGGCTGGAGCACTATGAGATAGCTCAGTGGCTGGAGCACTATGGGATAGCTCAGTGGCGGGAGCACTATGGGATAGCTCAGTGGCTGGAGCACTATGGGATAGCTCAGTGGCTGGAGCACTAAGGCATAGCTCAGTGGCTAGAGCACTATGGCATAGCTCAGTGGCTTGAGCACTATGGGATAGCTCAGTGGCTAGAGCACTATGGGATAGCTCAGTGGCTAGAGCACTATGGGATAGCTCAGTGGCTGGAGCACTATGGGATAGCTCAGTGGCTAGAGCACTGTGGGATAGTGGAAAACCGAGTTGAATGCCAAGCAGAACAAATTAAACTCATTCAGGGCAACAATTAGCACACCGTCACCGTCATCATCAACCTGTCTCCGAAACACTTTCCC
>Ga0224501_10001518_pt1 | contig 18018 bp, 11 predicted proteins | sample SF_Oct11_sed_USG_4_FD_169105 | JGI IMG/M metagenome (GOLD analysis project Ga0224501, IMG submission 169105) | Sediment microbial communities from San Francisco Bay, California, United States - SF_Oct11_sed_USGS_8_1 | ecosystem: Environmental > Aquatic > Marine > Sediment | place: USA... | reverse complement strand
CGGAATTGTTCAACTGTGCATTGTACACAATAAGATTTGTATGATACAATCAGCCAGCATGCATGTGAATGTCCCTCTTTAACTAGGCTCCATGTGGTTCTGTATCTAAAGTGTTGCTGAGAGAGGTGTCCCAATTAATATGGATACCCTGACATTGACTTACTTGCCTGACCTTCTGACAACCGTGTCAAAATAAAATCAAGGTATTATATCGACAGCAAACCGAACCGAACCAGAAAAGTTATGCTGTCTGCTAAATGATTCCAAGATCTGATGCTCATACATGTGCTTCTGCCACATTTGATTTTGAGCGTGATGCATGGGCAGTTTGCTCCACTAACTGTACGGCTATAATGTATTTACCGACTGCGCCAAGGGCATACAGTCCTACGTCAGGCATGCGATCATCCAGTATTAAGCGTTTGAGTGCGGAAGTTATTCTATATCTGTGTGTGAGAAGTCATAAGTCTATTTTACCTACAAGACAATATGTAATCGTACATGCAGAGCAAAGTTTACATAGTAAATTCTCACACATGTATATATCTAAAGATAGACTCATGCTTGTCGTATCATGACCCTGGTTATATCAATGTATAAGTTGAGGGTAACCCATTGCAAAATCTACACAGCAACCAGTGGCATTACATAAGATGTACATGCATCCTCTTAAACCGCTGATTTTAAAGTCAGATACCTGATTCTTTTTGTGATCACTAGTATCGGTTGGTTGCAGAATATGGATGTACATTTCCAGCAAATTAGTATTCAACCGCTACTAAAAGCAAAAATAAGTAGTTTTTCTCTGGGATTGATTGATTAATTGATCGATTGATGATAAAGTAGTGAAGTTGTTGGGCATTAAAGGTTCGTTTAGATTAATTTTCCTCTCATTTGGCCCAGACGCAGTTTGTGCCTGATTTGGCCTTGACCTTGTGACCTTGGATTCGAGGACCCCTTTTTACTCCAAATGAAACAATGGATCCGTCGGATGCGTGATCACGGATTACATTGGAGCCAATCAATGGTGCCAAACCTTTCTTTCCAGTGCAACTTTGTGCTGTTAGTCGGTTGAATATTGTTGCGAAGTTGAATACATTTCCCTTCCCAACGATCCTAGTACGAGACTGAAAATGAGTTAACATCGTTATGCAATCCATGGGAGAAAATCTGATTGGTTGATGAGTCGGAGGTCCAAGGCAGATCTGACTCATCTTATCTCTGGGAGATAGACACATGGGCGTCTGAGAGAATGTCCGAGGCCGATCAGATGAGGCTTTTTCACTCCATTTCTGAGGGTCGGTCGTCCGTCTCGAGCGTCCGGTCTGAGGCCGATCGAATGCTGGATGTAGTGAAAAGGCACCTTTAGACTATGACCTGCGGGTTTGCGATGTCCTTGTATTTGTTTTTGTGGACGACTGTGTCAACAATGCGCTGTCTAATGTTATCCAAATGAAATAAAGGTGTCCAGCAACTTACTAAAGAACAAACTTTTTCCTTTCAGGTTTCCACATGAATAACAAGTTGAGTTCTATCTTTCCGGAGAGTTCCCTGCTTATCATGCTCGGTATTCTCGCTGGCATTGTTGTGTACTTCGCTGATCCGCTCGGCACGACGCGAGCCCAGCTCCACGCTACCACCTTTTTCCACTTCCTGCTGCCGCCGATCATCCTGGACGCCGGTTACTTCATGCCGAATCGTGCATTCTTTAACAACATCGGCACGATTTTATTGTATGCCGTGGTGGGAACACTCTGGAACACAGCGGCTATTGGCTGCACGCTATGGGCGGTGTCACAAGCCGGCTGGCTCGGTAAGTATTATCACATCTTTAGCTGATCCTACCACTGAACGACGGCACCTTTCTTCCCTGAATTGACCCTCTGTGAATCTTACACTACGTCATCACAGACTGTGTTCTGACCAGTCCCAGCGTTACCATAAGACCAGGGAGGAAGGTGGCAATTGTTGGTTACGTGTTCCCAGTCCTGTGCTATGAATGGAACCAGCTACTGCTATTTCCTATATCTGTATGGCTATATATAGTAGCTGGTTACATGTCTTCTGGGGCGGCAGAAATGCATTGCACATTGTTTTCATAGCACTGTGACAAGAGGAGTTCATCAGCACTCTAAATCATCTGGGATATTTTATGATCTTGACATTTCCCACTCCCTCACCATACTAGGATATGTACTTTGGTTACGGGCATGGTTTATCATTACAGATGCAGGTAACAAGATCAGTATATTGCACTGTCTCGTGTTTAGTAGTCTCATCTCAGCCGTGGATCCAGTGGCTGTCCTCGCTGTGTTTGAAGAGATTCATGTTAACGAGCAGCTGCATATCGTTGTGTTTGGTGAATCGCTGCTCAACGATGCCGTGACAGTGGTGAGTAAGATGCTGCGGACGACACTGTCTGTGCAGTAGTCCCTGCAAGGGTAGACACGGTCGGGCAGCTGCAGGTGACACTGGCTGTAGGGAGATATACCTGCAGGTAACTGTCTGCTAGCGAGTAAAACCATCTCCTACAGGAAAGAGTAGGGTCATGAACAATTCGTCCCGCAGTGAGCATACCTGCAAACCGCTGCATGTTAAGTCATGTCTACAGGGAGGACCTGCAGTGACTAAGCGCATGTTGAATAATTGCTGCTGGTTACGATGGCAGCATCCAGTAGCCAGCTCATATTGTTAAACCGATCAATGCCATGGTCATTATTCAGTCATGGTGCTCTAACGGCGTTTAGAGATTAGAACATTTCTTAAAATCGTATATCATGACGCATTAGCGCATCAGTTTGTCTTCTGACTCTAATATTGAATGCGCCATGGTCTATAGTCTATAGTCTATAGTCTATAGTCTATAGTCTATAGTCTATAGTCTATAGTCTATGCCCATAATGCCACAGTGTCTGTATTTCACCCGGCGCGCTTTCTTCTGACATCGGTATCCCAAATGTGGTTTGGTAAACCGACGCATGTATGGAAATCAGGTATGACGCCAGAATTAATCCGATGATTCAATCATCTCGTACACGTTTACTGCGGTCGGCTTTGACAACAATCTGTCAGTGAGGTAGAGAGCTAAGGTGATGGATGGGCCCTGAGGTCACTAGGAGTGTGCATACCTTTTCTTGATCTATGTTAGATGTGTCTGACCTCGCTCCTCCTTCCCATTCTATCCGTGACTGAGGGCAAATTTAACCAGTTTTAGCAATGCACTGCTGAAGCTTTCTTGTTTAGGCAAGGTGTCTTTGATACCTATATGCCTTATTGTGATATTATCCGGCGCCACCATCCTATTTCACCATATCCTATCCCACCCCATCCTAACCCACCCTATCCTATCGTACCCCATCCACCCTAACCCTATTATAATCCATCCCATACCAACCTCTCCTATCCCGCCCCAGCTCAGCCCATCTTATCATATATCGTAAAAACTAACCACCTCCGGTAGCTCACTGCCTCTCTCATTATCAGGTTCTCTACCACATGTTCATGGAGTATTCTATGCAGCTTGAGGTTACTGTGATCGACGTGTTTGCTGGGTGCCTTCAGTTTTTCATCGTTGGATTCGGTGGAGTTATAATCGGAGTTATCTACGGCCTCCTCTGCTCTTTCATCACCAAGTATACAGCACACGTGCGGGTCATAGAACCAATTTTTGTGTTTCTGCTCGCCTATCTATCCTATCTGACGGCTGAGATGTTTCACTTATCCGGCATCATGGCGTAAGTCTGAATTACTAAACCATGGTATCCCCTGCGCTTTATACACCCGGGTGCAGAGCACACAGGGCGCGCCAACTATGGACAGTTCCCCTTACTGAATATGCAACTTCACTGAAAATACCACTTCATATCTTCTTTTTCGGAATTCATCCATCTTATATGTCTATGGAAGTCACTGGGGACCGCCGGTGACTATCCATGATAGGATTACATTCTCTGAGTGGGCCACCTTTATGTAACATAACAATCTGCTAGTAAAACCAGGTGCCTCTGGACCCGAGCTCAACACGTCCATGCACTGAACCATCACTGGATACCCCTGGTATTCATTGTTTTATCGGTTTTATATGGTTGTCATGCGGGTTACATCAGCAGCACCGATGCTCTGGTTCATTCGCTGTGCTCACACATACACATGCCAAATTCAGCAGAGTTATCCCAGAGGGCAGGATAACTCTCTGGCCAAATCAAGCGCCCGTTGGATTAATCAGTAATCTCAAAACATTTTTAGGAAACTATTTTGCGCTTTTCCAATGGAAAAGGACTTCTTTCCTAATTGATATAGTTTTGAAACTTACATGTCACATCTCTGTGTGTAAACCCATTTGTATGGCACACACCGTAAGTCCTTGTCGGTGTGTTATCCATATAATGTGCTGTGTGGTGGTATGGTATGGGAGGATTAAATCTGTTCAGTTTAGTTGACCAGTCTCTGAGATTATACCTAAGGGAAATCACAGTCTCGTTCTCCAATATCCTTCCACCAATTCCAGAGTTATTTGAGTCCGCCGTGGTATTTCACCGTGAGGCCATGTCCCATTTACTATACACAGGTACACTACTTTATGTTACTACTACACTCTGTAGCAACTTTTCCCTTGATTCCGTCAACATCGCAAGGCGATCTCAATGCATACAATATACTGTCCGGAAATGTGACTCAAATGTCTAGGAATGGGCTGGAGTTGTCTTTGGAAGGTGTTCTCCATCGGCCTTGATAATGATCGTTGGGGGCACCTGCCAACACTAATCGAACAATTAAAAGATTGAAATTAACTTTCATTCAAAAATGGTTTGTCTGGCGGTTTAGGCTAATTTTTTGTTGGGGTTTACTGCTCATAAGAACCGCTGCAACAATGGGAAGAATTGCAGTATGTTGGCGTCATCTTATGATTGAAACGCTTGATTCAAAATAAAAAGATGAATTTTATGACATGATCACGTGAACATGAGCGCCTCACATGATTCCCATCTCCTACCGCTCCGGAACAATCCTTTGGTCAAGGAAAACTGCTAAATAAATTGGGCATGCGCCCTCGTCAAACAATTATAAAAATAAAAGTTGAATTGAAAGACACCTTGCTGTTTTTAGGTTGACTTTCTGTGGCATTGTGATGAAGCAGTACGTCATCTTCAATATATCCGAGAAATCACAGACGACTATAAAGTACTTTCTCAAGATGTTGAGTAGTATGACTGAGACGGTAATCTTCATGATGCTCGGAACCTCCGCTATAAAGAGAGGACATGCCTGGGACGTAATCTTTATATTCGTCACCATTCTCAGCTGTCTGGTCTATCGAACTATAGGTAAATTAATATCTACTACTGATATACACGCCGGGTCTGAATCTACCGATTCTTAGGGTTAACTTCTTTTTTTGTCTGACTGGTTCACTGTTATGGTGAGGAGCTTATACTCACAACGACCGCCCATTGTGACCGGGATGGAACCAAGGTTTTCGCGGTTGCGGGCCCAGCTCTCTACCACTGAGCTATCCCGCTATAGCAAGGTTTGTGGAGAAATTTTGAACTGGAGGACTGACCTGAACCCGCGTGATTATAAGAAATATGGGCGAACAAAAGCCGTATCCATTTGGACATCCGAAGGGCTTAAGGACATATAGCGGTTTTGGACATCGGACAGGCCAGTGTATTACCAGTAGTTGCTATCTAAATGACTAAACAGCTGGATCATTGATTGATAAATCAAGCAGAAACTGGTTGGACATTATTCTCCATGTAATATCAGCATAATTATTCTCAATCATTCATACTGACAGTGTGCCATGGGCGAATGATTGCTCGACTTGTCATATAGGCAAACCGCTCTTTTTCAGTCTGTATTCTGTAAGTTAGGCCAACCGCTGGTATGGCTTTATATGTTTATGGGTAACATCTAGTAACGGGCCGCCCTGCACTCCCAGATCCACCATTTTCCCTCCCTACCATCCCCCGCATCCTCTCATCCCAACCATCCCCCGCTCTCTCCCATCCACCCCCATCCCTCTGAGTTATAAAAAGTTATGTGTATGATAACTCCAGGGTGTTTGCTGCCTCCGTACCTCCAGACATCAATATCAGTCTCACTCGAGGCAATCCACTGCTTTCGATAATAATAACTCTCGCTAATAATAAGAGAAAACCAAGTACACACTTTCTCAGTGAGAGAGAGATCCAAGTACACGCGTACATTCTAAATTCACAGCGCAAAGTCTATAGGGATTACTGCCTGATCTTACCTTGCCTTTGTTTTATGAGTGTTACTTGCGTGCCCAAGCCTAAATCAATAGCCATCCAGTCAATCGGTTCCTTGACCAGTGGCAAAGTAGTACTCGCTAGTAATAAGTTGAAATTAAGCCATTTTCTTCAAGACACTAGAGTGAAGCGGTTGCTCGGTGGGCTTCACTTAGTTCTTTGACCCTATTTGAACTATGATGGCAATGTGTAATAAAGGGATCCGTTCCATCATATCTGGCTGTATTGGGGTACGTAGTGGACCATTCCGGACACAAGCCTCAGACCTAGTGATGCTATCCTGGCCAAATAAGATGTTTCTATCAACGTAAAAACAATCTGAATGGTAGACTGAATTGAGTCGGTTTTGTCTACTCTGGGTAATCTCCATATCTTCAATCGTTGATAGCAGAGCGACACTAGGTCAGTTCACCCCCAGTGCTGGTCAGCTCATCTGTATTGCCGGTTCACTCACCCCATTACAGGTGCGCTCTCCCTGGTGCGGGTTGGATCACCCCAGTACAGGCGGGTCGGATCACTCTGTAAGGGTGCATTCAGCCCAGTAAGGGCAGGCCACCCAAGTGTGGGTCGGCTCTCCTTAGTGCGGGTTGGATCCCCTCAAGGTGGGGTAGATTCGCCCCAATGTGGGTCCGTTCACCCTAGCACGGGTTGAATCACCCCTCAGATGAGTGATGAGTGACTTTCCTCATCCCCACTACCTTTCAAGTAGACACTCCGTTAATACCACTGCTAATTATTTACTAGTTATTACTTGCCGGCTTTGATGAAGCCAGTGTTTGACCGGAGTTATAAATGAGATTGATTACCCTGAGGAGGAACTACACTTTTCAATAGGTGTATTCGCGTGATTTCGACGGTAATAAAAAATATAAGATGCCATCACGCAAACAAAATATGTGAGGAGTTTGGGCGCAGTTTCGCGCGCATCAGAGTTGTCCTCTCAATGTCTTGCGTGTCTAAGAACAGAAAAGCTGTGCAATCTGTCTCACGGTCTGTTTCGCAACAACGAAGTGACCCGTGGAGCAATCATAGAATAAGTAAGCGATCGATAGCTAGCCATGACATCTAGATAACCTTGCTGTATAACGCTGTATAAACTAGCACGCCCACTTTCAGGCACGGATTTCTGTTCGCGCGATCGAATTCACTTTCTGACGCAGCCGAAGGTACATGGTTTATAAAACGCGCTTTTCTGGTGCACTTTGGAGCATTGGAACTGGGAATGCATATGTAATCCAGTTTCGGACGCCAAAACCCGATCACGCGAATACACCTAATATGTGCATTCGCAGGCCGCACTATCTTTGAGTCCAGTGTGCCTATAATAAAAAGGTCATTGGTAATTATGATGTCACCCGTTTCATATCTGACTGGAATCACTTCTCTCATCATTGTTCAGTGATATTATGATACCTCCCCTTTCATCATTGGTGTTATGATACCAACCCTGGTATTCATTGACATCCGCAGGGGGTGGTATCTTCCGAGGCGGCGGGGTGGGGGGGGTGTATAGAGCGCTCAGAGTCCAAGCACTTGGCAGAGTGCCTTGAGCTCCATAAGCTTGTATAAACTGATATGCCCTTAAAACCAGCAATCTGCCCTACAAATCAGCATTTGGCCTCGCAGCTTTACTTTGTGGTCACTGAATAGTGAATGGAGCTTAGGTTTTGGTGAACGTGACATGGTGCTTAATCTATTATTGGCTCACGTCTATATGCAGCCTTTATATTGACTGAACAATATCAGTAATGCCCTTGCAATGACCCCGAGGGAACAATGGCTGTGCCACATAGGGTTATAGGGTAATAGGAAACCAGAGCTGTCCAAATGAGCCGGATTCTTTTTTTATTTCACTAAATGTGTAGTACTATCTCAACATGCATTCATTGTTTGCTCGCAATTGATTTTCATATTGCATGTACTTACATGTTATATTATTGCATGTACTTACATGTTATATTATTGCATGTACTTACATGTTATATTATTGCATGTACTTACATGTTATATTATTGTATAAAAATTGAATCTTAGCTTCTCGTATTACAGCACAGTGTTTTTATTGAAATTATGTCAATCTTTCATTTTAGTATCATAATTTTGATATAGTAAGTTTTATACATTTTATGTTTTCTTAAAAATATATCTTGTTATTTATTCTATTCTATTATGCTGTACTTTTTTTATTCTTTTTTCAAATTATTACACACTGCATCACCTTCCCCTTTTAGGCGTGATGGGTCTGACGTGGATAGCCAATAAGAAACGAATGTCTAAGCTCTCCATGCTCGATCAGGTGGTAATGGCGTACGGCGGTCTGCGTGGTGCCATCGCTTTCGCTCTCGCCATCCTCCTCGATGAGACGTTCTTCCCAGACAAGGATCTCTTTGTCACCGCTACCATCCTCGTTGTTATGTTCACCGTCTTTGTGCAGGTAAGTCTATCAGTGCACTGTCTTGTTGTCAGTGGCCAAATACTTGAGATCATTAGGTCTTTGGTTCTACTCTTGGTCTGGTTGAGCTCCTTTTGTGAGTCCAAGCTCCTCACAAAAGACCCTCCAGCAAAAGGCGTTTTCAGTATGTGTTTACATGCTCGGCACTCATGAGATTTTGTGGGATATTCTGAATACCCCGCATAAAGCCCAACATGCCCCCATGAGGCTCTCTCCGTATCACCAGCTGGTTACCGTGGAGGTAGTGTGATATTACCGATAGCACTGACAAGTTCCTGTCATAACCCGGCTATCTCACTGTCATAACACTGATATGTGCGCACAGGTAGTCAGCCGGCAACTGTCTGTCTGTGTGTCCGGGACTGATGCCACTGGGAGGGTCATATGACTCGATAGCCCCGAGATGACACACGATGCCCCTGAACCATGACCTCCGAATTAAAAGGAACTTCTCATTCTGTTTTCATTTACTTACGATCCGGTGTCAATATGGCGGCAAACCTTTATTTTGAGACGTATCTGAAATTGACGGGTCACTGTAACATAGTTTTGGCAATGTTTTCGTCCACTTGTACATATACAGCCATCGGTGGGTACGTTTAACATTTTACCGCTTTCCATCCTCAGGGCATCACTATCAAACCTCTCGTCAACTGCCTCAAGGTGAAGAAAGCTGATAAGAAGCAGGGGACCATGAACCAGCAGATACACGAAAGAGTAAGTCTCCTGTACCATTATCTATCATCATCTCTACTTGGGGCTTGGCCAAGTTTATACTTACTGTGGCGAATGTACATATCAGACCCGCTACTCATTTGTGCAGCAGTATCAACTAGCGCAAGTCGGAGAGGTCAGAGCCTAGAGTGCCTGGCTCGAGATATCCAAAGATCTTGGGTTCAAGCCATTGTCATGTCATAATCATACCCCACAGTAATCCTAGCTTGTATCACTTCAAAACAAGCTTCTGATTTAGGTGATCTGCTGAATATGATAGTCGACTGCCCACATTGAACAACATAATGTGCAGATAGTGCTTTACAGCCCTAGAAGCTGAAAATCTTACAATATGGGGGAAAATCTTACCATATGGGGGTCAATTTTTGGTTTTATGTTTGAAATTTAAATGACATAGCTAGATAAAATTTCTAGTAGGATCCATCGGTTGCTTATCGCAGATTAAGTTGAGTTAGATATTTTCCGGGTATTTTTTGGGTAATAATATTCTGCTACGAAACTGAATTTTAGCGATTCCACCTACTTAATGCACGATGACTCGCTTAGTGAGTCGTTCGCTCACTCAGTGAAAACATGGATCACTTTGGATCGTTATTACTACTGATTCAGTTCACAATTTGAGTGCAAATATATGAATATGTCTGGTGTATTAGTTCATAACATCAGTTATTGCCTACAAACTGTGGCAGACTCATTTGATAGAAGTAGATGAAGGAAAACGTATTAGGTATCATTGTGTGGAATGTGGAAAAAATTTAGTAAGATTGTACGGTAACTGTCTGCATTTGCGCACCAGCAACGTCAGTTCGGGGCAGTTTTCTGTTTACGTATACGAAAACGCCAACTCCGCAACTTCTCAATTATTACCCGCGGTTCAGGGCATAACCCCTTACTGGACATTGTGTCATGTCATACTGTCACATGTAATCATGGGCTGTCCTCTCCCAGCTTCCATGAAACAGGAATATTCTGGAAACTAAATTGCTACCTGTGTGGCAGGAACTGGTTTGTGTGCACTCTGTGAGAAGCCCTCCCACCTCACCATGTGTGCACTAGACCGGAAGCCCTCCCCTCCCATCTCACTGCGTGCACCATGATGGGAAGCCCTCCCATCTCACTAACTCAATGAGATGAGCAGGTTTAGTAGATGGCAATGAATCAGTCACTGACCCAGTCACTGACCACCGGGTCAGGATATGCTACCTTCTGTGTATTGATCCACCTGTTATGATATTTATTTATCTCTCTATATGCACTAGCTGGTGTAGCTTGTATATACTCTGTACTCTATGTGTTCTTAATAACACCGCACCTTGAAATTGTAATGTGAAGGGTTCCGAAAAATCATAGGTTTGTATGTATGCTCTGCAGTGATGTGTATCTTTGTTATTAAACAACAGAATGTCAATCAGATTAGTTCTCGTGGGGCCACTGGTCACTTAACACTGCCACGGCCACTGCGTAAATGTTGAAGTGGATTTCCTTAGCAAGAGCAAGTTATGGAGTTGCCCCCTCCTAAAAACTTAACCTTTAAGCTGTAGTATAAGAAGGGATTATTACCTTCATTTAAATGCACCTCAATTAAGACGGGACCTTGAAAGGCCACTGAAATCCGCCATTCAGTTTAACGAACCCAATATTTCAGTTACCCTGGCTTCCTTTATTTAAGGAGTTACTTTAGTTGGCTACCGGCCATCGGTTATGTAGACCTTTTTATACAGCACTTCTCCTGCCAGTGATGTTGACATTGAGACCACTTGAACGAATGATGAGACTAATTGCCAATCTTCACTAATTCGTTTTCTAGTTTGCCAGACGGATAGGTAACTGCTACCGATATTATCGCAGATAACTGATTGGCTGTCGCATCCCGACTTACAAAAGAGTTACTACCGAAAAAACTCACAGAGTGTTGCTCGCAGTCACTCTGATAGTAGAAAGCCAAAAGTGACTTTGCCTCAGCCAATCAGTTTTCTCCTTGCATCGTGTATATTCGGTTCTAGGCGACTTTCTCACCTCTAATGAGTGAGAATGGTTTTGGGAGTTGTCCTCTTCCTGATTTCTTCCCACGATATAAACTGTATAATGAATGACGGCAGACGTAAACTACTAAATTCCCCGTCTACTACTGATCAACTAGCAAATTACTCCACATAACTCTCCTAGACTAGAGCCCTCTCTCCGAGGCTCTAACATATCTCAGATCCTTCTCTGAAAGGGCTCTGGCGTAGAATGAGACCTACCAAGAAGGCTCTAATGTAGTGTAGGTTCCTGGTGCTGGCTGCCGCATGTACTCCTTTCCCGATAGTTAAATTATACAGCTGCATCTTTATATTCTTCTTCTGTAGCTTTTGGATCATACAATGGCCGCCATAGAGGACATCACAGGTTATCATGGAAACCATTGGCTCCGTGACAAGTGAGTTTATACTGAGGGTTACATGTGTGCATGATAGGCTCAGGCAAACCTAGGATTTTAGAGAAAGTACCTCTTTAGTTGAGATTTAACGAAAATTCTGTAGATTTTCTGCATACAGAAAATTTTTCTTTGTATGAAACATGTAGCTGCTCCAATAGGTACTGAATAGGAACAACCTGACTCACTGATTGTGCAGTTCTACTGAATTTACCCAAGTGCATGGGCAAATTTAATTGATCAATTCCATTTGTTTCATTTGGTGCACAAAACTTATGTACTGCTGTGACAAGTGTCGGGAGGTTCATACTAGTACACTCTCTGCCATGTAGCAAGTGATTTACTCCCGAATGTTATTCCCAGGCAATAGGCAGTGGGGGTGTGTTTTGGGTCATTGGGCGAGAAAACGAATATCTCGGGATACTGAAGGTAGTGAACTAGCCACAGACCTAGGAATTTACCTATTCAATCTTCCAAGTTTACACGGCTGTAATGCTTCTCCACTGGCTGGTTAGTTGCTTATACTTCTCTGCTAATGCCAATTCTCAGGTGGGAACACTATGACAACAAAGTCTTTAAGAGGTATTTACTGAGAGAGAAAGTTCAGACAAAGGAGCACGCCATTCTGAGAACTCATTCTAAGCTTTCACTCAGAGATGCCATGGAGCAGGTAGGAATAAACCCCTTGTCACTCTCCCCCTGCCCAGAGACATAAAAGAGTAGAGATATGACATTCACACAAATCGCGATATTCCCTCACAAGACTTCCTGGTGATTACGAAAATAGCCTGTTTTGGACCAAGTTTAACAAAAAGAAATAATGGGCCAATCATGTTAAACATAGTATCATCTGAAAGCTCAAAATCCACTCTATAAAAGCTGACCCGGGAAAATTAAATATTAGTGATTATTTGGTCAGAGGGTCTTATTAGGTAGGGGACTATGTGGATACCGAGATCATGTATAATCATATAGAGAAGATAACTTACATTGTGGTCTCTGCGCCTATACTGTAACAGTTACTGACCATTCTACCAGTAATAATGTGGAGTATAGATTGTTAATCTGTGTAGATGTCTAGATGAGATTACTAGCTTACAACTATGGTGTTACAACTTACAAGCGATAATTCTTTGTATATGCAACCTTTTCATTGGGAGCGTCCGCGGTTTGCATGCAGACACATCAACATCGATTTTGGCACAGCCTTTCCATGATAAATTTTGTCATGGGATCAGCGCGTAATAGTCCTGACTAGCTTTGCAAATAAGAAAACTTAATTGCAACCAACAGACCGACTGCCCAGCACATGGCTCCCAAATCTGTGGTCATGAGAGCATTTGCCAAAAAGGTGTCCATGTTGGACATATATTGTAGTAGGATAAATGAGCTCAGCTGTCGCAAGTTGGTGACACCCCCATAAGCATGAATATGGCAGATATTAGGGAGTCTACGTCATGCAGTAGTGCATGGACTCCATTGGTGTTGCAACAGGCTTTCCAAACATCTATTACCCGCTGATCCTAGGACAAAATTTATCATGGAAAGGCTGTCCCAAAATTAATGTTGATAGATTTTGGCTGGTGTCTGCATGCGAATCGCGGACGCTCCCAATGAAAAGGTTGCATATACAAGGAGTTATTGCTTGTAAGTTGTAACACCGTAATTGTAGGCTAGTTGTAATCTTATCTAGACATCTACACAGATTTATAGTCTATACTCTACATAATTACTGGTAGAATGGTAACTGTTACTGTATGGGCACATAGACCATAATGTGAATTATCTTCTCTATATGATTATACATGATCTCAGTATCCACATAGTCCGCTACCTAATAAGACCCTCTGACCAAATAATCACTAATATTTAATTTTCCTGGGTCAGCTTTTATAGAGTAGATTTTCAGCTTTCAGATGGTATTATGTTTAACTTGATTAACCATGTATCTCTTTTAATAAAATTTGATTGAAAACAGGCTATTTTGGTACATAATACAATGGCAGCCTAGATTCCGTAATCACCAGGAAGTCACGAGACTTGGTCCATTGTCTAATCTCTGTTTCTATGTCTCGGCCCCTGCCCCCAGGGCTCTGTGGAGCTTTATAAAACTCATAGAATAGAAATATGAGGGCGTAAACCCAGAGAAGTATGAAGTATGCTGATAGGGAGCATACAAGCGAGGAAAATATCAGCCTCTCAGTATAAAGAAATGGATCTAAACACCTGGATTAAATGTCCTTTGAATTCATAAAATCTGTGAACAGGACCTTAGTTAGTTGTTTGGGTGGGTGTTTGTAAATGAAGATTTGTTGGTAGTTGAGTTTTCTATTTTCTCACCGCAGGCTCAGACTGGTATGAGTGCCACCCAGCTCAGTATTAATAAGGGGGAACAGTCACTGCTGAGAATCATCAAAAACTGGTCGGTCACTTCCTTTCAGGACCAGTGAGTATCCATTAACCATGCTGGGCCGCAGGGTAACATATTTATGGACAAATAAAGCTATGAACCAAACTGAGAAGCTGGAAGGGACCAGCCAAACTAGTTTGGGTTATTTATGAGAGAACTGAAATATAAATGTGCCAAAAGGCTATGTCTATAGTCAATATGAATTCCCCCGGACAGCCGTCCAAACTAAAACATCTTTGCAGATCCTTAGCAAAATCCCCATAGACTGCAAAAGTTGCTCACTAAAAGTCTACTTTCCAATTGAGTTTAGTTTGAGAATTTCGGAGGTGTGATGGAAACTTCAACTGAGGATACAGAATCCGGTATAGAGTAACTCTAACTATGCGACATATTAAGCTATTCACAAGTTCTGAGGTAACCGGACCTCTGTAGCTTATCGGAAAATAGACCAGATTAAAGATGGATGCTCAGTGTGGTACAGAATCTCTGTATTTGGCGATTTTGTTTACTAAAAGCGAAGGCGGGCCTGGTAGTGCCACTGGCCACAATCCCCATAGGCTGTCAGTTTTGGGCATGCTTACTCAAACGTAACCTTCAGTCGCCGTATACATATGGGTCTTGCTGAAATCTGTAACTTCATTTTGCTTGAAAGACTAGTATCGCTAAGTTAACTGATGTTTGACTGTTCAGAAGTCGCCTTCAAATACCAAGGTAATGGTATATATCCCTTAGCGAACCCTCCTTTTTTTACCAATGAGGTAGCGGGCTTTCAGTGACTGCCGCCTATTTTCCTACTGCGGTTTCCATGTAGCTCTTATCGCAATATGAACATGTACATGAAACCATTTTGTCACCAAAGGGAGAAGTGTAGCTTACTGCAGAATGTTAGGTTCAGTGGAAGTGGTGTTCTGGGGAATGTTATTGCTCTGAGTAAAACTTGAGTTATTGTTGTCGACGCTTACATTCACCACAGCCGTGACTGTAACTGTGACTGTGATAGTGTGACCATCACTATGACTTCAGCCCACTGATGTCTCTTCAAATTATCCAGGGATGGAGATTTTACTGTCGACCGGTAAATTGTTGAGTGAATATTCAGCTGCTAATGTTATTTAACTGAGTGATCTAACATGGCAGCTGCATGTCCCCTTCGCGATCACCCCGTCCGGTCCGGCGATATGTCATCTCATTGCATTGCAGGGATTGTCTGTCCATGTTGTTCTAGAACCTTCCGTTTTTTACTCCCGTCTGCTTCAACCCAACTATTCTGTCTTATGTGGTCACTGAGTGTGAGTGTGCTCCTAATGCTATACTACAAAGGTTGCTCTCAGTACATAAAATGAACCCATAAACACATGTATATCTATGAGTGAACCAGGAGATTACTCCCCTATAAGATGAGATTCCCCAAATTGTGTTCCAATTTCTGTAATATGAGTGAGTGATTTCTAAGTATTTTATTGGTGACATTACACACTAAACATAAACAGACAAAATTAACAAAGGGTTTTCAAGACCACCTAGTATGGTAGTATCTCTCTACTTTATGAAGGAGGATGAGAGCCAGTCTTTAGCGGCACCACGTATCTGTCTCGTGACAAAAACGCCCGTGTAGGTTCTAACTAGCTGAACTTTTGGCTACAACTTTTTGACTCTGTTGATAGCAGCACTTCCTGTATGTAGAGCAGGCTTAACTCATTACACACCGATGATGTTGATGGTGATAACACTCAGTTCCCTCCTATCTCTAACAGACTGGACAGTTATGGAGGCAGTGATAATGAACTCCACCATAATGAAACTATAGTGGATATGCAAGCTCTTGAAGCTCACTACAGCAAGAAAATCGCAGACGATACTAAAACTCATCATCTTCTAGATGAAAATCTTCTGGCGCCAAGCTCGCGGGTAGGTCAAGGTCGTGGATAGGTCAGGGTTACATGCAAACCTATTAGTGTATCATCTTTAGAGCGTCTGTACTTAATGAAAAGCGAATGCGTGAAGTGTCTCCTATCAGGAGTCATGTACTCTCGATTCTGTCAAATCGGCTGGGAGATGTCATCTATTATCGAGTTTTGGGTTCACAATGAACCCTCCCTCAAATAGCTCGGAAGTCATTCATTCAAAGTCTACATTCCATTCTACCGTTCCGTTGAAAAGCAGATCCCACGACTTTCAATTCAAAGAGCAACATTTTTCAATGTTCAGTTTGTCTTTTGATTTGAGACTATATGACCCTTGAATGGTGTGCTGACAATTCACACTCAATGGCTGCTGCTGCAGGTTAAACCCTCTCCTCGCAGGAAGCAGGTATTTTACTCTCCATGTTGTCAGGCCACTGACCTAGACATATGTCAAGGCCGTATGATCACGCAAGCCTACCGCGTTCAGTTTGCTATGTTTTCGTGGCCACCGTTTTGATTCATATGGCTTCATGCATAACGGTTCAGTACACAGTGCTTGCTTGACATACAGCGCTAATAGAAATACTTAGAAAAATTGCAGTTTTTGGGATACCTAGTGTCAGGGAATCATGATGCGTCCCAGAGTAGCATTGCACTAATATTTAGTTAGCTCTAACTAGTACGCACCTGTATGTGGTCACGTCCTGTAGGTGTAGGGTGATGGTAGGTGTATGGAGTCATGTCCTGTAGGTGTAGGGTGTTGTTAGATATATTGGGTCACGCTCCATAGGTATAGGTTGGTGATAGGTTATGGGGTGACGTCCTGTAGGTACAGGGTGTGTTGGTAGGTATACGGGGTTCGTGTGTTCAGTATTGAGAAACTGTTATTTTGAATTTTTTTGATCACATGAAAGATTTGGCTATTGGTTGTTAATTCTGTTAGCTATCACCCCCTCACCATTTCTTGATGACAAATAACCTTCATACAATTTATTCAGTCAGTGATTGTCATCTATCCTATCATACAATCTCTGATTTTTGTTTCCTAGCATTCCAGTTAATTCACACAGACAATATCTAGTACGAGGCTTGGATACCACTGACTGCGATAGCAATCTAGCTAATTTTATCCATTGATATGAATATATGGGTCAGCAATCAGTATCCAGTACAAGACTGACCCCGCAGGTAGTCTAAGTGCGTTACTATGTGATCAAAACGAAACAGTTTTGTTGGACTCGCTGCAAAGTTGATGAAAAAGGTAGACAACTCCATAAAATGAATGGCATTTATTTGGAGTTGTTTGCTCTTTGCTATACAGAAAGTCCACTTGTGCTACATAAATAATTGTAACGATTCCTGCGTAGTTTTTCTTCTGTCATGAATCGTATTTGCTTGGCCTTGAATTTGGCAATCATCTACCCTGTACTTGTATCCCTGGTTTCACTTAGTTTTATATTGGATGGTCTCTCTTTGCCATGTTTATAAATCATGATTTATTATCGCCTACCTGGGGTAGGTGGCACGATTATATATATTTTTGGTGAATCGTAGAGATTTTTGTGCGGAAAATTATTTCAGTGAGTGTGTTGCCATTTTAAGCCTGGTCTGCATACATACTGTAATCACCTTGGAGATTAAACCAAGTCCCTGGACAGCTTCCTAACATGAAAGCTCCAATTTCAGTAAAATCTACCACCGCCCACCTTACATGAGGCGCTTACATACGTGTAGAGTTCTGCCTTTATCTAAAATAGCACAATCTAGCGTGCACAGTAGATTAGCTCATCAAAGGCAGACTCTGAAAAGTTGCAAAGTGCCCGCGAGCT
>Ga0224501_10001517_pt1 | contig 18019 bp, 12 predicted proteins | sample SF_Oct11_sed_USG_4_FD_169105 | JGI IMG/M metagenome (GOLD analysis project Ga0224501, IMG submission 169105) | Sediment microbial communities from San Francisco Bay, California, United States - SF_Oct11_sed_USGS_8_1 | ecosystem: Environmental > Aquatic > Marine > Sediment | place: USA... | reverse complement strand
GGAGTTCGGCGACGCAGGCTTTCAGCTGGGGGATGGAGGCGCTGACGTTGGGGAGCTTGATGATGTTCGCCTCGGGCGTCTCCACCAGCTTGCCCAGCTCCGCCAGGTCGTCGGGGATGCGCTGCGCGTCGCCCAGGACGTCGGGGAACACCGCGAGGATGCGCCCGGCCAGGGAGATGTCCCGGGTCTCCACCGGCACGCCCGTCGCTCCCGCGAAGGCCCGGATCACGGGGAGGAAGGCGTGGGTGGCGAGGGCGGGGGCCTCGTCCGTCCAGGTATAGATGATGGAAGGCGACTGGCTCATTGAGATCGATGTCGTTGGAGGCTCGGGAAGTGGCGGCGGGGGGCCGTCACGGGGCCGGTCGGAATATAGGAAATCTCGGCGGCGGACGGGGGTCGAGGACGGCCGGATGCGCCGGCGAAAGCCGCCGGTCGACATCCGCCGAGCATCCTCCGGTCCTGGCCCGGACGGAGAACTACCCCAGCGTCTCGCCCAGGATGTCCGCGTTGTACCCCACGACGAAGGTCGTCCCCGACCGGATCGCGGGGGCACGCAGCGTGCCCGAGCGCCCCAGGATCAAGGAGAGGATCTCGTCATCGGAGGGGCGTCCCTCCGTCATGTCGAAGTGGAGTACCTGCTTTCCCTTCGCCACGTAGAGGTCCGTCACGCCCTGCAGGAGCGCCAGGGCGTCGTCCCCCGACACCGGCGCCCTGGAGGTGAGCCGCACTTCGCCGTCTCCGATGTGATTCTGCGCAAGAAACTCCTGCGTGCGTGCGCAGCTCTGTCAGCCGGGGCGGTGGTATCGCCACTCCAGGTTCGGTGTCATGCCGTCCTCTACCCGCCCACGATCCCCAGGAGCCAGGCGCACGCCAGAGCCCCGTAGATTCCCAGGATGTATCCGGCCACCGCCATGAGGAGCCCCACCGGCGCCATGGCCGGGTGGTACACTCCCGCCACCACCGGCGCCGAGGCGGCGCCTCCGATGTTGGCGACGCTTCCCGTGGCCACGAAGAAGAGAGGCGCCTTCACCATCCGCGCCGCCGCGAGGAGCACCAGTACGTGGATGGAGATCCAGACGGCGCCCGCCAGGAGGTAGACCGGCGCCTGCATGACCGCCTTCAGGTCCGCCTGCGCGCCGATTCCGGCCAGGAGGAGGTAGAGCGCCGTGTATCCCAGCCCCGACGCGCCCACCTTCTCGAAGTTCCGCAGCGGCGTGAAGGAGAGGGCGAGCCCTCCGGTGACCACGATGAGGATCGCCCACGTCGTCTTGGAGATGATGGTGGGGTCGCCCAGGGCCGGGAAGAGGTCGGTCTGCGCCAGCTCGACCGAGCCGACGGCGCCCGCCATCCCCAGACAGATCATCACGGCGAAGTCGCGCAGCGTGGTGGGGTGCCGATCCTGGTCCATCTCCGCGAGCCGGCGGTTCGTCTCCTCGATGACGTCCGTACGCGCCCCGGTCCTGCGGTCGAAGCGCGCCTGGTATCCGCTGAAGAGGAGGAGGATCCCCATCCAGCCGTACCCCACCACGGTATCCACGACGATGATGGGGCCGAAGGCGGACTCCGGCGTGCCCACGCTTTCGGCGATGGCCACCATGTTGGCCGTTCCGCCGATCCAGCTCCCCGAGAGGGCGGCGAACCCGGTCCAGGCGTCGGGCGGGAGGAATCCCTTGAACAGCATGAGCGAGATGGGCCCCCCGATGACGACCCCCACCGTACCCGCCATGACCATGAAGAGCGCCACCGGACCCAGCCGAACGATGCTCTTCAGATCGATGGAGATCATGAGGAGGAGGAGGGCGAAGGGGAGGAGGAAGCGGGTCATCCACTCGTACACCGGCGAGGAAGGCGGCGTGATCCCCAGCGTGGTGGAGAACATGGGGAGGAAGTACACGTAGATCACCGGCGGAACGAACTCGAAGCTCTTCTTCAGCCGCTCCACCCCCGAGGCCCAGAAGATCAACGCCACCAGGACGGCCAGGAAGGCGAAGACCGCCATGGGGTCGGAAATGAGCGAAATCGGTGCCTCGGCCATGGGTTCTCCCGTTCGTATGCGACTGGGTTTCGACGGAGGGAAAGGGGGACGGAATCCGCTTCCGGTCAACCCTTCCCGAGGGCCGGGTGTCCGGATCTTACGGAAACATATGGCGGAAATCGCGTTTCGGGGGCATAATTGCAGGAGCGCAACACGTCTCGGGTGAAGGTGATTCGCCCCTGGTCGAGCCAGAAAGGAGTTGGCCATGCCCCACGTGTGGGGACGCTTGGGTGGTCGGTCCACGGATCCGGTGACGCATCGGATGCGAATGGGGAGCGTGCACGGTGGCTGAGCCGGGGAGACTGCCCGAGTGGGTCCTGATCCTGGAAGATGAGCCGGACCATCGGCTTCTCATGCGCCAGGCCATCAGCCGCGTGGCTCCGGGAGTCCCGCTGGTGGAGAAGGCCCAGGTGGACCACGCCCGGGAGTGGCTGGAAGGGATGATGCGCCAGCAGGTTTCCATGTGCGAAGGGCTGGTCGTTCTCGACCTGGGGCTTCCGCGCGCGTCGGGGTTCGACATCCTGGAGTGGCTCCGCGACCACGTGGACTGCAACCCCCTCCCTGCGGTGGTCATCACCGCGTCGGAGAACCCCATGGACGCCGAACACGCCTTCCAGCTCGGCGCCCGCGGCTACTTCCAGAAGCCGGCCGACTTCCTCGAGTACATGGAGATCTTCCGGCAGATCCTCAAGATCGGGCCCGACGAGTGAACGATTCGTCGCACCCCCCCACCGTTCCGGCGAGGAGTCGCGTGTGTTCCGGCCGCTGACCGAGGTGCCCGAATGGGTCCTCCTGGTGGAGGACGAGGCGATCCAGCAGACGCTCCTGAAGGCGGTGGTCAACCGGTTGCTCCCCAAGGTCCCGGTGGACCAGGTCTCCACGGTGGACGAGGCCCAGGCCTGGTTCGACCGACGCTGGGCGGGGCACCACGACCTCACCTACGGGCTCGTGATCCTCGACCTGGGGCTTCCCCGGGCCTCGGGGTTCGAGGTCCTGGAGTGGCTGCGCGAGCGCCGGGACCTGGAGGAGATCTCCGTGGTGGTCCTCACCGCGTCGGAGAACCCGCTCGACGCCGAGCACGCCTTCCACCTCGGGGCGCGCGGATACTATCAGAAGCCCGCCGACACCGCGGTCTACCGGGAGATCTTCCAGGAGATCCTGGGGCGGTCTCCCGCCGTCGTCCGGGCGGCCGCGTCGCGGCGGAGCGTGCGGGCGCGCTGAAGGGCGAGGAGCGCCGCCGATCACCCCCGATTTCCTCTCCTGTCCCTACTTGACAGGCTTTCCGGGACGGGGTACGCTGCCATCCGTTCCCTTGTAACCTGTGTTCCGTGTAGCATGCGGAGTTCCTGGACGTCCTTCGGTGTGTGGGCGTCCGGTTCGGCCGGGGTGAGATCCGGTCCTGACCCGAGGGTGATGAGGACTGTCGGAAGCTTCTCGTAGCCTGCGGATCGGCGGACTTCGGTCCAGCGCGATCCGTGTGTGGGTGTGGCTTGGAGTCCATAGATCGGTGCTTCGGGTTCCCTTGCGTCAGGAGTCGAATCATGTCCGTATCACTCGTGGGAAGAGCACGGCTGTTCCTCGCCGCCTTCTGCGCCCTCGCCGCTGCCGTCACGGGCGAAGTGGGCGCGCAGACCGGGGCCGTGACGGGAAGCGTCACGACGGCCACCGACGGGCGACCCCTGGTGAGCGCCCAGGTGTTCCTGTCGGGGGCTTCGATGGGAGGGCTCACCAACCCTCAGGGAAGGTTCCTCATCCAGAACGTTCCCGCGGGGGAGTATCAGGTCAACGTCGAGCGCATCGGGTTCCGGTCCTTGACGCAGACGGTTCAGGTCCGGGCGGGCGAGACGGCGGTGGTGGATTTCCGCCTGGAAGAGCGCGCCATCACGATGGAGGGAATCGTGGTGACCGGTGTGGCCGCCGAGACACCCGAGACGCAGCTCCCCTTCACCGTGTCCAGGGTGGACGTGGACCAGCTTTCGCAGACCCCTTCGCCCACGGTCGGTGGCCTCCTCCAGTCCAAGGTGGCGGGCGCCAAGGTGGTCCAGGGGTCGGGTCTGCCGGGCAGTGAGCCTTCGTTCCAGCTTCGTGGGCCTACGAGCATCACGGGAAGCCAGACCCCTCTCCTGGTGATCGACGGTGTCATCACCAACGGCGGCATCGCGGACATCGATCCCGCCGACGTGGAGTCCATGGAGATCGTGAAGGGGGCCGCCGCCGCGGCCCTCTTCGGCTCCCGTGCTTCGGCCGGCGTGATCCAGATCACCACGCGCACCGGGGCCCACCTCAGGGACGGACAGACCCAGTTCACCTTCCGCACCTCGTATCAGGCCAACTCCATCGAGCACTATTACGGAGTGGCGCAGCACCATCAATGGCGGATGGACGCGAACCAGACGGCCATTCTCGACGTGGCGGGAAACCCCATCACCTTCCCCTATCGCGGCACGCCCGCCTTGAACGACGGCGGGAACGGCCGTAACGCCTACACGACCTTCATGGTGAATCCCTATCCCTCGTCGGTTCAGGTGGGGGATCCCGTGAAGCAGTTCTTCGACCCGGGTGGACGGCTCACCAACTACGTGGCCCTGGCCGGGAACGAGGGGAACACCAACTACCGCATCTCCTTCGATCAGACCCACGAGCAGGGCGCCATCAAGCTGGCGAAGGGGCTCGACCAGTACAACACGCGAGTGAACGTGAGCCAGCGGTTCGGAGACTTCGACATCTCCGCTCAGGCCTACTTCGCCAAGAGGGACCGCGGGTTGATGGACGAAGGCGGCGGCGGGATCATCCGGGGGCTGACCTTCGCTACCGCGGCCGCGGACCTCATGGCCGTTGATCCGGCCACGGGGGAGGTGAGCGCCATCGGGGAGCCCATCTACCAGGGCAACGTGACCCGCAACCCGATGTACGATCTGCTCAACACCACTTCCGAGGAGTCGCGCGTACGGGGGATGGGAGGGGTCGACGTCAATTGGGCGCCCACCTCCTGGCTCACCTTCCAGGGGAATGGGAGCTTCGACCGCATCGCTACCGATCGCTACTACTATGAGCGCCCGGGGCTGGAGCGCCCGTTCAACACGCCGGCCACGGGAGCCATCTCCAGGGGGAACGATGTCCGCCTGGAGATGAACGCTTCCCTCACTGCATCCCTCAACCTGCGGCTGAGCGAAGACCTCACCATGCGCGGCCGCCTCCGCTATCTCATGGAGAGCCTGGACGAGAATGGGTTCAGCGTGAGCGGGAGCAACCTTCCGGTGAAGGACGTGGAGAAGATCTCCCTCATCGGCGGGACGCCGAACCTCGATTCGTACAATCGTGCGGTCCGGTCCATGGGAATGTTCGCCATCTCGTCGCTCACGTACCAGGACAAGTACATCGTCGACTTCCTCGGTCGCCGGGACGGGAGCTCCCTCTTCGGAATCGAGGAACGGTGGCAGAACTACTATCGCTTCAGCGGCGCGTGGCGCGTGTCGCAGGAGCCGTGGTTCAACGTGGACTGGATCACCGAGCTCAAGCCCCGATACTCCATCGGGACGGCCGGTGGCCGCCCGGCCTTCGCCGCCCAGTACCAGACGTACGAGGTGAGCGCCGGCGCCATCATCCCACGCACCCTTGGAAACAACCAGCTCAAGCCCGAGCTGGCGACGGAGCAGGAGTGGGGGATCGACGCCATCTTCGCCGAGCGCATCCGCGTCCAGGCCAACTACGTCCGGACCAAGATCGAGGATGCCCTCATCCTGGCGCCCCTCCCGTCGGTGGCGGGCTTCGAGGCCCAGTGGCGGAACGGGGCCACCATCGAGTCCAACACCCGGGAGTTCTCGTTGGACGCGTCCATCATCGAGACCCAGGACATGCTCTGGTCCGCCCGCCTGAACCTGGACCGCACCAAGAACCGCATCACCCACCTGAGCGTCGCGCCGTACCGGATCTCGGACTATCGCGCCGGGATGTACGTGCGGGAGGGTGAGGTGCTGGGCTCCTTCTACGGGTGGCGCTGGCCCACCGATTGCGCCCAGGACCTCCCGGCCGGCACCGACTGTTCCCAGTTCCAGGTGAACGACGAAGGGTACCTGGTGTGGGTCGGATCAGGGAACAACTGGAACGAGGGAATCTCCAAGGGACTGTGGGGCACCTCGGGAACCGACAACGGAATCACCTACAGCTGGGGGCTCCCCATCGGACCCCTCAACTCGAGCTTCAATGCCGAGGACCAGAAGCTGGGCGACAGCGAGCCGTCGCTCAACGCCAGCTTCCTCCAGAACTTCGAATGGAAGAACTTCGGCGCTTCCCTCCTGTTCGATGCCGAGTTCGGCGCCCAGGTCTACAACCAGACCGCGCAGTGGAGGTGCCGTGACGGTCACTGTCCCATGATGGATCAGTTCGGGAAGTCACCGGAGACGATGAAGCCCATCACGTACTACAACGCGCGGGGCATGTACTCCAACAACAAGAACAACAGCTACTTCACTGAAGATGCTGACTACGTGAAGCTTCGCGAGTTGTCCGTTCGGTACACGCTCGGGGGCGACCAACTCCCGTCGATGATGCAGGGTTGGGGGATCTCCCGTGCCACGCTCAACCTCACCGGCCGCAATCTGCACACGTGGACGGAGTACCGGGGCTTCGACCCCGAGGTGGGGAAGAACACCTTCGGTGGTTCCGCCGCCGTGGGACGGATCGATGAGTACTTCTACCCGAATTTCAGAAGTGTCGGCTTCGACATCGAGATCGTGTTCTGACCGGCCAACCATTGCTCACGGACGAGGTAAAGAGATCATGTGTGATCGCATGAAGATCAGAATGGCGTCGGTGGCGGCGGTGCTCCTCCTGTCCCTGTCGGCGTGTATGGACCTTGATATCACCAACACGGACGCGGCGGACCGCGCCCGCGCTCTGTCCGAGCCGGGAGACGTGGAGTCTCTCATCTCGGGGACCTTCCGCACCTGGTGGGACCTCCAGCAGGGCCGTGCGCCCGGACCCGCCATGGCCTCCATGGCCGACGAGATCACGGGTTCCCAGGCCAACTACGGCTTCCAGGATCAGGGGATGGAGCCCGCCGTTCCCATCATCAACGTGACGGCGTACCAGTGGGGGTACTGGGTCTATGACCCATGGCTCCTCTCGAACCGAGCCCTCGCGTCCATCCGCGACGGGCTCCAGTCCATCAGCGACCTCGATCTCCAGATCGGGCCAAACGGCGCGGATACGCAGCGTGCCATCGCATTCGCGAAGTTCATGCAGGGGCTCTTCCTGGGGAACATCGCGCTCCAGTACGACCAGGGGATCATCCTGGACGAGGACGTGGTCGATCCCACCCAGGTCGCCATGGTCCCGTACGACCAGGTGATGGACGCCGCGCTGCAGAAGCTGTCGGAGGCGCGGGACCTCGCGGCGGCCAACACCTTCACCATCCCCAGTGGGTGGATGGGCACGGACAGCTACACCAGTGCGAGGCTCGTTCAGCTCACCCACTCCTACCAGGCGCGATACATGGCGCTGGTGGCGCGCACTCCCCAGGAGCGCGGCCAGGTGGACTGGAACGGGGTTCTCGGCCACATCAACCAGGGCGTGGATTGGGACTTCGGGGTCAACCTGGACGGGTCTTCGGGTGTTTGGGGCGCCGTCCTCAAGGGATTCATGGGAGACGGGTGGGACACGGATCTCGCCCTGCTCGGGCCGGCGGACCAGTCCGGTGCTTATCTGGCATACGAGGCGTCCGCTCCGGAGAGCAAAGGGCCCTTCCTCATCGACACCGATGACCGGCGGATCCACGGCGCCACGCAGACGGATCCGGGGGTGTACGTCCACTATCGGGCCAACATCATCCAGCCGGCGGAGCGGGGGCTCCACTACCAGAGCAACTACGCACCCTGGTGGTACTATGACCTCGCACAGACCGGGTTCGGCTTCGCGCCCGAACTCACCGTGGTCGAAATGGGCTTCCTCAAGGCCGAGGCGTACATCCGGACCGGTCAGCCCGACCTGGCCCTCCCCTTCATCAACGACCGGAGGGTCGCCGTGGGCCAACTTCCCGCCGCCACGGTGACCGGGGTGTCGGGGGCACGGTGCGTTCCCCGATCGGCGGGACTCCTCGCCAAGGCATCCAACGTCCCCGCGGGGGACTGTGGAGACCTGCTCCAGACTCTCATCTACGAGAAGCAGATCGAGACGGCGTTCCAGTTCGCCGGAAGCTCGTGGTACGACCACCGCGGGTTCGGGACGCTGCGTACGGGAAGGGCGTATCAGTGCCCCGTTCCGGAAGTGGATCTCGCTTTGATGGGGATCGATCCCTACACCTTCGGCGGAGTGGGCGGGGCGAGTTCCGCGTCCTGACACGACGTCGGGATGTTTCCGTGGGACCCGATTCAGGGGAGCCGTCTCAGGCGGCTCCCCTGAATCGTCTGCCCGCGGTCCGACGCCGACCGGGATCCCGCGTCCCCTTGATCGCGTTCTGTGGCCACCCGATCTTCCGGAGTGAGCGGGTCGGCAACGTCATTCCATCGGGAGGTGTGCCCATGCGGTCTTCCGCGCCGGTCTTCCCGGGGGGGCGACTCCTGGTCGCCCTGGCGGTCGCTCCCGCGCTCCTGTTCCCTCCCCGCGCGACCTCCCAGGCCGTGGGCGTGATCGAGGGCACGGTGCGCACCGTGGACATCGGAGAGGGCGTCCCCGGGGTGTGGATCCGGCTGAGCCCGTCGGGGCTCGCGACCGTCACCGATGCGGACGGGCGGTTCCGTCTCAGCGGGGTCCCGGAGGGGGAATACCGCCTCCGGTCCGAGCTGGTGGGGTGTGCACCGACGACGTTCCCGCTGAACGTGGGTCCGACCGCGACCGCGCGCGTGGACATCGTCCTCGATGGACCCGCCATCGCCTCGTCGGGGCCGTCGGTGGCGGCGGGCGTGGCGGGTGAGACGCCGGCGGCCGAGGTCCCCTTTTCGGTTGCGCGACTCGAGCGATCCGAACTCGCCCACGACCCCGGACGATCCATCGCCGATCTCATCCGGGGAAGCTTCCCCGGAGTCAAGGTGGTGCAGGGGAGCGGCGTTCCCGGCTCGCCCATCAGCATCCAGCTGCGGGGACCGCGAAGCCTCAGCGGGTCACAGGATCCTCTCGTGGTGGTGGATCAGGTGATCACCGGCGGCGGATTCGATGACCTCGATCCTTTCGATGTCGAACGCATCGAGGTCCTGAAGGGCGCCGCGGGCGCGGCTCTGTACGGAGCCCGGGGCCAGGCGGGAGTCATCGAGATCACGACCCGCCGTGCCGGGACCGTGGCGGCGCCTCGGTGCTATCTCGTGGGCGGCCCCAACTGAGCGCTGGACGCCGGGAGGGAGGGGACCCTCCCCCCAGGCCGTGGCACCGTATCGGGGGAGGGCTCCTCCTCCTCCTCGTCATGGTCCCGTGGTACCGGCTGCTGTCCCTTCGTGCCACGGGTCCGGCGGCGGAGCAGGCGATGGCGGTGGGTGCCCAATACACGGCGGCGCACTGGATCGGGGTGCTCGCCGCGGGAGCCGCCGCGCTTCTCGTGAGTCGGTTCGTTTCGATGCCCGGGGAGATGGCGGGGAGGCTCACGTCCCTCTGGCGTTTCGTGGACGGGAGGCTCATGGCGCCCACGTCCCTCCGTCTGGGTCTATTTCTGGGCGGTGTGGCCGCGGCGCTGGCCGCGTGGTTCGGGTGGGTGGCGCTGGGAGGGCACCCCCTTCTCCTCGACGGGATCAGCCAGCTCATCCAGGCCCGCTATTTCGCGGACGGGGTGCTCGCGCCGCCTCCCCTCCAGGACCTCGAGTTCTGGCAGTTCCAGTTCATGGTGCAGGGGGATGCCGGATGGACGTCGCAGTACCCGCCGGGGTTCTCCGTCCTCCTGGCGGCGGCGTGGCGCGCGGGGGAGCCCTGGATGGCGGGCCCGCTCCTCCTCGGCGTGGCCGTGTGTGCCGCGACGTGGGTGGCGGAGCGCCTCCTCCCCCACGACCGTCTGGCGGCCCGCCTGGGATCGGTCATGATGGCGGGGAGCCCCTTTCTCGCCTTCCATGCCGCGACGTACATGAACCACGTGGCGGCGCTCGCCCTCGTGGCGCTGGCCTTCCTCTTCTCCCTGCGGGCGGTGGACCACTCCTGGAAGTGGTGTGTCCCGGCCGGCGTCGCGGTGGGTGCGCTCTTCGCGGTCCGGCCATACGTGGGGGTCGTGCTCGGATTCGTCGCTACGGTTCTCGTGTGGGCGCGTGCTCCGGGGTCCCGGACGCTTTCGGTCAAGGAGTGGGTCCAGCGCGTGGGTGGCGCCGCGCTGGGAGCGCTTCCGTTCATCTGGGGCGTTCTCTGGCACAACGCGCGCATGTTCGGGAGTCCGTGGCGCTTCGGGTACATCGCCGCTTCGGGCCCCTCCCACGGGCTGGGCTTCCACCTGGATCCGTGGCAGAGCCCGTACGGGATCCCCGAGGCGGTGGCCCACGCGTCCGGCGATCTCCTGGGGATGAGCATGGATCTTCTCCAGTCTCCGGTCCCCGTGGTGGTGGTGGTGGGGTTCTTCCTCCTCCGGGAGAGGGCCCTTCCGAGCGGATTCGGTGTGGTGGCCGCCTGGGCGGTCCTCCCGCTGATGGCGAACATGTTCTACTGGCACCACGACCTGTTCATGGGTCCCCGGCTTCTCTACGAAGCCGCGCCGGCATGGTGCTTCCTCCTGGCCCTGGCGGTTCTCGGGCTCGTGCGGAGCCTTCCTGGCGAGCCTTCCGGCGACCGGCACCGGGGAGTGACGCGGGTGGGGGGCTCGGTGATCCTGGCCGTGGCCTGGGTGATGGGGGCGGGGTGGTCGGGCCCGTCCCGGCTGGCGGCAAACGCGTCGATGGCGCGCGGAGCGGGGCTGTTGGCCGACGCCCCCCAGGGGGACGGCCCATCGCTCGTCTTCGTTCACGACGACTGGCAGTCCCGCCTCGGCGCCCGCCTCTCGGCGACGGGGATGCGCCTCGATTCCATCAACGGGGCGCTTCGGTTCAACACCACGTGCCAGGTGGAGCTCTACACACGGATGAGGGAGGCGGCACCGGTGCGTTCCGGGGGGTCGGAGGTGGCGCTTCGCTTCCAGGGGAGCGCGGGACGGCTCCCCACCGAAGTGGTCATGCCGTCGGGGTCGCGGGTACGTACCCTTCCCGGTGAGGTTCTCGCTCCCGAGTGCGAGAGGGAAGCCGCGTCGGACTTCGGGGGGATCCTCCCCCTCGCACCCCTCCTCTGGCAAGGAGACCTCCCGGGACTGGGCACGTCGGGCGCCATGTTCGTCAGGGACTTCGGGCGCGAGCGGAACGGGCGCCTCCTCCGCCGATTTCCCGGTAGACGGCCCCTGGTGCTCCTGCGGAACGGGCGCGGGGACTTGAGCCTGTCTCCCTACGAGGAGGGAATGGGGAGGGTGTGGCTGGGGGGGTGATACCGGATCGGCGCGCCGAAGGTGCGCATCCCCGCATCGACCTTGAGTCGAATCTCGGTGGTGAGTTCGGTGACGTACGTCGCGTACATCCCTGAAGGGGGCATGACGGTCCACCCACCGCCGAGGTCGGGACGTTCGCGGGACTCGGGCCACGGATCGTCATCGAATCGGACCTGGTTGTATGCCGTGACCCGGAGCGTGTAGACGGCCGGGCCCGCGAGTCGGGCCTGTGCGACGAAGCGGGTGCGGGCGTACGTCGCGCCCGCTTCCGCCTCGTCCTCGAAGGGAGCCCGGTCCTGCCACGCCGTCTCGATGTACAGAGTCGAGGTGGTCTCACGGCTCGCGAATATGGCGTACCCGTTTCGCCGGAAGATCTCCGGCACCTCCGTCATGATATCGTGGTACGAGCCGCGACCGATGGTGTGCTCCATCCCTCCCCGGCGACCCAACGACGACGCGCAGGCTGCGAGGACGAGTGCTCCGGCGAGCACGGCGCTTCGATGCGGGTCGGTGATGACGCCCATGGGCACCTCCTTGTTCCCACGATAGTGTATCGAAGGATGCCTGGCCACGGCGCCGAACGGAATCCGCCCCGCGCGGCCGAGTGTAGGCTGCGGCCGTATTGCTGGGCGTGTGTGCCGTCGCCAGTATGGTAGCGGATATCTTGTTTGTTCCCGGTTCCGGAGTGTGTGCCATGTCTGAGCGACGGGGGTGCCAGTCGGTGGGGCGAAGGGTGGTGGGGGTCGCAGTGCTGTTCTTCGTCTCGTTTCTTTCCGGCTGCGCCGCTCCCGGTGACGGTGACGAACCGTACGACACGCTGATCACCGGGGGGCGGGTGGTGGACGGCACCGGAGCTCCCTGGTTCATGGCGGACGTGGGGATCCGCGACGGGCGGATCGTGGCGGTGGGACGGCTGAGAGGGCATCCCGCCGCCGACGTCCTCGATGCCGCCGGCCTCGTGGTATCACCCGGGTTCATCGACATGCACGCCCACTCCGACTACTCCGTCCTCCGCGACGGCCGGGGTCTGAGCAAGATCCTCCAGGGCGTCACGACGGAGGTCATCGGCGAGGGCGTGTCCGTGGCGCCCCGCCGTCCCGACGACCGCGCCGGAGGGTACGGGGTGGAGGCGGACTGGACCACGCTCCGCGAGTACTTCGACCGCCTGGAGCGCTCGGGGGTCTCGGGGAACGTCATGTCGTACGTCAGCGCGGGACAGCTGCGGCGGTACGTCATGGGGGAGGGCGTCCAACGCCGGCCCACCGCGGAGGAGTTGGAGGAGATGAAGCGCCTCCTCGCCCAGGGGATGGAGGACGGTGCGGCGGGACTCGTCATGGCGTTGGAGACTCCCGGGCAGGAGCAGCCGTCCGACGCGGTCCCGGGCACGGAGGAGCTCATCGAGTTGGCGAGGGTGGTGGGACGCTACGGCGGGGTATACGGTACCCACCTTCGCGATCAGGGACCTAGGATCATGGAGGCCGTCGAGGAAGCGGCCACCATCGGGGAGCAGGGGGGCGTCTCGGTGGAGATCTTCCACCTCAAGGCCGCCGGCCGCCCCAACTTCGGGACCATGGGCGACGCGCTGGCCGCCATCGAGGCGGCCCGCGACCGGGGGGTGGACATCGCCGCCGACGTCTACCCGTACATCGCGGCGGCCCACGGCCTCTCCACGGAGGTCCCCAGGTGGGTCCACGAAGGCGGGACCGAGCAGTTCCTCGCGCGCATGGCCGATCCCGAGCTGCGTCCCCGGATCAAGCGGGAGGTCACCGACTACATGATGACCAAGTACTACAACGAGACCACCGGGGATGAAGGGTTCGACGCGGTCATCGTGGCGTCCGTGGAGAAGAATCCCGAGGCGTACGTCGGAAAGACCATCGGGGAGATCGCCCGCGAGCGCGGCGTGTCCCCCGCCGACGAAGTCCTCGATCTCCTCATCGAGCAGGGGGGCAGCGTGGGGATCGTCATGTTCTACATGTCGGAGAGCGACGTGCGCATGGCCATCGCCCACCCGTTGGTGAGCTTCGACTCCGACGGCACCGCCGCCTCCCCGGAGTTCGGCGGACAGCCCCACCCGCGGTGGTACGGAAGCTTTCCCCGCGTGCTGGGGCACTATTCACGGGACGAGGGGGTCCTCCCCCTCGAAGAGGCCGTGCGCAAGATGACCTCCCATCCGGCGCAGCGGATGGGGCTCCTGGACCGGGGGATCCTCCGCGAGGGGATGTGGGCGGACGTCGTGGTGTTCGATCCGGATCGCGTCATCGATCGCGCCACCTTCGGCGACCCGCACCGCTTCCCGGACGGGATCGATCACGTGATGGTGAACGGCGTGGTGGTGGTCCGGAACGGAGAGCACACCGGCGCCTTCCCGGGGCGGGGCGTGTTCGGGAAGGGGCGGCGCGACTGAGTCATCGGTTCCTCCCGCCGCCGAGACGGGCGAACGAAAAGGGCCGGCCCCACGCGGAGTGGAGCCGGCCCTTCGGCATCCGGGTGCATGTACCCGACGGATCAGGGGCCGTCCTCACGTCCGGCTCGGCCCACCCGGATCACCCCGATCCCGTTTTCGAAGTTCACCTCGGTGCCCAGAGGCCTCGAGAGTTCCTGGAGTCGCGTGATGATGGTGCGGGCGAGATCCCCCTTCGCGGCCAGAGGGCGACCCCTCTGCGGGCGTTCCAGCCCGTGCCCCATGGTGATGGGGTGGAGGTCGATGCGGGTCAGGTCGCCTCCACGGAAGACGGGAACGGCCACCACGGCCTCCCAATACGCGGCCTGCGCCGGGAAGCTTCCGCCGCTCCGCTCGATGCGGGCGGTGTAGAAGTCCCCGGGGAGGGCGTGATCGTCGAGGTCGACCCCGTCATAGTTCTCCCACGGCTGGAGTTCCACCGTTTCGTTCTCCATGAGGAAGTTCCCCAGGGAGTAGAAGATGGGCCGTCCCTTGTAGATCTCGATCCCGCGGAGAACGTGGGGACCGTGCCCCACGAAGATGTCCGCGCCCGCGTCGATGACGGCGTGGGTGAACTCGGAGAAGAAGTCCGCCACTCCCGCGCCGCCCTGGTGGGTGTGGCTCGACACGATCACCCAGTTGGCCTGCTGCTTCGCGTCGCTCACCGAAGCGGTGATCTCCTCGAGGTCGTAGGCGTTCACCACGTTGGTGACGGCGAACTCGTCGCTCCGCACGAAGGTGGCGCCCATGAACTGGATTCGATCGTCACCCCCGCGTCCCCCCATGCCCAACTCCCCTCGGACCCGCGAAAGTTGCTGGAACTCCGCCTCGGGGACGTAGTAGGTCGTCTCCACGCGGAGCGGGTTCAATCCCGGACGCCCCCGCATGTCCTTCCGCTGCGGCCCGGCCCGGTTGAAGTCGGCGAAGGACGACGACACGCTGATGAGAGCGACTCGCCCCCCGGGAGTGTCGAGGTACTTGGGCGCCCGCGCTTCGGCCAGGTTCTCTCCCGTCCCCGCGGCCACGAGACCGGCCTGGCGCAGCCAATGGTTGTTGGAGCGGAGCCCGCCGTACGAGAAGTCCAGGGAATGGTTGTTGGCGGTGCTCACCATGTCGAACCCCATCCACGCCAACTCGTCGGCCAACTCCGGTTCCGCGCGCATGTAGGTGCCGCCGCTCTGCGACGACGGGATGATCTCCGGCTCGTCGTAGTCGAAGAAGAGCATCTCCGCGTTGACGAAGGCCGTGGTGGCACCGCGGATCACGTCCCGGATCTCCAGGAACTCCGGCTCTTCGAACACACGGAGTTGACGGGTGATGATGGCGTCACCGGCGAGGGCTATGGTGATGTCGCCGAGCCCGTCGCGATGGGGTTGGGTCTGTTGTCCCGTGAGGTGAGCCGGGGTGAGGACGCCCATGACTGCGAACCAGAGGATCACACGCTTCATATGCCGACTCCTCCCTTCCAAGGTGGGGGCGCGAATGGTACGCACGCAACCGCGATAATACTGCTGGTGGGGAATTCCGCGCAAAGGTCGAGGCCGTTCCCTTCCGGCCTCATCGCCCCTCCGTCGAGTCGGGAACCGCCCGGTACTCCACCGGGATGAACTCCTTGACGTTCACGTAGACCACCACGCCCCACCCGGCCAGCGCCAGGGCGAGGAGGATCAGCGTGGTCTTCAGGTCGAAGCGGAACTCCCGGATCCATTTCAACATGGTCGGCCGGCCTATTCTTCGGTGGCGGGCGTGGAGCCGCCGGTCATGAGGGCGTTGAAGAGGAGCTTGAACGTGCCCGCGGTCTGGGCGCGGTGCTGCACGCGCAGTCCGTACATGTAGATGCGTCCCGCCCCGTACGACACGTCGAGGATGGCGGCCTTCCCGGCCAGGTGCTCGGCGCCCACCAGGAGGCCGCTGCGGAGCACCTCGGCGGGATCGGACGCCCAGCGCGCCACCGTGCGGATGCGCCCCGCGTCGCCGTCCCACCCCGTGGGCTCGTAGGCGCGCCCGTTGGCCCACTTCCCGGTCACCGTGGCGGGCGAGCCCCGGGTGAGGGGGTGCCCCGCCTCCAGCTCCATCCCGAAGAGGGACGCCGGAGCGAAGAAGTCCCGGTCCGACACCCCGGCCAGGGCGTCCCGCACGGGGACGTCGAAGTGCTTCAGCACCACTTCGTCCCCCCGATCCAGGGTGATGAGCGTTCCGCCGCCGCGCACGAAGGCCTTCAGGTTCTCCACGCCCTCGTCGCCGATCCCGCCGGTGAACTCCGGGGGCGCGGCGCCCGCGGTGTCCCCTTCCAGGAGCCGGTTCAGGGAGATCTCGGACGGAATCACCACGATGTCGATGCGGGCGCCCAGGTCGGCGTCGCGCATGTCGTCGTTGGAGAGCACCGTGAGGTCGAACCCGAATTCCTCCAGGAGGAGGCGCGTCCACCCCTCGTCCATGGAGGAGGCCCACCCCTGGTAGAGGCCCACCCGCGAGGGGGCCAGGGGCTCGGCGCCCGCCGTGCCCGCCGGGTCGGCCGTGACGGTGAGGCCGTGCGTGGCGCGGGCCTCCTCCAGGGCGGGCCGGGCCGCCGGGTGGTCGGAGGGCACCAGGAAGTGATCCCCGGTGCGCGAGACGGGAACGCCCCGGGCGAGGAGCTCGTTGGCCACCGCGTACGAGCGGTTCACCGCGGTGCTCAGGGCATACCACTGCCTGGGGGACGGAAGGGCGGGGGCGTCGGCCACGGCGCGTTCCAGCGACACCGCGGTCAACTCCACGTCGAAGGCCTCGTCCACCCGCAGCGACTCCACCCCCATCTGGAGCGGCATGGTGTACGCCGCGCCGTCGTATCCCCGGAGATAGGGGCCGTCGGGGTGCTCGCGCAGCACCCGGCGGGCCTGGGGCTGGAGGAGATCCAGGACGGCGGCGCGGGACGGCTGGGCGGCGAGGACGACCCACGATCCGGCGGGGATGCGGCGCGGAGACGCCGGCTCGGCCCGGGGAGCCCCGGAGGGGCCGGCGGCTCTCGACCCGGCCTCGTCCTCTTCCTCGCCGTCGTCACCTTCCGCGGGCGGGAGGCGATCCTCTCCCGGAACCCGCATCCCCATCACGGGGGTGACCTCGAAGTCCTCCTCCGCGCGATGCACCTCCACCCCCTGGAGCACCAGCGTGCGGGCCAGCTCGGCCGCGGTGACGGGGTCGGTCTGGTCGGCGGGGATCACGTACGCGAAGGGGCCGGACGCCCTTCCGTGCTCCACGGTCTCGGCCGCCATCTGCCAGCGTCCCAGGATGAAGCGGTCCTTGAAGCGGGCGGTCTGTTCCAGGAGCGACACGGCGGCGATGGTCTGGTATTCCACGATGTCGCCCAGACGCCACGTCCCGCCCCACCACGGGTCCACGAAGCTCATGGAGAACCCGTACTCGTCGAGGTCCCGCGCCCGGTTGGCCGAGCGCTCCAACTCCGCGCGGGTGACCTCCACCGGAGAGGCGATGGTGGCGCTGGCCGACTCGGTGAGGAGCGCGGGGATGTTGTGGAAGCGCCCCGTGAGCGCGCCCTCCTGTCCCCAGATGCGATACAGGGCCCCCGTCACCACTCCCTGCTTGCCCGCCGCCTGCAGGTCCGTCACCATCCCGCCGCCCAGGAAGCGGAGCAGTTGCCACTGGAGGGGGTGCACGTCGGGGCTCATGGGATCGGGGTAGGGGGGCACGAAGATGCGCGGCCCCGTGGCTCCCATCTGGTGCTGGTCCAGGTACACGTGGGCGTACGCCGTGCGGAACATGAGGTCCATCCAGTACCGCGTCTCCACGAGCTTCGCCTGGAAGAAGTCCCGGTTGTTGTCGTGCCCGGCGTAGTGGTGGTAGAGCCAGGGCATGCGGGCCTTCTCGAACTCCGTCCCCTCGTTCCGGCGGTACCAGTCGGTGACCATGATCTGACCGTCGGGGTTGGCGGAGGGCACCAGGACCACCACCACATGGTCCAGGATCTCCAACGTGACGGGGTCGTCGGCGGTGGCCAGGCGATGGACCAGGTCCACGCTGGTCTGCGACGACGCGATCTCGGTGGAGTGGATGTTGTGGTTGATGAAGACGGTGGCCGGGAGCCCGTCGGCCAGCGCCTCCGCCTCGACCCGATCCGGTTCGCCGCCGGCCA
>Ga0224501_10001516_pt1 | contig 18019 bp, 14 predicted proteins | sample SF_Oct11_sed_USG_4_FD_169105 | JGI IMG/M metagenome (GOLD analysis project Ga0224501, IMG submission 169105) | Sediment microbial communities from San Francisco Bay, California, United States - SF_Oct11_sed_USGS_8_1 | ecosystem: Environmental > Aquatic > Marine > Sediment | place: USA... | reverse complement strand
GCTTTGGGTCGAAAGCAGACTCAGTCCATTTGATTGAGGGTTTATCTAATTTCCTCTGTCCTGACCCAGTACTTTTTATCATCCTTGGGCCAGAGGATTTGTGAATATTTACCATCAGCCGGCATCATGACGGTACGTATCACTTTTACTTTTTTTGCATAACGTTCGTTAAGGCAATGCCCCTTGGAAATTAATGCACCCTGAACCGATGGCTGTTCTCTGGCTGCTGTCAGGATTTCCAGTTTTGTACACATCAAGCCGGACACCTTGCCTGACTTGGGGCCTTTCAAACTATTAAGGGAGTTGTCACTACAGGCAGTCAGTACTAACACCATCAGTAACAGGAGGCATTCAGTTATCCTGAAATTAATTATTATGTAATTATGCAACATCCTCACATTGTAGTTCATCTCCATGTGTTTTCACACAAACGCGATTTCGGCCAGTCTCTTTTGCTTCATAGACCGCGTCATCTGCCATTTTAAATAAATTATCGAAATCAATCTTTTCTTCAGGTAATGTTGTAAGTCCAATGCTTGCCGTAACAACAAGCCCGTTTGGTTTTAGTGCCATCAGTTGATTACGAAACTTCTCGGCTTTTATTTTTCCATTTCTCAAATCACAATGGCCTAACAGAACAACAAATTCTTCTCCACCAAATCGGGCGACCATATCTTCCGAGCGGCAAAAGGACTGTAACAGCTCTCCTGTTTTGCTGAGAACAATATCCCCTACTGCATGACCATGTGTATCATTAACCAGTTTAAAATGATCCAGATCGATAACCATCAAGCTCAGTGGCGTTTTAAATCGATAGGCTTCGCTCAGGTATTTTGGCGCAAATTCAGACAGACTGTGCCGATTGTAACATCCCGTTAATGAATCTCTGGTGGCCATTTCATATAGCTTTTCCTGCTGTTCCTGTACCTGATCAAATAATTGCTTGGTTGTTATCAGGTTCTTCATTCTGGCAATTAACTCATCTTCCTGCATAGGTTTGGTAATAAAATCGTTAGCTCCTTGTTTAAGCAACTCAACCCTGCGCACAAGATCCTCAGATCCCGAAACTGCCAACACCGGAATACGTTTTTTCAATCCTTCCGAGTTTTTTACTGCACTTACTACACCAAAGCCGGTCATTTTTCCTGCCAGTTCAATATCAGTCACAACGATGTCATAGTCATTGTTGTTGAATTTTTCTATTGCCTCTTCACCATTGTCAAACCAGTCCACATCCATGCCTGCATTATCCATAATACCCATTGTCATCTGGCCAATACTTTTACTGTCTTCTATATAGAGAACTTTTGCGCTGATTCCCTGCTGTGCAGTATTGATTAAATTATTAATTCCTCTTTCCACTGCCTCCATATTGTCCTTGCTCAATATCTCGGTGACACCACTACGGAATAATGTGTCACGGTTATCTTTATGGCTATCAGATGTAATCATGACAATCGGGGTTTTTTTATAGCGTTTCATAGAACGTAGTTTCTTGATGAAATCCACGCTATCTATGTCATCAATATGGCGTGCGATAAAAATGAAATCAAATACCTTTTGCTGAGCCAGATTAATCCCTTCACTTCCAGATGATGCTGTAAAGCAGTTTGCCCCGGATACCGTCACCATCTGACTCAACAATTGTTGAAACATTCTGCTTGGTTCGATTACTAATCCATTCATATCCTCACCCACCCAATCAAATTTTTTAAAATAATAAACACGCCCGATTTACAGTAATTATCGGGAGAATTGGCTGATATATGCCTTATTTAATTACGGTTTTAGGTTAACGATTGTTACAGGAAATCAGGCTGCCAGACTGGCAAGTACCTGAGAAATATGCGTTTGTTTGAGTGAATCAAATACCGTTCTGTCGGATACGGTCATGCCTCCAGCCAACTCGTACCATGCAAGACCGGCGGTCCAGTCCGGTTGTTCATAGCTACCCTGCATTTTTCTGGGAATAACAACTACCTGTTGTGGAAGGTATAACAAATTATAAGGAATAACCGCTTCATGTAATGACTGTATTTTTTGCCACGCATCTTTGGTGTCTGAATATTTAAAAGCAGTCAGTGGATAGGGTTCACTGCCGCCGTTATGCAGCCAGCCATCAAGTAAAACCGGCAAGTCAGCTTCCCGCTGACATAACTGAAAATGCAAATGGTTTACCGATGCACTGGCACCATATGAGTTGTATGCCAGTACCAGTCCGGAAATATTTTCAGACAGCACGTTAATCATATTGGCCGCAAAATCATGATCGTGTTCTGTCAGGAATTGCGGTTTTTCCTGTTCACGCTCAGGCACAATTAATAAATGCAAATCAGCAAATGGAAATTTGTTGTAATACATCCCCACCTGTTTGCCCGCTGTATTTCCTTCATAAAAGACCTCCTTTTGCATGAATGGCTTATTGAAATGAAAACCATCCTTATCAAAAGGCTTGCTGATGCTGTCAGGTGCATGTCCGGCATTACGCATTGGCCTGAAACTGCGTAACTGGTTGTACTGGATTTCCCATTGCCCTTCTTGTTTATATTGCGTCACCTCCAGCGCGGACATGCCCAGTTCGGCCAAACGTGTAAATACCGAGATATCTTCCGGTGGTGCATCTTTTAATTCACCTGCCAACAGCTTTTCCTGCCAATAAGAAAAACGTTCCAGCAAGGCCGGCTTCATGAGCTGATAAATATTTTCTGTAAACGTGGCATTGGCGCAGGCAAGAATAAATGCGCCCAGTGAATCCTGTTTTAGAATATCGAACAGCCCTTTTTCAAAGGCAGAGCGAAACGAATCAATGGATGCAAAACACGGAGCGGTCATAAAATGGCCAATTTAAATCAGGGATGAACAACATGAGCAAGCCAGCTTTCACTGGCTGTACGGGTAATATCCAGTATAAAGTTGGGATGGAAGCCGGTTATAAATATATAAATACCAAAAATAATAATGATGGCAATCTCGCGCTTGCGTAGATCAATCGCTGTAGCAACAATATTACTGGTTACCGGCCCAAGAAATGCCTGTCTGTATATATTAAGGAAATAACCGGCTGTTAATATGACACCAACTAATGCCGCGAGTCCGGCACCGGTATGCTGTTTCAATGCACTGGCAATAATCAGGAACTCAGCCGGAAAACCATTCGTACCAGGAATACCCATACTGGCAATACCAAACACAAAAAATCCGGCTGTCAGTAACGGCATGGTTCGCGCAATCCCGCCCAGACCTATAATATCGGTTGTGCCGACACGTGCATGCAGGAAGCTGACCATCAAAAACAGCCCACCCGATACGATAATAAAATTAAGCAATTGAAATACTGCACCCTGAATCCCGTTAATAGTAAACGAGGCAATACCTAATATCACCAGCCCGACGTGACTCATACTGGAAAAAGCCAGCATCTTGCGCAAGTTGGTTTGACGCATGGCAACAAGCGCACCATAAAGTATGCCGAACACACCGAGACCGGCAAGCAACCAGTGAAATTGCAGTGCCGCATCCGGTGACAAAGGAACAACAAATCTGATTAAACCATAAGCACCCAGTTTCAGACCGGTTACCAGTGCCATTACAGCGACCGGACCTTCCATAGCTACAACCGGCAACCATGTATGTAATGGAAAAACCGGTGTCTTGATTGCAAAACCAAGTAACAACAAAAAGAACACCGCCACCTGTACATCCGGTGCTATATTCGATGTCACCAGACTGGTGTAATCAAAATTGAGGTGATTAAAAAACTCAACCCCGCTTCCGGTTGCCTGTGTAAATGCCAGCAGGATAAAACCAAACAGTAACGGCACTCCACCAATCAGCATGAACAAGGTATATTTGACTGCTGCAAAACGCCGATCAGCACCAATACCCCACAGGCTGATAAGAAAAAACAGCGGGATAAGTGCCAATTCCCAGAACAGGAAAAACAGGATGGTATCCAGTGCACAGAAAACACCTATCGTAGTGCTTTCAAGTAATAACATCAGACTGTAGAACAACCGTGTCATATGTCGCACCTGATTCCATGAGGCGGCCATAACACCAATAAACAACAGGATTGTCAGTGGTAAAAACAATACTGAAATTCCGTCGATACCAAGTGAATAATGAATATTCAATGTCGGTATCCACTCTGTTTTTTCTGTTAACTGGTAACCAGGATTCGCCGGATCAAATTTCATCAAGACCATGAATGCAATAACCAGATCCACCAGTGCAGTAATCAGGGCAATTGTACGTGCATGGCGTGCATTCGGAACAATCCATATAAGTGCGGCACCGACAGGCAAGCTGATGATCAGCAAACTCAACAGAGGTAGATCAGACATAAATTGTGATATGGCTTCTAGCATTCTATTTTCCGTTAATGGGTATACAGCGTTCCCAGTCCTTCAACCGACTTTGAAATCAGCTGTAGCCATGGTTCTGAATAAAAACCGACGACAAGCAGTACTAATACCAGGATGATACAAACAAGATATTCCAGAAAACGGGTGGGCTCTATATTTTTAGGAGGCGTTTTGTCTCCTGTACGAGCTGTTAAAAAGGCATACTGAAATGCACGCAACAAAAATCCGGCGGCAATAACATTACCTACCGCGGCGGCAATTGTCACCAGTGCTCCAAAACGATGAATCGCTGCTTCCAGTACCAGATGCACTGCATCAAACCCCGGTGTCCCCGGCATTCCAATGATAGATAATGAAGCCAACAGAAAAGTCACTCCCACAACGGGAATATAATCCATCAAACCACCCATATGCTCAAATAACGCAGTTCCGGTGCGTTGATAAATAATACCTGTTGCAAATAACAGGCCGGTAATAGCCAAACCAAATGTGGCTGACAACATAATCGTACCCATGAAAGCGATATCATTAAGGCTAAACAGACCGATAACGAGAATTCCGGTATGACTTACTACCGCATAGGCAAGCAATCGACGCACATTCACCTGCATCAAAGCCAGTAATGCAGCATAAAACACACCGGCTACTGCAAAACCGACAACAAACTGATGCCATTGCAATACCGCATCAGGCAATATCGGAAATACAAAACGATAAAGCCCGTATATGCCGGTTTTAAGTCCTAATAAAAACATGGGGGCAATCGCAATCGTGCCATGCTCTGCTGTGATAGGTAACCAGCCATGAAAAGGGAAAAGAGGAACACGAATAGCCAGCCCATAAAACAACAGGAAAAACACCACTGAGCTGATTTCTGCATCTACCGGTGTTTTTATCAGCTTGTAAATATCAAATGTCCATTCTCCATTATTCAACGTTGAATAATTCCATGCCAGCATGATGGTTCCTGCCAGTAATAACACAACAGCGGCAAACATAAATTGCAGGAATCGTGTTAACGCAATGTCTTTTTCAGGCGATGTCGACCAGCGCCATAACAAGTAGCTCACAGGTATTAACTGCAAGGCGGACATAATGCTGAACCAGAGCAGATCAAGTGTAACAAACATACTCATGAGTGCCGCTTCAACTGCAAATAATACTGTCAGGAATCGATTCCATGGCGCAAATCCGCGCACATAACTGTAGAGAATGACCAGAAAGGATAATAATGCCGTCAACAACATAAACAGGATGCTGACACCGTCAACAGCAGCATGGTAAACAATGGGGCCTGCTATTATGAAGTTTTCTGCAAACTGGAATACCGGGTTAGTACTATCAAAAAGACGATATACATTCACTACCAGCGCGAACTCGACAACAGAAATCAGGACACCACTAAATATAATGGCGCGTTCATTCTTCAGGATATTGACAACAGCAATAGCCAATAACGGCAATAACTGGATCATCGCCAAAAACGGATAATCTGTTTGCTGTGACCATTGTATTTCGTTCAATAACATCTAAATATCCATCTATGCTTTAAATAACCACAACAAAGGCGACCAGTATGATCAACCACAAGTAGCGCGGCTTACTGAGTAAATAATCAATTTTTATTAACGTGGCACCTATCGTTTGCAGTGTCTTCAACAATCCTTCACCACTACCTTTCAATACCAGATGTTCTTCAAACCAGTGCAGCATGGAGGCAATCCCTTCCATAAATTTACCCAGCAAACCCTTACCTTTACCTATATCGTCCTTGCTTAATCTCATGTTTTTATTTTTACGTGCTTCCAGATCGGCTAATGAAGATATTGCATAGGCCGAACCTGGCAAGCCAACCAAATGGTTAATCACTTTCTTATCAAAGGTATTAAACTCCCCTGCCAGAGTCATGATAGGACGTACAAACCAGGCGTTGGTAATATTGTCCAGCCAGAAACGTTGCAGACAAGCATTATATAAACGCGGATGTTTTGCCAACCACGCCGGGACGGGTCGCGCAGAACGTGAAATCAATTGCATATAGGAAGGTGAACTCAGGAATTGATATGCGCGCCAAATAGCATGTGCTATCAAATGTACTGTCGCTAATTCAAAAAGCCCCAAACCACATTCGATAAACATTAATCCGACTTGCACAGTAGTGGAAAAAACAAACGCAGTTTTAACATCGGCCTGTACCAGTCCACCCAAAAATCCATATAGCACTGACAGTGTGCCAATAATAACCAGTACCACCATCATTGCAGGAGTTTGTTCCAGTACCGGTTGCAAACGTAATAACAAGACCACACCTGCATGCACCATTAATGCGCCATAAAATATCGCACTTGAAGGGGTTGGCCCTTCCAGTGCGCGCGCAATCCATCCGGAAAAAGGGACCATCGCCGACTTGGCCATGGCTGCAACAATAAAACCGCCCGCAATCAGGCTCAGTTTAAGTATGTCTGTTTTTGCTGTGCCTTGCGCCAACTGATCCCAGTCAACACTACCCATCCATAACAGGCTGGATACCAGTGCAATCATAAAACCAACGTCACCAATACGATTGGTGATAAAGGCGTGGTTCGCATTCATGGTTGCTGTTGGTCTTTCCAGTGCATAACCAATTAACAAAAAGGAACTAACACCTGCCAGTTCCCAGCCAATAAAGGCGAATGCGGCATTACCGGCCAACACAATCATTAGCATGGCTGTGGTAAACAGGTTCATGATTATAAAGAAACGCTGAAAACCATCTTCGCGATGCATGTAGTTAACTGAAAAACGGATGGTTAAGAATGAAATTAATGCCATCAGTGTGCCCATCGTGAGTCCGAGCATATCCAGACTAAAACCAAAATTGATCCGATAATCACCACTGTGCATCCACTCGCCAAAGATAATATGGCCCGGTACACCTGAATTAATTGCGTGGAAATCAAGCAATAACATGAGGACAAGTGATGTCAGTACTGCCAGTTGTGAAATCCGTGCTGTAAACACTTCACCGCGTTCACCACGATTAAATCCAATCACATATCCAGCACCGATTATTGTTGCTGCCAGTAATGGTATTGCCGGGATAAGCCAGGCTGTTTCAATCAGGACATTCATGCTGACTGTCTCCCCTTAATCAGGGCTGGAGGCAGTGGATTAATGTGGCCTCGATACCAGTCAGTTGAGCATTCCACCTCCGGTACCGAATCTCCTGCTGCATCCCATGGAACAAATCCCTTATCCAATTCAAACACGGAAATTTTGCCCGTTACGGGATCACAGGCACTCAATAACAGCCAGCCATTACCAATCAACTCCTGCAATGGAGGTTGGCGCATATAAATTTCTGTCAGAATTTCTGTTGTGGCTTCTACCACCACTTGTAAACGCATGGCTTCATGAATTTCGATCATCTGTTTTGGCAAGCCGGTACGCAAATCACTGCTCGTTCCTTCCATCACACCAAACAATCCCATAATATTGTGCATGATCTTGCTACCACAGCCATACTGTTCGTTATTGACTGTAGAAAAATAATATTCCAGATTGATCCCTGCACCTACCGGCCCTGCTGCAAGTAAAATTGCTTCCAGTATTTTTCCTTCTACATCGTCTCTGGAATCATAGGAAATTAAAAATACACGGCGGTCAAAGAAGGCACCCTGACTGATGTAACGTCGCCCGATAAAGGCAGCGGCATTAGTTGCATGACCCAGCTCAGGACGAGCCTGACTAAAGTCCATGGAGCGTGCAATAACATGTTGTAATGCCTTGGTATCACTTGGATCTTTTGGTGCAGATGCAAATCGACGGCAACGTTCATGTGCAGATGATTTTGATGCTGCATATAAATTCTGCTTCAGCTTTTCATAATGATCACGCAAGACATCGGGAATACTGTCTACGTCATACCATGTAATGGTGTCATCACACGTATTATGCTCACCGCCCATAAACCATGTGTCATGCGGTATCTCAATACCACGCTCTTTTAATTTATTACGGATTTCAGGGCGGTTTGCCATGGCCGCAAAAACACGCGCATTTGGGCCACCATGTCGGCCACTGCAGGCACCGCAATCATAAGCTGAAAGATGTGGATTGTTTTGACTGCCGGAACCATGCCCCATCATGGAAACAATCGGTGCAAATCCGGATGTTAATCCAATGACACGCAGGAAATTAGCAACCCGATCGGCCTGTTCATCATCAGTGAAACCAGTCTGTGGCGTTTCAACTGATGCATGAGATGTTGTATTGTCTGAATTAATATTAACCTGTGTTGGCACAATACGATCATAGGCAATACGCATTTTATTCATTACATTGCCGTGAGTGTAAGGTGCCAGTATCCGTGCCATCAGGTTAATTAATACAGCCGGACTGGAAAATAAAATCAGGATGGCGGATGTCAGTACATTACGACGGATTTCCTGATGAAATAAATCTTTAATACGCAGACGCTGAGATCGACGTTTCACATGTGTTTGTTCTGTCTTTTCTTTCCCCGACTGTACTTTTTCATACACATTATGTGCAGGTGTAACCACAATAGGACATAACGGTGTTAATTTTTCATCATCCAGACCCTGCCAGTTAATCGCAACTCCAAAGAAGCCGGCAGCACCGAATGTTTCAATCGTTGGATTAATTTCTTCCAGATGCCGACGTATGCTTTCTTCACGATCATCCATACAGAACACAATTTGCCCTGATGGACGACTGGCACGCGTTTCCCATGTCCCCCGTGCGTGATTATTAACCAGTGCGGTGAATAGTTGATCTCGATAATGGTTTTCGTAAGCCTGCAACCAGATAAATGAGCGCGTATCCTTATCCAGATTAATGCAGTTGAATATCTGAGCCAACTGCTCATCTTCCAGTTCAAGAACATCATTGGCTGCCATGCCCAGATGTTGCGCAGCTAAAAACAGCGGCCATGCACTATGCACAATATCATAACCATCACGACGTTCTGCGGCTGGGCTGTTACGCCATGTCCAGATCATGTTCGCAAGTTGTTTCCAGCGGTCATACTCGCTGGCCGGATGGTCTTTTCTATTAACGTGTTGCTGAGTCAAATCAGTCAGATATTCAGGCAGACGTTCATTATATAAGGCATGACGCACATAGAATTCAGAACGCCGACGACGCAGATACCAGCGAATCATGTCGATATTGGCTTCCAGACGCCAATATTTACGACACAGCCGTTGAGTAAAAATGCGCTCCAGCACAAGACGAACCGCAAGATAATCAACCATATCGACTTTTACATCGGTATGCCCTTCATAACCGGGGTGCTGATGACGCCACAGGAACATACCGGACCAGCCTGGCAGTTCCAATGATAATCTTTCAAGATAACTGCCCCAACGGGATTCATCCAGTCCCAATTGCCTTAAAGAAAACTCAATGGTGTCATAAGGATCATCTGTCAGCAGTTCCAGTTCATCACGCCATTCAGGTAAGTCATCAAGTAACCAGCTCAAATCGTGTTCAGCATTTTCCAGCCATGCTTTATAAAAACCCTGTCCTCTTGCATTGCTCTTCCATGCACTGATACCTTGATCAAGGAAATTACCTAGCTGACGAATTAATAACGGACGAATATTCTCCATCACATCTTCGCCAGTGATCGACTTAAGGAAACTCCCCATCGTGTCTTTTATACCAATCAGGGCAAGATGCTCATCCAGTCTGCGCGTGGCTTCTTTACGCATGAGCAAATGAAGCATAGGTTGTTCACCAAGAGTTTCATCCTCTTCATGATTCAACATCTCTATCATCTTGTCTGCCTGTTCAGTAGACAGATCGGTTAATTCTTCCGGATGCAGAATAAAATGTTCCAGTTCAAGACAACCCAGACAAGCAAGCCAGAGTTCATTAACAGAAGTCGCTTCGTCTTTGCCCGATCTCTCAAGAAAACGCTGGCGGCTTTCATTGCTGACATCACTATGAAAACGGTTAAACACGTCAAACTCGGCCATTTCCCAGTGAAGCTGACTGGCAGAAGATAATGTCAGCACTTTTGTAAAAGCCGTGAGATAAAAATCCCGCTGTATAAGCTTGAGCTGCTCTTTATCCAGCACTGATTTACTGGGCTGCAATGATTCGGTGTTATTGAAAACATTTACCAGATCTTGCTCGGTAATACGCTTCTGGCTTAATAATTTTCGAAACTCTGATTCAGGCAAAAAACCTTCTGCACCGGTTATATCACGTGCAGCGGCCACTCCCTTCTCAAAAGATAAATGCTGAAAACCGTGTAAGGTGTTGTGATGTACAAAATCACTGATCGGCGCCTGTGCGGGCAACACATGCTCAAAGTGCTGAATCAACTTTGTCAGCATTGCACGCATATCGCCTTTTGCTGTCGAATGCTCTGTCATCACAATGCTCCCTGACTACCTGCTATAAAGAACAGGTTGCTTAATTGTGAAATCGATGTCGACATCAGATTTAATAGCAATGATGGCATGATACCGGGTAATAAAAAGCCTATGGTTAATACCAGTGCCAGAAACATTTCAGCCGGTTGCAAATCCATCACCACTTTCATCTCTGAACGCACAGGACCGGTAAATAGACGCCCAACCGTACGAATTGCATAAGCTGCACTGATCAACATACCCACACTTAACAACACGACTACCCATCCCCAGCGTTCAAAACCGCCAATAATGGCATGCAGTTCGGCAATAAAGCCGGCTGTACCAGGCATACCGACAGCACCAATAAACGCCAGTATGGTAAAAAAGGCAAAACGCGGTGTAGTACGAATCAATGAACTGTAATAACGCACATCTCGCTCATGTGTACGTTCATACAACAAACCAATCAACAGGAACAAGGCACCGGCTACAAGTCCATGCGCCACCATTTGCATTAATGCGGCAGTCAGTCCTGCGCTATTAAGTGCAGCAATGCCCAGTAACACTACTCCCATGTGACTAATCGATGAATAAGCGATCATGGCTTTTAAATCGGTTTGACGCCACGCAAGCAAACCGCCATAGATCAAACTAATCAATGCCAGTGTTGCCAACATGGACTGCAGAACCAGCGCCGCACCCGGCAACATCTCAACCACACGGATCAGGCCATACGCCCCCATCTTGAGCAAAATACCAGACAATAAAATACTGACCGGGCTTGGCGCCTCTACATGCGCCAGCGGCAACCAGCCATGCATCGGAAAAATTGGCATCTTCACACCAAAGCCAACAAGAAAACCAAGGAATATCCAGACTTGTGTGTTTTCTGCTAATAACTTGCCACCCGTATTGAATGCCTCCATCGCAAATGAATGACCGGGAATCGTATCAAACAATACCAGTAGTGAAATCAGCATGAATACCGAGCCACCCATGGTGTACAACACAAAGTTGAGTGAAGCTGTACTGCGACGCGCCCCGCCCCAACGATCAATCAGGAAAAACAACGGGATCAGGGTCAGTTCCCAGAACACATAAAACAGCCCCCAGTCTTGCGCCATAAAAACACCCAGTAGCGCACTTTCCAGTACCAGCATGAGCAGATAATAACCCTTGGGACTGTCCTTGATATTATGTGATGCCACAATCGCCACAAAACACAGCAAGGTTGCGAGCAAAACCATCGGAAATGAAAAGCCATCAATACCCACAGCATAGGAAGTACCCAGACGCGGGTTCCATGGCACATATTCACTAAACTGCATACCGGTGAGACCGGTATCAAATGAAGAGAACAGACTCCATGCTACTGCCAGTGCTACTACGGAGGTCAAAATAGCAATCGTACGAATCTGGGCATGATAACGCCCCGGCATCAGTGAAATTAACACTGCACCAGTCAGCGGAACCAACAGTAGTATTGTCAGAATACCCATTTATAGAAGCCACAATAGAAGGATAAAGGGGAAAAGCCAGATAATTAGCCAAAAATCACCGGTAACCCTTTGAAAGATATGGATTCTATCATGTTTTAGAAATCAGGTCTCGCGGAAAATGTGGGAAAAACAGTGAATAATTAGAGCGACGGGTTTTCCGGTCTCGTACGTTATATAGTCAAGTCCGGCTCAAACCGGTTCATAACAAACACAGGAGCACATTATGTCTACAAAACCCACCCTCACCTTCGCCTTACTGGTTGGTCTTGTCAGCAGTACCAGTCTGCTGGCTGATGATAATAAAGACCGTTTTATGTCTCGCTTTGATACCAATAATGATGGTCTCATCACACAGGATGAATTTAATCAGAAATCAGAAGAACGATTTAATCGTATGGACAAGGATCACGATGGCCTTGTTAATCAGAACGAATTTAGAGAATATGCCAAATCACGCCGCCATAACCGTTCCATGCAATTCATGGATAAAGACAAAGATGGCAAGGTCACACGCGATGAATTCTTCTCTGCACAGCAAGAACGTATTGAACGTAAATTCAGAAAAATGGATCGAAACAATGACAATGTACTTACCGAAGATGAGCTGAAAAAATCAAAACATGACAAAGGCAAGAAATTCAGCAGCATCTTCAAAAAAATGGATAAAAATGAAGATGGCAATGTTACCCGACAGGAAAGCCAGCAATCATGGAATAACTGGTTCCAACGCATGGATAAAAACAAGGATGGTTCAGTAACACGTGAAGAAGCCATTACCGCACGCAAGGAAAGACACAGGGAACATCGTAAAGACCGAGACGACGACAGGGACGATTAACTTTGAATATTGAAGTCAGTGATGAACAACTGGTGGCATTGATTGGTAAAGGTGACAAACAGGCCTTCAACCAGTTTCTGACTCGACACCTGAAAACCATGCTGAGTTTTGCAACACGATACACAGGAAAGCACGATGCGGAAGACATTACACAGGAAACCTTTACCCGACTCTGGATGCATGCCGGCAAATGGAAAAATCAGGGGCTATCACCCAGAAGCTGGCTTTATCGCATCAGCTACAACCTGTGTATTGATCACTTGCGTAAACAACGCAATACAGGCAATGACAATGTGGTTGAACTCCATACAACATCACGAGACGAACCTGAACAGCAGATTATTCAACATGCAGAACAAGGTGCAGTACAACATGTACTTGAATCATTACCCGAACGACAACGCACTGCTCTTGTTCTCTGCATGTGGCAAGGACTTTCCAATAAGGAAGCCGCTGCCAGTATGGACATCAGTATCGAGGCGCTGGAGTCCCTGCTTTCACGCGCACGGCGAACCCTTAAAAAACAACTACTGGAACAACAAACAGACACAAAGGAACTGAAACATGAATCATGAACGCGTAAAAACCCTGATTGATTGTTATGGTGCCGATGCCGAACGCTGGCCACAGGAGGAAATGGAAGCCGCCATCATGTTGATTGATAACTCACCTGAATTAATTGCCTATCAGGATGATGCACGTGCGCTCGACAAACTGATTAACAACCAAAATATTCAGGATGATATCGATACCCATGCCCTTGCCAGCCGTATTATGGATAGCCTCCCGCAACAGGAACAAACCAGATCAGTCAAGGCACCCTATTTTGCCTTTGCTTCTGCTGCAACTGTCGCACTGATCTTTGTCAGCACCTGGTTACTGCAACCGGTGACTATGGAAGCACCCTTTGTAGAAATAAATAACATTGCACAAACTGAATTTGAAGAATGGGCCTGGGAAGAAACCCTCGACCAGACCCCATTGACCCTGGCAGAAAACAATGAACCTGCTGATGAATGGTCATTTATGGAAATATAACCAACACACTAACATGGGAGACAATAATATGAAGAAACGAAAACTCACCACTGTATTCGCCACCCTGCTTGGACTGGGTATCGTCACAACCGGCACTGCCTATGCCCATAGCCACGATTATGACAGACATGATCGCTATGAGCACCGTGAAATGCACAAGGAAATGAAACATGAACGTGCGCACTATCGGGAATATGAAAAATGGAAAAAATACCGTAACAAACATGCACGTTATCATCGTCATGACAAGTATTGCAGGCACAATGAGCGCCATGATAATCATGACTACCACGATACTGGCCATAATAGAAATAATTCAGATGATAACTGGCATGTTCGGATAGTGCTGGATAGAAGCTGGTTGCAGATGTAGGAATTAAATTACAGGTTATTTTAAAAATTCTGTTATTTCGACTGAGGAATAATATGAAGAATAGAGAAATCTAAAAAAATCGGAGCAATTGGTGCAACAAGATGAATATGATTGACTACATTCGTCTGGAAAAAACTGCAACATGCAAGGGCTAAAAGGAAGTTAGCAGTGAACGAAACACATCACCATCCTCTGTTGCCACCAATTTTAATGCTCCTGACCAGGACCACCTGGCTGTTTAGAATTGTATTCAATACAATCTGATTCCGGAATGTGACATATTGTCGCAGTATTGGAATTTATTCAGAAATGGAACAGCTTTATTCTACTGCGCCTTCCACTGTTTTAATGCGACGGGATTGAGTACGCCTGTTACTGCGCGCCGTTGGTGTCTGGCATTAAACAGGTAACTGCGCGGCAATTCTCCATACCAGTTGGGGTCAATTTCATAACGTAACTGTTGTGCTATACCGTTATCAAACACCCATGCATTGACATGGTTAAGTTTAAATTCTTTCAGTCTGGTTTTTATTTCATCCATATTGTCCGGACTGTCTGTTGAAATAACGACCAGTGCCAGTTTCGGTTGTTGTGTTAGCAAATCTCCCAACATTGCCAGTTCCTTGTAACAAGGAGGGCAATCCAGTGACCAGAATACCAGCATAAATGACTGTTTGTGATGTTGCTCAAGAATTTGAGCATAACTGCCCATCCGAAGAATCTTGACTGGCTGTTCGGCCATTGCCTGAAATCCGATGCTCAATAATATCAGCAGGAGCAATCTTCTTGTCATGATTAGTACCCTTCAAGCGGAAACAATTGATAATCCTGACCAAGACGATGCCACACGGAATAGACGTTCTTATTATCTGCAATCAACAAAGGGTGATCTGAACCCCCTGCCGTTTTTGCAATTATATGCGGAGTTGACCATGATTTACCGGCATCAGATGAACGCATCATGAAAAGTATTGATTGCTTGCCATCAAACTCCTTCCATGCAAGAAAAATATTATCCCCTTTGCTTAGTACCTGAGGGTGTGCTGCCTGTGCATTGTAATTACCAAAACTCAATGGTTCGGAAAAACTTTTCCCCTGATCATCTGTACGTGCATAGAACAAACCATGACGTTGCGGTGCATTATTAAACCAGGCCAGATGATAGCTTCCATTTTTTGAGATCGAGATATCAGGCCCATGATGTGGACAGGCATCAACCTGCCAATTATCATAACTGACGCGTTGTACCTTTCCAGCCTGCGTCTGGTTATCAAACTTCACTAAAGCATGATCACGGATGTTGTCTCCGAATATGTGGCGCCAGACAATGACTGGCAGTTGATCATTATCTATTGCCATCACGACACGACAACACTGACAACTGTAATCAATCACTTTTTTATTTTTACTGAAGGATTTTCCACCATCAGTTGAAACAGCATAATAAAGTGCCGCCCCATTATAGGCCTTGCCCTCCTTTTTTGCCTTTAACAGGTCGCGTTTGTCGAGCCAGGCTATATAAATATCACCACGTTCGTTTACAGCCATTGCATCAAACCGGTGACTGGTAACTACTTTATGATCATTCACCGTCACGGGATCAAAAAAATGCTTGCCATTATCTGCTGAATAGCTGAAACGAATATGACCACTGAAACGTTGTTCCAGTTTTTGGGTCCATGAAACATAAATCCGCCCACGGTTCCCAATTACAATTTTTGGTCTGTTCTCCCCCATTGCATAGATTTGCTCAGGAACTGTGTTGACTGCCACCGGCAAGCTGTAACTCTTGCCTTTATCATCTGAATAATTGACATAAACATGATTGCCGAACTCCCAGGCAACCCATAACCTGCCATTATCATCAAACACAGCACTCGGGGCATTGGCGCATCGGAGTGACGGCAAGGCATCCTGCTTATCACATTCAGAATGCACGGTAGCGGCATGATGATGCTGATGTTCCTGCTTTGCCGCTTCCACAGTGCCAGTCAGACCAAACCAGATAAAAAATATCTGAACCAGTAATAACACTTTATACATATTTGGTTTCCGTTACTATTTGAACTTGTAATTTAAACCAACATAGACGGTACGTTCCATACCGGGGGCATATTCAAAATCACCTGATGAAGTATACTCAGCAGAAGTTGCATAGCGCTCATCTGTAATATTCATTACACGACCATAAAGCTCAACTTGTTTAGTTAACGGATAATTACCTCGCAAATGAAATAGATCATGACCGCTATATTTGTAGTCATTAGCATCATTCATCCAGTAACTGCCCAGGCTTTCCCATTCCAGCTCAATTTTTCCTCCCTTAAATGCGGCCGGGCGGTAATTAAGTCGTGTATTTGCTACCAGGCGTGGTGCCGATTTCATTTCATTTCCACTATAGTCAACTCCATCTTCCGGATTCCAGTCTTCATAAGTATGCTTAGCATAGGAAAACGCAATATCCAGATCTAGTCGCTTGTTTAGCGGTGCACCAAGTGCAATTTCAATACCACGATGCAATGTTTCACCCGCATTCATAGATTCACGAGATTTATCTGCATATACATAAGTAATAATATCATCATCCTTGGTCATATGATAAAGCGAGACTTCATACTTGAATTGGTTCGCTGTCTTACCACGCAGACCAATTTCAAAACTGTCTATTTTGACAGGCTCAAGACTCACAGTATCGTTGGATTTTCCGGGACGGAATAATTGTCCTTCTGATGGCACACGGAAAGAATGGCGGTACGATGCAAAACCATTCAGGTTTTTATTAAATATGTAAGTAGCACCCAGTTTTGGACTCAAATGTGAGAAATCCACTTTTGTATCCGAGGGATGTTTATAGGTTGCCGGAAATGTCATGCTAGTTGGATTCAGTACAATATTGGCATCACTCAGGTTGTTGTCATAATCATATTCAATATGATCGTAACGCAAACCGCCAGTCAGTCGCAGTTTTTCACTGAGCGAGGTTTCAACATGCACATAAGGAGAAACCCCTGTAAAACTGACATCATAATCATAAATAGTCTCTTTCAATACATAGGATGTATAGATATTGCCAACCTTGGTGGCATCAATACTCTTTTCCAGCCTGCTGCCAGGGCTGTAATCAATATCCATGCCGGTTATTACACGAGTACGCATGGGTTTAATGTCATAACGGTACTTCAGCATTAAACCAAGCGATTCATTCTCCGTCTCGGATATTTGCGGGTCATAGGTAAATGACCAGTTTGGCATATACTCCATTCTGTTGTTTCTGTAATAAGGTGTAATGCTCAGCAGTGAATTAGCTGTTTCCTTTTCCCATGATGTCGACAGACGCAGTGCTTGTACTTCACGGTAGGATATAGGCGTGTAATTGGCTGTTGGATTGTTTTCATAATCTTCTTTTAGCAAACGTGAACTACCTGCCGTTGTTTGATCAATATTGGACGTACTTAATACGGTCTTCAGCGTAGCACCACTATGCATAAAACGATCCCAGCGCAAGGTTACGCCCTGTCGATCATAATCCGTAGCATCAC
>Ga0224501_10001515_pt1 | contig 18023 bp, 25 predicted proteins | sample SF_Oct11_sed_USG_4_FD_169105 | JGI IMG/M metagenome (GOLD analysis project Ga0224501, IMG submission 169105) | Sediment microbial communities from San Francisco Bay, California, United States - SF_Oct11_sed_USGS_8_1 | ecosystem: Environmental > Aquatic > Marine > Sediment | place: USA... | reverse complement strand
TGACCAATGAAGAGTGCAACTTGGCCATTAAAGAGTGGATGGAGGAAATATCAGAGGAACTGGAGTTTCTAACAAAAAGAAAGGTAGACGCAGAAAAAGAATTGCAGGAATTTCTAAATAGAGTTAAGAATCTGAACGATAACCTTCCATCATCTTGACATTCCAATTTCCTTCATATCAAATTAAAGGCACAAGTTATTAACATAAAAGCAGCATACTACCTAGAAGGCGATAGCATGATTCCAATCAACGCCCCACGACTAGGAGAAGAGGAAATCAAAGCCGTTGTTAAGGTGATGAAAAGTGGCTTTCTGACCCATGGATTAGGCGCTGGACCTGTGGTCACAAAGTTTGAAAAAGCCTTCGCAAAATTTGTAGGAGCGAAGCATGCAATAGCCGTAAACACAGGAACCTCTGCTCTACATTTAGCAATCGCAGGAGCTGGAATAAAACAAGGTGATGAGGTAATTCTGCCAAGCTTCACATTCGTCTCAACAGCCGAAGTGATCGCAATAGCTGGAGCCAAACCGGTCTTCGTGGACATAGACCCTGAAACACACAACATTTCTCCCAAGAAAGTTGAAAAAGCCTTAACAAAAAAGACCAAGGCTGTAATGCCCGTGGACCTGTATGGTTTGCCAGCCGACATGCAACCGATAAAGGACATCGCTGATAAACATGGACTGACAATTATTGAAGATTCAGCTCAAGCCCATGGCGCAAGTTATAAGGGAAAACCTGTAGGAACTTTCGCGGATGCTGCATGCTGGAGCTTCTACGCAAGCAAAAACATGACAACGGGCGAAGGTGGAATGATAACAACAAACAACGGTGAACTCGCTGAAAAGATGCGATTCATGAGGAGCCACGGAGAAAAGGAAAAGTACAAATCACTCATGCTTGGGCACAACTATCGCATGCCGGAAATACAGGCGGCAATAGGTTGCGTGCAATTGAAGAAGTTGCCAAAATTCTTGGCCAAAAGACGTGAAAACGTCAAAAGACTAACAGCAGAACTTGGAAAAGCAAAGAACCTACAGTTGCCAAAAGAGCCTAAAGGTTGCAAACACAGCTGGTATCTTTACACCATTAGACTAAAGGGTCCAAAAGGAAACAAAAGAGACAAAATAGTTGAAGCACTGAGACAAAAAGGCATAGGCGCAGAAGTTTACTATACAACTCCTATACACCTCATGCCATACTATAGGAAATTCGGAAGATACAGACTTCCCGAAACAGAGAAAGCCGCAAAGCATGTTCTTTCGCTGCCAGTGCATCCCGGCGTTAACACAAAACAGACAGGTTTCATAAGTGAATCAGTTCTACATCTCGTAGGATAGGTTTCTCGCTCAAGGTTTATATGGGATAATTTAGGTAGTATTGAATCTCCGCTTATTTGAGGTTTTGGAGAGAAACCGTATATGCAGAAGATTAAGGTTATTATAATGGGCGCGGCTGGCAGAGACTTTCACAACTTTAACGTCTACTTCAGAAATAACGATGCCTATCAAGTTGTAGCTTTCACGGCCACACAGATTCCAGGCATAGAAGAAAGGATTTACCCGCCTGAACTTGCAGGCCCAAACTATCCTAACGGCATACCAATCCATCCGGAAGAGAAACTGCCAAGACTAATAAAGGAGTATAATGTTGACCAAGTGGTTTTCGCATACAGCGACGTCCCCCATGAGTATGTCATGCATAAGGCTTCCATCGCGTTGGCGAATGGCACGGACTTCCGCCTAATGGGTCCAAAAACTACAATGCTGAAAGCTAAGGTCCCATTGGTTTCGGTGTGCGCCGTTAGAACGGGTTCAGGAAAAAGCCAAACATCACGACAAGTTGCGAAACTCTTGAAAGACAAGGGTTTAAGGGTTGTTGCCATACGACACCCAATGCCCTACGGAGATCTAAGAGAGCAGATATGGCAGCGTTTCGCTTCCTATAGAGACTTAAAAAAGTATGAATGCACAATCGAGGAGAGAGAAGAATACGAACCACACATTGACAACGGCATAATCGTTTACGCAGGAGTCGACTACGAGAAAATTCTGAGAGAAGCGGAAAAAGAAGCGGACGTTATCGTTTGGGATGGAGGCAACAACGATCTACCTTTCTATAAGCCTGACTTACACATTGTTGTCGCTGACCCACACAGGGCTGGAAACGAACTCACCTACCATCCCGGAGAGACAAACCTGCGGATGACAGATGTCGTAATAATCAACAAGGTTGACACGGCGGATCCGAAAAATGTTGAAAAAGTTAAGGAAAACATTAGGATGGTTAATTCGAAAGCCAAAATATTGGAGGCAGCCTCACCCATAACGGTTGACAAACCAGAACTGATTAAAGGAAATAGGGTTTTAGTCATCGAGGATGGGCCAACATTAACGCATGGCAACATGCCCTATGGCGCCGGAGCAATAATATCTAAACAGCTCGGAGCAAGCGAAATGGTTGACCCTAGACCTTACGCCTTTGGTTCCATAAAGGAAACCTACGAGAAATACACGCATTTAGGAGCAATTCTTCCGGCGGTTGGTTATGGTGAAAAACAGATAGCTGAACTCAAAGAGACTATTGACCGCACGCCTTGTGACGCCGTGGTGATTGGAACCCCGATTGATCTAAGAAGGGTGATGACTATCGACAAACCAACTGTTAGAGCAAAATATGAACTCAAAGTGTTGGGGCCAGTCACGCTGGAAGAAATTTTGGAAGAATTCGTCCAAGGAAGCGGAAAACAATGAGTAACGAAGAAACGGAAATCTCACGGGCAAAAATAAAATTCGTAATTGATGGCTTGGGGGAGGCCGAAGGAGAGCTTGTGCGGCATTTAGCACCCAGAACAATAAACATGATAATTAGGAAACTTCCGATAGAGGGTAGAGCAGCTCTATGGAAGGAAGAAGTGTACTTCGAAATACCAGTGAAAATGGGAGAGGAAAAGGCGAAAGGCACGGTGGAAAAGGGGACAATAGCCTTTTGGCCCATGGGAAGCGCAATATGCGTATTCTATGGAGAATCGCAGCCATACAGTCCGGTGAACATCCTCGGCGAGATAACAAAAAATCTTGAACTGTTCAAAAGAGTGAAGAGCGGGACAAAAATTAAGGTAGAAAAATCCGTTCAAAGCTAATTATAGAAACACGCTTTCACTCCAGCTTCTTAAAAGCCTTTCACACTCTTCTTTCACTTCCTTTTTCCGACTTTTCTTTTTCAGTATTTCAAGGAAATCTATGCGTCTTTGAACCGAACGCGTTTCTGCCGCGCCTCCATAGTACAGCTTGCCTTCAAGATACTGCCTCATGTGATTTGCCTTTTGCATAAAGAGGCTGGCGGCATCCACAGGGTTTTCCACGGCATATTTATTCGCCCAGATTGTCGCGTCTGCTTCACGAAGTTGAGTTAACCCGTCGATTTCCACTATGCTCCGAATATAGGTTCTCAAAAGATTGTAAAAGCCAGCGGTTTTGACAAGCTTTAGTGCTTGTCTCACTTTCCGCTTGAAGTTTGGGCTTCCTTTAACTCTTAAACGATGTTTGTAGCCTTTCTCGACGAGTTCTCCAGCTTTTTTGACTTCGTCGAGTGTGTAGATTCTCTTAGGAAACCCCATTTTAGATTTTGACCACCAGTAGCAGATAAAGAAACATTCGAGGGAAATAAATTCGAGACCCTAATCTGCTGCTTTGTAGATTTTGATGCTGTGATCCCCAGAAACCATCTGGATTACGCCGTGTTCCTCTAGATGTTCAAGAAAGTCTTTCGCCGCGCTTATTCTTATATTAAGCCGTGAAGCCACGGTGTATGGTGTTAGAACCCGCATTTTCTTCAGTTCGCCGATTATCTTTTCGTTCTTTGGGTCTGGTGGAACTATTCCAGAGGGTTTCTTTTCCCTTGCCGATGCTGGTGTTTTCTCCTTTCTCTTTTCTTGCTCATCCTTCTTCTTATGCATGCGCTCCATCTGCTTCAAGCTGAGCTTCTTTTTTCCACCCATTGATTGTTCCTCGCTTGTTGAGTGGGAAAGGCTGCTTATAGGATTTTCGCGTACAGAGGTATGCTTTTGGTTTATGATAAAAAGAAAAAGGGGATGAGAAAGCTATCTGCCCATGACTTTTTTGGCAGCGATTTCTATGTCTTCAGCTTTTATGGTTTTTCTTCCGGCGTGCATCGCAAAATCTAAGGCTTCTTTTGCAATTTTTATTCCTATTTCTCCTAGTGCTTTCGCTAGTTCTTTTGCTGCCGCTTCGCTTACTCTATCGGCTCCAGCCTTTTTGCACAGTCTGTGCATTGGGGCAACTGCCAGTTCTAAACCAGCCATAAAGACTCCTCAGTAGCCTCTTTTTCTATTTAAAGAAATATTTAACCTTTATTGCTCTCCATTTGCCAAAATCTGCCATTAACATTCAGTGGTATTCAGATAAAAGGGGAAATTATAAAAGCAAACCTCAAGGTAGTCTAGTGAAAGCCGTGGTTTAAATGAGGTCTGTTGACGCACATGTGCATCTTTCAGACGAGGAATATGCTGAGGATACGGATGAGATAATTGCTGAAGCAGCAAACTCCAAAAGTGGGGCATTAAACTCCTAGGAGAAGATTTCATGCGTTTAATGAGAGTAAAACAACACTACCTTAACCTAATTAAAAATGGACAAAAAACGCTTGAGATTCGGGTAGGTTACCCTAGCATTAGAACAATCCAGCATGGAGAATGCATTAAGCTTGCTTCTCGTACAGAAACAATTGTCGTTCGCGTTAAAGACATACGCAAATATTTAACCTTAGACAGTATGTTGAATAAAGAAGACACAAATCTAATTGCCCCAGGCCTAACTAAAGCTCAGGTCTCAAGACTTTTAAAGGAAATTTACCCACGACATCTCGAAAAGTTAGGGGTGTTTGTACTTGAAATCCAAGCGGAGTCGAAAAACTGACACCACCCTTTCATCTAAGTAAAGTTAGATTAAATGGAATAACTTCCGCATAAATTTAGAAGTGGAAAATAAGAAAGTGGTAGTCGTTATTAGTTTAAATGAGTATTTTAGGTTGAAAGATATGAGGGCAATGAGGTTGTAACCTTGAGCGCAGGCAAACCAAGTATTAAGGCAGTGACTTTTGATCTTTGGGAGACTTTGCTTTTCGAAAAAAATGGGTGGAATTTACGAAGGACAAATGCTCGCTGTGAGAGCATTGCACAGACCCTGAGCAAATTCGGGGTCAAGATCTCTGTTGAGCGTTTGGCGTTGGCCTTTAAGAAGATGGCTTCTTGGCTTGAGAGCGTTTGGCGGATGAATAACGAGGTCACTCATCTAGACCAGATTCGGTTCATCATCAGAACAGCTTCAGAGGGTTCGATCACCATAAAAGAAGAATGGATTGACGATCTAAGTTCAGCCTATGTTTCACCTTTCTTTAAAGTCACTCCTTATCTGAACCCAGACGCTAGTAAAGTGCTACAGTGGTTGGAAGACCGAAACAAGCTCATTGGACTGATGTGTAACACAGGGTTAACTCCGGGATTCGGTCTACGGAGGTTTCTTGCAAGAGAGGATCTTGCAGAGTATTTTGATCTCATGCTTTTCTCTGACGAAGTAGGTATTCGCAAGCCTAACCCTAAAATGTTTCAAATTGCCACACAAAGATTGAAAGTGAAGCCATATGAGATCGTTCATATAGGCGATAACTTGAAGAGCGATGTGTGGGGAGCCAAAAATGCAGGATTCAAAGCGATATACCTTTCAGCCGAGGTTGGGCGAGACAGGATAGCCGAGTCTGACCCTACGTCACTCGTATCGATTTCGAGAAAGATCAACAACCTAAGTAAAGATCAGATAGTTCCCGACAAGACCATAAGGTCTCTTGCTATGGTCATAAAAGCGATTCAAGAACTCTCGATACATAAGTCTTTAAAATCGCGCACGCCACAAAAACGTTAAAAAAGGCATACGATAACAATTTTGAAAGGAGGACGAAGCCATAGTCATAATTGACTTTCATGTACATATTGACGAGAGTGAAACTGCCAATGCGAACGGTATACCTGTTAAAATGGGCAGAGCCAAGATCCTGGCAAATATGGAAGAGGCTGGGATCGATATTTCTGTTCTGCTAGTAATGGCTAAGAAAGGCGATCTAGCAAAGACGCGAGCACAGAACAACTGGCTCTCAAATATCTGCCGGGAAGATCCACGTTTTGAGGGTTTTGGTTCTGTTCATCCGAGAGATGGAAGTGCGGCACTTGAAGAAATGAATCGTTGTGTAGAAGAACTGGGACTTAAAGGTTTCAAACTTCACCCCAACACTCAGGACTTTGACTGTGGTGATCCAGCTTTGATTGAAGTGTTGAAACGAACTGCCGAATTGGATGTGCCCGTAATTATCGATTCTTATTCTCCTTGGGACGATGCACAGCCATCGAAATTGTTGAAAGCAATTCTGTCTAGCCCCGAAACAAAAATATGCTTGGCACATGTCGGAATGTGGTGGTTTATGGATTTTGGCGTCTATGGATTCGCCAAGCAGCGAACTGCAATCGACGCTAATGTATACTTTGACCTTTCGGCAAGTTGTACACTTTTTTATCAAACGCCATTCCAAGAGCAATTCTGCTGGATCACGCGGCAAATTGGACCAGATAATTTGCTATTTGGTTCAGACTTTCCTCAGTTTTTCCCGAAAACTGATTCAGACTACCCTTTGTGTTCGCCTAAATTCGCGTTAGAAGCTGTTCGGAATTTTGGTTATCCTGAAGACTGGATTCCAAAGATAGTTGGGGAAATGCTGCGAAATTGCTTCATCTCTGAGAAAAGCACGCGACCTCGTTGATGGTGACAATGTCAACACCGATCAAAAGTTAATACTAATTAATTTTAGATAGTTTGAATTATTAACAATGCGGAGCGGATAGGATGGAGTCTGATGACAAGAAGCGGTGGAACGAGGGTGCCGAGAGCTGGGTCGAGTTCGTCCGAAGCGGCAAGAATTACTACTCGGAATATCTAAACGGCCCGGCGTTAAAGAGGATGATTGGAGACGTTGAAGGGAAGAAGGTGCTCGACATGGGCTGTGGTGAGGGCTATTTCTCAAGATTTTTCACGAAGGCGGGTGCAGAAGTTACAGGTATCGACCTCAGTGAAGCTCTGATCAAGGCAGCGGTGGAGGAGGAAGAAAGGGATCCCCTCGGGGTCAAGTACTTTGCTGCTGATGCAGCGAATCTAAACATGCTCGAATCCGAGAGCTTTGATCTCACATTCTGCTACATGGCGCTGATGGATATACGGAACTACGAGGGGGCAATATCCGAGGCATCCCGCGTCCTGAAGACAGGGGGAAAATTTGTCGTTTTGATGGAGCATCCCTGCTTCACAATGTTTCGAGTTTTAGATGGGAAAGTAGTGAGCGGGTGGGAGACACGCCTCCGTGAAGACGGCTCGAAGGAGTACATATACTACTGGATTGCCGACTATTTACGCAGGCATAGCTATACCTTCGAGTGGAAACATGATCGACTGCCATCAAGCTTCGTGACGACAGGTTTTCACCGAACCCTCTTCGACTACGTGAACGCTTTGACCAAACACGGATTAGTCGTTACGGGACTCGATGAGCCTCAGCCCCTAGAGGAGGGGGTTAGAGTCCATGCTTCCATGAAGAAGCATTACAGGGTTCCCCAGTCCATGGTCATCGAAGCCACCAAGATCACGAGATAACGCGCGCTAGGATGAGTAAAGTTAAATTAGTCATGTTGCTTTATGAAGGTTTACTTCAGCGTAGCTTTGAATGTTGGAGGCGAAACAGCCAGTGTTTGCTTGGAGGAAACCATGGTTTGGGCAAGGCGCGAACAGAACGCATTAAGCGGTTAGCGAGAGAACTCGCTAGACGGTTTCCCAACAAATTTTCTAAAGATTTTGAAAGCAACAAGCAGGCGGTTAAAACGCTTATACAGGGAGCAACACCAAAAGTGAGAAACCAGATTGCCGGATACATAACACACGTTTTTGCTGGAATGTCAATAGCATCCTCAGACAACACTGAAGAGGGCGAGTAACCTTTTAAAGCAAGTTTATTTCTAACAAGCGTGAAAAGGGAAAGCACATGATGGACGAGTATAGGAGGAGCTGGGCACTGCGCTATCTACGCGAGGCAAAAGCGGAACTTGAAGCCGCCAGAAAAATGCCGTATATAGCGCCAAGCCTAGTTTTGGAAGCTGTAAGAAAAGCCCGAAACGCAATCCACTACAGCCTAGGAGAGCCAGCCTTCATAGAAAACATCATCAAAGAAACTTCAGAAAAAACACAAACAATAAGCGACCCAGTTTTAAGATGCCTCATAGGAATCGAAGAAACAGTACAGCAACTACTACAACTGCGAGAAGCAAACGGAGAAACAGCCATGAAACAAGCAGACAATCTAATACAATTAGCCTCAGACATAGTTGCAACTTTAACCGGAGAAAAAGGAAAAGACTAGTCTTCATATTTTCTGGTTACACAAATCATTTCATAATGCGTGGTCTCTAAACGTATGACATCGCCTAAAATATTTTCTAGGAGGAGACGAATCTCTTCTGGACTATAATAATACTTGTAGACTTCGTACACGCCCTCATCTGTACTTCTAACTTGAACTTGTTCTTTTCCTCCTTCTGCCCTCTCCAATAACTATCCGAAATCATAAGTCACGCATCCCATTTCAAAACTCTTCCAACCTCTCGTAAAAATGCCTTGCCTCTCTTAACTTGAATGTGGGCGAGCACCCAGTTCAGGGTTGCACCATCAAAAGTGCTATCTCTAGAGGGTACGTAAAACCGTCTGCCAAAATCCTTGAAATCTTAGATTCCAGTTTTAACCGTTTAGTTCTCCCCCCACACTTTTGAAGAAGCCTTGACAATTGATCCAAACTAACCACACGGGCTCCATGTTTTGCCATAAGTGTAGACCAAAACCCAACTCCGCAACCAACATCAATAACCAATTCTTGAGACTTGGCAAGCGTCACCAATAATGCGGCTACCCTGTTATATCCCTCTCTATATTCAGGGTCGGAAAAAGCTCCTTCACTCATAAACCCATCAGCACAAAATTTCACATACTCAACGGAATAAGCCTCATAATACCCCGCTTTATGGACACAAGAAGCTTTTCTGACTCATCCTTTTCCTGTAAACTTCTTCGCTTTATTACCGACATTCCAACTCATAAAATGTCAAAAAATAAGAAACTTAGAGGTTTTTAACCGCTTCAGCTATGCGATCCAAAGCCTTCTTAATATTTTCAACGGAGTTAGCAAAGGACAAACGCAGATAACCTTCACCATACTCACCGAAGGATGTCCCAGGCAAAACCGCCACACCAGCCTTGTTAAGCAAATAATCCGAAAGCCTGCGGCAGTCCATTCCTGTTCCAGTTATGTTTGGAAACACGTAGAATGCTCCACGCGGTTTTCTGCATGTTATGCCCTTGATATTGTTTAAGCCTGAAACTATGACCTCTCTCCTCTTTCTAAATTCGGCAACCATCCTTTCGGGCTCGTCTTGAGGACCCTTTAAGGCTTCAACACCAGCCATCTGAACAAAGGCGCAGGTGCAAGAGTTCGAGTTAATCATCAACTGAGTAACTTTTTGAGCTAAATCTTTCCGCATCACACCATAACCTAGTCTCCAACCAGTCATGGCATAGGTCTTCGAAAAACCATTCAGCAAGATTGTTTTTTCCTTCATTCCCGGAAGCGAAGCAATGCTTTCATGTTCGCCTTCATAGATTAGATTGTCATAAACTTCGTCTGAAAGTACAAGCACATCATCTCGGTTTGTTATGCAGTCAGCTACAGCCTTTAAATCTTCTCTGGTTAAAACTCCTCCAGTCGGGTTTTCCGGCGAATTCAGAATGATCATTTTAGTATTCTTTGTTATGTTTTCCTTAACATATTCCGGGTCAAGCCTAAAATCCTTCTCTTCCTTAAGCGGTATTGGCACAGGTTTCGCTCCAACAAAATTTATCACAGATTCATAGATTGGAAAGCCCGGATTTTGATACATCACCTCTTCGCCAGGATTCACCAACGCCAACATGCTGAAGAACATTATCGGTTTAGCACCAGGCGTTACAACAACCTCGTCTGGGTCAACTTTGATATTCCTAGTTTTTGAAATGTACTCTGCAACTGCTTCTCTCAATTCTGGAATTCCTGCAGCTGAAACATAATGGGTATAACCAGCATAGAGAGCCTTTACAGCAGCCTCCTTAATGTTTTTAGGCGTGTCAAAATCCGGTTCACCAATCTCTAAATGCACAACATCTTTTCCCTGTTTTTCAAGAGCCTTCGCCTTCGCAAGCACTTCAAAGGCTGTTTCAGTTCCCAACAGTTCCATTCTTTTCGCAAATATAGAGTCCATCTAATCCTCTACTCCAAACATTGAAAGGAAAATAAAATAGGAACAGAGGGGATATTTAACGGTTAGGATAAGTTTTGTCGAAAACTATTGTCTAAAATAGTCTGGTTAATGGTCTCACTTGCGTAACTTCTGGGTTAACCAGGTTTGGCGGTGTTCTCCCCTCAAAGAATGCAACGAGGTTTTCTGCAACCATCTCAGCCATTTTTGAACGTGTCTCATGGCTTGCACTTGATATGTGTGGAGCGACAACTACATTGTCAAGCGTAAGTAATGGATTATCCACTGGTGTTGGTTCTTGCTCGAAAACGTCGAGGGCGGCGCCAGCAATCCATCCTTCCGTTAACGCTTCGTATAGGGCTTTTTCGTCCACAACTGGTCCCCTTGAATTGTTTATTAGGTAGGCGGTCTTCTTCATCAGGTTAAGCCGGTCCTTATTTATCAAGTGGTAGGTTTCCTTTAGTAATGGAACATGAACGCTGACGAAGTCTGATTCTCTCAAAAGCGTATCTAAATCTACACGTTTTGCACCCAATTTCTTCTCTAGTTCTGGTCTGGGAATAACATCATAGTAGAGGATTTTCATGTTGAAGCCTTTCGCTCTCTTCGCAACAGCGGAACCTATCCTTCCAGTTCCAACAACGCCTATTGTTGCGCCGTAAACGTCTCTGCCCGACAGCATGCTGGGGTGCCAGCCAACCTTCCATAGTCCATTACGCACATATCTGTCTGCTTCAACAACACGCCTCGCAACACCCATCAACAAAGTCCATGCGAAGTCTGCTGTGGTTTCGGTTAACACGCCTGGCGTGTTTGTTACGTATACGCCTCTTTTTGTTGCTTCTTTCACATCTATGTTGTCGAACCCAACAGCCATCTGAGCCACAATTCTTAATCTAGGTGAAACATCAAAAACCTCTGCATCTATCTTTTCGGACAAAAGTGAAGCAATGGCGTCAACATCCCTAACCTTCTCCATTATCACTTCTTTCGGCGGTGGAGCATACTCAGGCCAAACCTCAGCGTCAAAACGCTCCTTTATTATTTTTAGACCCCTTTCCGGAATCTCCCGAGCAACATAAACTTTTGGTTTTGACATACAATTCACCAGCTGGAAGCTTGCGGAATTCTTTATTAGCATTAACTTATTACATTTACGCATCAACCTCTAGCAAATTAACGATGGGCCATCTGAATGATAACAATAAATAACAAGGAACAACTCATCAAAAATGGCGGGACACGACTCAATCGAAAAGCCAGGACATTAGCCCTAAGAAGCCTCGAATCCGCGTTGAACGCCATCGACCCCAAAAAAATTATAAAATCAAAACTTTCACTAAAAGACCCCAAGCTCGAAATAAACGGATACTCATTTGATTTGAAAAAATTCAGAAACATCTATGTTGTCGGTGGCGGCAAGGCAAGTGGTCCAATGGCTGAAGCCTTAGAGCAGATTCTAGGCAAGCGTATAACGGCTGGATTTGTAAACATTCTTCACGGTAGCAAACACAAAACAAAAATTGTAGAACTTCACGAGGCGAGCCACCCAATTCCAGACCAGTCAGGCGTAGAAGGAACGCAGCGTATGCTGGAAATCGCGGAACAATCGAAGAAAGACGACTTTGTTATATGCTTAGTCTCGGGCGGAGGCTCAAGCCTCATGCCCCTGCCACGCGGCCAAATCTCAATCGCTGACAAGAGAAGCATCACAGAGGATTTGCTCAAAAGCGGCGCAACAATAAACGAGATCAACACCGTTAGAAAGCACATTTCAGATTTCAAGGGAGGTTGGCTCGCGAAAAGGGCATATCCAGCCACCATTTTAAATCTGATTCTCTCAGATGTTGTAGGCGATCCCTTAGAATTTATTGCCTCAGGTCCCACTGTTCCGGATTCAACTACCTTCAGCGACGCCATCAAAGTCTTGAAAAAATATGGTTTGTGGGACAAAGCTCCAACATCCATAAAAAGGGTTTTGTCTGATGGAGAGAAGGGGCTAATCCCCGAAACCCCAAAAGCCAGCGACAAAGCCTTCAAAAGAGTTTACAATGTTGTTGTCGGAAACAACAGATTCGCGAGTCTAGTGGCATGTGAATCCCTTAAGTCAGCGGAATTAAGCACTCTTTTGTTAACGTCCATCCTTGAAGGGGAAGCCAGACATGTGGGAGTTGCGTTGGCCTCAATAGCTCGTGAAGTTTCTGTATCTGGAAATCCTGTTCCAAAACCAGCAGGCATAGTTGCAGGAGGAGAAACAACGGTCACCGTTACGGGAAAAGGTTTGGGCGGGAGAAATCAAGAAATAGCCTTGGCAGCCGCATTGAAACTTGGCGACGTGGATGGTGTGGTTATTGCTTCGTTAAGCACTGACGGGGTGGACGGCCCAACGGATGCCGCAGGAGCCATAGCAGATGGAAAAACTTTGGTCAGAGCGGCGGAGATGGGGTTGAGCGCTGAGGAAATTCTGGCTGAGAACGATTCCCACAACTTCTTTTCAAAGCTCGGCGACATTATCTTCACAGGACCCACGGGCACGAACGTTAATGATATTTCAGTGATAGTGGTTGTATAATATCTTATGAAGATGGAGAAAGAAAGATGGAAGTGACTGCGAGATTTCTTGGGGTTTTCCGCAGCATCTCCGGCAAAAGTAAGCTCACCATCAAGTTTAAAGACGCGATCCTGCTTACGGAGACTATGAACAGAATTGTCGAGGAACTACCTGAACTTAAAAGGGCATTAATCTGCCCAGAGCTAGAAGACCCCAGACCCAACACACTTATTCTTGTAAATGGAAAGGAAATCAGCGTTTTGAACGGTCTGGAAACCATACTGAAAGATGGAGATGAGGTGGTTTTTGTCCCTGTCTTGCATAGCGGGTGAAATTATATGAGGCTTTATGCCGTCAAAACAGAAATCGTGAAAACTGGCGACAACATAGTTGAAGCGACCATCAAATCACTGAAGAGACAAGATCTACAACTGGAAGACGGCGACATATTGGCTTTAACCTCGAAAATTGTAGCATATGCCGAAAGACGTGTGGCTAAGCTAACTGACATTAAACCTTCAGACAAGGCAATGGAGCTTGCAAAAAAGTTTTCGTTACAGCCTGAGTTTGCAGAGTTAATCGTACGAGAAGCGGACAAGATTTATGGAGGAGTTGAAAAGGCTGTTTTAACACTTAAGAACGGAGTTTTAACCGCGAATGCGGGAATAGACAACAAGAACGCGCCTGTCGGTTCCGTAGTCTTATGGCCAAAAGACGCTGGAGAGTGGGCGAAAAGCATTAGAGAAGAAATTATGCGGAAGACAGGCAAGAGCATCGCCGTTTTAATCGTTGACAGTGGTTTGATGCCGCTTAGGATAGGCACAACTGGCTTGGCTTTAGCGGTTGCCGGATTCAAACCGGTAATAGACTGCAGAGGAGAAAAAGATATTTTTGGAAAGCCGTTAGTCATTACACAGCAGGCGGTTGCGGATGATTTGGCCTCCGCAGCGCATTTGCTAATGGGCGAAGTAGCTGAGAAAACTCCGATAGTTCTGATTAGAGACGCTTCTGTCGTTTTCGATGAAGGTGTTTATGGCTCTGCAGACATGATGATCCCGTCGAACGAGTGCATTTTCATGAACACTTTCGGACAGAAATAGCTCTTCTAATCCTTCTAGGCAACTAGAGTGAATACAAATACTAGACTTGGCTTTCTGTCATTTTATATTGTTTTGTTACATTTTCTACGTTGCCATTCTCGAAGGCATGTATTTCTTTCAAGTTTTTCTTCCATTGTCTTTCGTACATTAGGGGGTCATCGATTTTTTTCTCTGATGGGTCCACGTGAATCCACTTTTTTTGTTCGTTATCCCACACTTCTGTCCAGACGTGGTCAGACATGTCGAGGATTAATCTGGCGCGATAGTTGTGAGCTAAGCAAAGGGCGGTGAATAAAATGCTAAACTCTCCGCATCTTCCTTTACCGTAGGCTATTATTTCCATAGGGTCATTGTGGCGAACTATGTCTCTCTTACTCCATTCAATTGTCTTGTGAAGCCATTCTAGCAACTCCACCAAAGTGTATCTTCTTTCAAAGAGACTTCTCAGTTCAGAGAGCATGGATGGATTCGTCAATTTCTCGCTTACTTCACGATATTTTTCAACAGCCTTTCGGGTTAGAGAAACCATTCGATTTACCGCTCTTCTTTTTTCGCCTTTGCCTTAAAGCGCAAATATAGTTTCAGTAAATCTATAACCAAAAAACTCTTGTGAAACAACAATCAATAGCTAAAGTAAACGTTGTCCGCGCTAATATTTCAAACGTTTACGGAGGAAAACCATGGCATACTTCTATCAGAATTTCACCAGTCCGTTGCCAATCACGGTCTTACTAATAGTCACAAAACTTTTTTACGAACCTTGTCAATATGAAATCTGCGAGTTTTGTGCAGGGTCGATGAGAAAGTAAAAGGATCGATCAAGGCATGATTGTGGCTCTTCACTCAGCTCCGAAGGGATTCTTCAAAGCAGGCCCGCCATATAACACTGATGACCTTTTAAGGTTTGTGCAAAAAGCTGCTTCGCTAGGTTTCAAAGCTATTCAAATAGGTCCGCTAAGAAACTTTGTTTCCATTGAAGGTGAACGCTTGAGAAGAGTTCTTGACAGCCTAAATATGGAGATAAACGTGCATGTCGGAGGAATCTACGATGCAAAAAAGTTCGCTTTGACAGAAGAGGGATACGTTGCGGCACAGAAACAGATACATTATGGAATAACACTTTGCAAGGAAATATCTTCAACACTGGTGTCCATTCACCCGCCGTTCTTTACGGCAAGAAACAAAGTGAACAACGAGCTTCTATCAAAGGCAAGAGCTCGTTTCCTTCAATTATTAAAGGCGGAGATAGATTTCGCAAGTCACAGTCGCATCAAGATAGCATTGGAATCATTTTGTTACAGTCCATTCATCTTCGGAGGTTTACATGATTTCGCGAAATTCGTTTCAGAGTTTCCTTCAGAGAAACTTGGAGTTTTACTGGATGTAGGGCACGTATACCAGGCAGGAATCGACCTCTATGAGGCGGCCCACGTGTTTAAACATAGACTGCTGAACATACACATTCATGACGCCACATTGGAAAAAGACTATCGAAAAGCAACGCATCTTCCCATAGGAAAGGGAACAATCAACTTTCCAGATCTCATAGATCTTTTGCGAGAAGTTGGATATGAGGGGTGGCTTACCCTTGAAATACGAGGGAGTGAAAAGGAAATTGTGGAGAGCAAGAAATTTTTGGAGAACGTAATTTGTAGAACGCCTTAAAACACTAAATGCTTCCATTACGTTTTTCTCGGTTAATGAAGGGCACTAAGTTTGCAAACATCAAAACTTTATATAGGAAGGCTCCAATGAGTGCTGTGCTTAACGCAATAATTATTCGTTCTATTGGATAAATCCATGTGAGAACTTGCCACCCTGCCGTCCAATCGTTAACATCCGCTATGAAAATAGGCCAAGAAATAAGCTCAAACGTTAGGGAACCAGCAATCTGACCAGCCAAGGTGGATGTCAGAGAAACTATGAAAAAGGCAAGTAAAAGCCTTGAATTATCATTGTTAGAGTTCCGCATGTTCTTTAAAGCCATTGACTGCAACGGCGAGACCAAAACTAGAAAACCGATTATCTGAAACCACATTAATAGTGGATAAAGCCAAACTGGACCAACGAAGGGATAAAACCCGAAAAAGAATAGAAGCGAGAAATACACAAAGGCACAAACACTTCGCTTCCCCGCATATAGCATGCCGGCGAAAAACGCCGTAACTATACCGGATACAAAACTTAGTGGAGAGAAATGACCTGCAAAAAATCCTATTGCTCCGCCCAAGAATGTTGATAACACGCCCAAGTGTGACCCAAGAATTATTCCAATTACTGGAGCTATAAGTGCCGCTAAAGGTATGGCGTAACTTGGTAAGCCAACTATGGGGAACGCTGGCCAGAAACAGAAAATCGTATACAAAGCTGTAAAACATACTGTCAAAGCCACATCTTTAGTCGTCAGTTTCATGTCTCTTTGCATACCTCGCAATCCTTTTATATAGTTAGCTTCTAGCTTCGCAACTTTACTGAATAATGTTGTTGTTTATTTTATGTTTGGTATGGTTTATGAATAGAGAGCGTGGTAGCGTAAAGCTTAAGATATAAGATGGTTAAATAAGTATAGAGGATGGATGAGTTTGGGAAAAGCAGCTTGGGTAACACCCGTGTACATTTCTGTTGCTTGGACTTTAATGGTTAGTTATCAGTTGTTCACCCAGACAGCAGTAACAACAGTTACGGATTACATTGAAATGTTTTGGCCTTCAGTAGGCGCTTGGTTAGTCTCCAGAATCGACATGATAGTCTTCATTTATGCCTTCGCGTGGGTTTTCCTCTTATCATCTGCTATCCCATCGGCTATTCTTGGAAAAGAAAGAGGCGTGCTCATCCAATTCTTCGTATGCTTGACATTAACGTTCATGGCTTTTGTAATTCAAGATGTCTTAACCATTTATGGAGGCAGACAAATTGGCCAAATATTCAGTTTAGTAGTGTTATTCCATAGTCCATTTCTCGCTGTGGGGTATCTGTTGATACCCTATCTCTTGATGCTTATGCTCGACATAAGCTCTAGAAAAAAACACAGGAAAAAAGAAGAAATAGAGAGGGCCACAGCCGCATATCTAGAGAATGCGACTGCGGAAGAGCAAAAAGCACAAGAAGAAGAATACTCATACTGAACTAAACATGCCGAATCCCATAATCACATTAACAACAGATTTTGGGTTAAGAGACCCTTACGTAGCAGAAATGAAAGCAGCTATACTAGGCATAAGTCCAAACACGAAAATCGTTGACATAACACATCAGATAGAAAAATTTAACACAAGAACGGGTGCACACGTTCTGGCTGCCGCATCCCCATACTTTCCAAAAGGCACAATTCACGTGGTAGTTGTAGATCCGGGAGTTGGAACAAGACGTGAAGCCATACTCATACAGACAAAGCAAGCCTATTGTATTGGACCAGACAACGGCGTACTAGCATTAGCGGCAAGAAGTCAAGGCATAAAACACGTCTACAAAATAACAAATCCAAAGCTGATGCTTCCGAAAATTTCCCATACTTTTCATGGAAGAGACATCTTCGCGCCTGCGGCCGCCCACCTAGCAACGGGAACGCCTCCATCAGAATTTGGACCGGAAATCCATAGAATTGTAACGCCAAAATTCGCGAAAATAACAAAGAAAAAGAATACGCTAACAGGCGAGGTTATACACATAGACGGCTTCGGGAACATAATCACAAACTTCAAGGAGAAAGAGCTTGAATCAATGAGTATAAAGACAACGGTTAACCTTAAGCTCAAAAATACTAAGCTAAAACTAAGGCTCTGCAAAGTCTATGCGGAAGTTGAAGCACAACAACCACTAGCCCTCATCGGAAGCCACAACTTTTTAGAAATATCCGTAAATCAAGGGAATGCCGCAGAGAACTTCAAAACAAAAGCTGGAGATAAAGTTACACTTTATCGCTCTTAGTTAGGTCCCGAAGTCTGTTAACCCCGTCAATTTCTTTTATGAACTCAGCTAC
>Ga0224501_10001514_pt1 | contig 18029 bp, 16 predicted proteins | sample SF_Oct11_sed_USG_4_FD_169105 | JGI IMG/M metagenome (GOLD analysis project Ga0224501, IMG submission 169105) | Sediment microbial communities from San Francisco Bay, California, United States - SF_Oct11_sed_USGS_8_1 | ecosystem: Environmental > Aquatic > Marine > Sediment | place: USA... | reverse complement strand
ATGCCGAGCATCAGCACGCCTACATCCGACTGTTGCCAATCGAAACGCGTCTTAACGAGACCAGTATCAACGACTACAAGGCCGAACCGATCCACTGGACCAGTCTGGATCTCGATCTTGAGAACCCCGACAACATGGCAGAGGCATTTCAGGAGATCGTCAAGGTTAAAAAAGTGAGTCGCGACGAGGCGAAGAGGCTAGGCCTCTATGACGAGTCCGATACCCACCTGAATAACCCCGATGGTAGCCCTCCTGATGAGATTGAGATCCCGCTGTGGCGCCATGCCCTTATCAGCTTCCCCCATCCGCTGCTCAAGCAGGGGCTGGTGATTCTGGATACTCCCGGCCTCAATGCCCTGGGTAGTGAGCCGGAGCTGACGCTCAATATGATCCCGAAGGCGCAAGGTGTGATGTTTATCATGTCCGCCGACACCGGCGTCACCAAGTCGGACCGTGATATGTGGACAAGTAACGTCAAACCGTATCGAGCCGGGAAAGACAAGGGACTGGTGGTTGTACTCAACAAGATCGATACCCTGTGGGATGAGCTCAAGAGTGTTGAGACGATCGACAAGGTGATTAACGAGCAGTGCAGTAAGGCGGCCCAGACCCTGGGTATTGATCCCAGTGCGGTGGTACCGGTATCGGCGCAGAAAGGGTTGTTGGCCAAGATACGTCACGATCAGGAGCTACTCAAGCGTAGTAATATCTACGCACTGGAGTCGATCCTCGCCAACGACATTCTGCCCCATCAGCAGGAGCTGGTACGCGAGCACGTCAAGGCCGATGTGGGCAATATGATCAAGGAGTCTGCCGAGCTACTCGCCTCACGCTTTAATGCGATCAAAAAGCAGCTGGAAGAGCTCAATGGTCTAAGTGGCAAGAATAATGAGGTGATTGAACACCTGATGCAGAAGACCCGCGAGGAGCAGGTCGCCTACCACAAGAATGTTGAAAGCTTTAACGCCAACAAGAAGATTCTCTCCGACCAGAGCAAACAGCTGCTCGGTCTGCTCAGCCTCTCCGAGCTCGACAAACTGGTGGCCAGGAGCCGTGACTCGATGACTGGAAGCTGGACCACCGGGGGTCTAAAGAGTGGGATGAAGACCTTCTTTGACGGGGTGAGCACAATGCTAAATCAGGTGGATGATTTTTCTGAGCAGCTCAACCGGCTGGTCACCACCGTTTACCACAAGTTTCAGTCGGAGCACGGCATTCAGGGGGTGGAGCCGGTGCTCTACAATATTGACAGATATGTGCTGGAGATGAAGAAGCTGGAAGAGGAGGGTGAGGCCTTCCGTAACAGCCCGGTCACGATGATGACCGAACAGCACTATGTGGTGAAGAAGTTCTTTATCTCACTGGTAAGTCACGCACGCAACATCTTCTTCAAGGCGCATCGTGATGCAGAGAGCTGGAGCAAGGCTGTAATGTCTCCCCTGGTAAAGCAGATCAAGGATCATAAGGAGCAGATGGACAATCGGCTCGATAACCTGCGCAAGATCAATGAGTCGCGCGATACCATTGAGGAGCGTATGGCCGTGCTGAAAAAGCAGGGTGCTGTGGTGAAAAAACAGTACGAGGAGGTGAGTCAGATCCTCAAGGTGATTAACCGCCCGCTCGACCCGGCACAAACCCAGCAGAAGAAACCCAAGCCTGCTGCATAGTGCAGGCTTGCGCAGCCCCAACACGCTGATTAGACTCTCACTATCTTCTGAGCCGCACGAGCGCAGCCGATGCCAGATATCCTACCGGCCGATTCCATCGGCCTGGTTACTCCACAAGTAGCCCACTTTGAGCAACCGCTCAGGCTTGATTGCGGGCGTGAGCTGGGGGAGTACGACCTTGTCTATGAGACATACGGCGAACTGAATTCGGCACGCAGTAACGCCATCCTCATCTGTCATGCCCTCTCCGGTGATGCCCATGCGGCGGGTTATCACAGTATGAAGGACAAAAAACCGGGTTGGTGGGAGTCGGCCATCGGTCCAGGTAAACCGATCGACACCAACAGGTTTCACGTGGTCTGTCTCAACAATCTGGGTGGCTGCAAGGGGTCCAGCGGCCCCAATACGGTCAACCCACAGAGTGGTAAACCGTGGGGGCCAGAGTTTCCCATCGTCACCGTGCGTGACTGGGCAGAGAGCCAGGCACGGCTGGCTGATCGTTTGGGGATTGATCAGTGGGCCGCGGTGATCGGCGGCTCCCTTGGTGGTATGCAGGTCTTGCAGTGGGCCATCGACTATCCCAAACGACTGCGCCACGCGGTGGTGATCGCTGCCGCCCCCAACCTTACTGCGCAGAATATCGCCTTTAATGAGGTGGTCCGTCAGGCATTACGATCAGACCCCGATTTCCATAACGGCCACTATTACGAACATGGGGTGGTGCCAAGCGGCGGCCTTAAGATCGCCCGCATGCTGGGTCATATCACCTATCTTTCCGATGATGCAATGCGTGCAAAGTTTGGTCGTGAGCTGCGTGAGGGAAAGATCAACTTCGGCTTTGATGTTGAGTTTCAGGTAGAGAGCTATCTGCGCTATCAGGGTGAATCATTTGTCGAGCGCTTTGATGCAAATACCTATCTGCTAATGACCAAGGCGCTCGATTACTTTGATCCAGCGGCTGCACATGGCGGAAATCTCTCAGCCGCGCTTGCCGGTGTTGAAGCGAAATTCTTTGTTGCCTCCTTCACCAGTGACTGGCGCTTTTCACCGACGCGTTCGAGAGAGATCGTCAAGGCACTGCTGGATGGCGACAAGACCGTCTGCTATGCCGAGATTGAGGCAGATCATGGCCACGACGCCTTTCTTATCCCAATCCCGCACTACATGGATGTTTTCGGCAGTTATATGAAGCAGGTCTACGCAGATATTCCGCCCGAGGTGACGGTATGAGTGAGTTGCGTCCCGACCTGGCAATTATCAGTGAGTGGATCTCACACGAATCTCGGGTGCTGGATCTTGGGTGTGGTGACGGAACATTGCTCGATCACCTCAAGCGACAGCGAAATGTCGATGGATATGGCCTGGAGATCGCACCAGCAAATATTGTCTCCTGCATCGATAAGGGTGTGAATGTTATCCAGACGGACCTGGACGCAGGTATTAGCGACTTCTTTGATGAAGACAGCTTCGACTATGTCGTGATGACACAAACCCTGCAGGCGATGTACTACCCTGAGAGATTACTTAAAGAGATGATGCGGGTTGGCCGCGAAGGAATAGTGACATTTCCTAACTTTGGACACTGGCGTTGTAGGGCGCAGTTGGCACTCGGCGGGCATATGCCAGTCTCAACCACACTACCAAACAAGTGGTACAACACGCCCAATATTCACCTCTGTACGCTAAAGGACTTCGAATCGCTTTGCCGTAAACTGGGTATTCGAATCCTGCAGCGCAGTGTTGTCGACCATGCACACCGTTACCGCCTGGGCGGTAAGATATTACCCAATCTACTTGGTGAGATTGCCATCTACAGAATCATTCTGGAACGACGATTTAGCTAGTGGATGAAATGTTACGTAATCGAAAACGTAAATAAATATATCTAGTAAAATCCGTATAGCAATAGAAATAGAAAACTACAGCTCAGCCGGGTGTGAAGAGTAGAGCTGCTCCTGTATCGTCTGTAGAAGCTCAGCTGAGTTGACCGGTTTGTGAAGAGTGGCACGAATACCAAAGTGAGGCTGCTGCATGGAATCCAGTGAGGGATGATAACCAGAGCAGATGATCACGGGTAGAGTGGGATTAAAGTCATAAAGAGACTGGGCAAGGTCGAGACCAGATAATTTTGGCATGGTCTGATCCGTGATAAGGAGATCGAAATTCTCGGAGGAGACTTGTAGCAAAGATAGTGCCTTAGTGCTGTCAGTGGTGGTTGTTACAGTATAACCGTGCATGGTTAAAAGATCATAAAGGTAGTCAGCAATGGATCGCTCATCATCGACAACAAGAATATTTCCTCTGGGCGAAGCTTGAACAAGCTGCGACTCTGAAGTGGAATGCGAATCCACCAGTTCTGGAAGCTGATCTGAGATAGGAAAGAGCAGTCTAAAGCTACTACCAGACTTTGAACTCTCCACAAGAATATGACCTCCGTACTTGTGCAATAATCCATGTATCACTGACAACCCCATCCCACTCCCCTTGCCGATAGCCTTTGTGGTGAAAAAAGGGTCAAAAATAAAGGCTAGGTTATCTTCATTGATGCCATGGCCCGAATCATCAACCCTGAGTTCTACAAAGTTGCCTGAAAAGTGATGGCGGCAGGAGTCACAGAAAGTATTATTAATCGTCGTTATGTGTGTAGAGAGAAGGATAGAGCCGGTATCAGCAATGGCATCACGCGCATTGATGCATAGGTTCATCACCATTTGGTGAATCTGGGTAGCATTAGCCGAAATGGCCGGAAGATTCTCAACCAGGCTGGTTTTAAACTCGATAGAGGATGCCGTAGTTTGGCGGAGGAGATGAACGGATTCTGAAATGATAGGAGTAATATCAAGAATTTCTGCATCACTATCAGAGCCACGACAAAAGGTGAGAAGCTGAGAGACCAGAGTTGTGGCACGGTGGCAGGCGGTACCGATCTCACTACTGAAGTGGGCTAACTTATCATTATTGTGCAGATCGGCATGGGCGCGTATAAGGTCATTGAAACCGGATATAATTGCCAGAATATTGTTAAAATCATGGGCGATTCCACCAGTAAGCTGACCCACAGTGGAGAGCCTTTCACGGTGAATTAATTCGTTCTGTGTTTCGATTAGTTCGTTGGTTCTCTCCTCAATAATCTGTTCTAATTTACTGCGATAAGCCGCAAGTTCAAGCTCCTCAGCCTTGCGCTGTGTAATGTTGTTAATCATGAATAGCAGATGGTTTGTGCTGTTCGAATAGATGGGTGTAATCGTACAATCGAGAATAACCCTTTCATTCGCGATATTATTAATCGCCATTTCGAAATGTTGTGTCGTCTGTTCAAGAATCGCACTGCTGACCGCGGTATGAAAGAGATGATCTTTCCAGTTATCAATTTGATTATAATTTAGTGCCAATACACTCGCTTTAGAATCACCCAAAGTACGGCACAGTGCATCATTGACCGTAATACAATTGCCACATTCATCATAAACAGCAATCCCTACAGGGGATGATTCAATGATTCTCTCCCTTAGAGTGATGGCCTCCTGTTTCGATGTGTTAGCTTGTGTTTTATCATCCGCGAGTTTATATAGAGCATCAACCAAAGAGTTAAATTCGCTATAGAGATCGCGCCGCTCTAAAGCAAGTCCGTTACCGCGGGCGAAGTCTCTAACGTCCTGACTAAATCCGTTAAAGGTAGTGAGTAATATCTTGCGTATAAAAATGCCAGACACCAGCATAATCGCAAACATTATGGCGATTATGTTGACCAGATAGGACCAGAGCAAACCTTGTCTCAACTCCTGTAAGTACAAAGTGGAGATAGAGTATTGAATATAACCGACAGGTGTATCCTGATATATGATCTGACTTGACAGGGTGAGTGCTGACGGATCCTCGTTTCTGGTGTGGCTATAAATTATTTCGCCATTACTATCCTGGATAACCAACGTATTGAGATGCATATTTGAGAGATGCGCCTCGGCAATAATTTCCACAGCATGGGTGTCAAAATTCCATAGCGGTTTTTTGAGAACAGTCTTGATCTCATCAAAGTAATCAGATGCCTTGTGTTGTAACTCTTTATTGGCCTGGTGAAGTGCGAAGTTGTAACTGAATAGATAGGCAACAGCAGAGACAAAAAGCAGAGATATAGACAGCACCAGAGAAAAGGTTCTGACAAGTGAGCGCCGATTTGCTGGAGAGTTGTCTGTCATGGATAGATAATCAGATAAAAGATGGCTATGGTGTTACGCCCTGACCCAATATGGAGTACAGACTTCCATCCTGTTTCATCTCGGAAAGCATTTTATTGATATTGTCCAGGTGCAGTGTGGCGTTACCCGATTTCGAAATACCAAAATGAAATTCGGCATTGGTGACAATTCTTTCCGCAGCAATAAGTTTTCCGGCTACCTCAGGATTGGACTTTAAATAGAAATTGGCAGTGCTCTGTGATAAAAGAATTAAGTCTACTCGTCCCGATAGGAGCTTTTTAATATTTTGTGTATCGTTAGCGGCTAGTTCAAAGTTGAGATTCAAATCAGACGCTGCCTGATGAAAGCCACCGTAATCGAAACCACGAACACCTGCAATCGTGTAGCCCTTAAGATCTTCCCAGGATTTCCAGGAAAACTCAGAATAGTGATCTGTTGAGTAGTAGATGAGCTGTGGGTCAGTGGCCGCAACATCTGAGAAGAGCATATATATCTCACGCTCAGGTGTTCGCTTTACCATCAATAGTAGATCGCGCTCACCGCTCTTCATCTGATTGATACATCTCTTGTATGGATAGATTTTTGTTTCAGTAGAGAGCCCTAAACGTCTAAACAGCTCATTACTGAGATCAACTGCAATACCTCCGCTGGCTACGCCACCCTCTTCACCCAATACCCAAGGCTCCCAGGGGTCAGATGAAACTTTGATGAGTTCAGTTGCAACAGCATTGCTGATTGTAAAAAAGGAAAAGACGAGCGTGAGGAGTGTGCTGCGTAAAAGAGCGGAGAGAGGGAGGCGCTTCAATCCGTGCTGGAGAATTAAAACATTCAATTTAAAATTCCTCTCTCATTATCTGTACAGAAGAAGCGAGTGATGGCGGCTAGTGCTTTGTGATCGATGCGTCAACCCATACAAGTATAACGTACTCGTTAGTTATAAGTGTTATACAAGATATAACCTGTCAGAATGAATGGCTAACATAAAGAGAATGTAAAGATGATTTCTCATTCTCTCATGGGGAATGAGGTGCTGCGTTAAGGTAGATTGGATAGTGAGAGAACGATATAGGTGAGGCCCAGTAGAACCACCAGTGCACCAGAAAGGTGCATTATGATTGGTTGACGCAGCAGTGATGAGAGTTTTCCTGCAACCATTCCCATGACCATGAGATTAGGCAGGGTGCCGAGAGCGAAGCTGAGTAGCAGCAGTGCACCATTAATTGCGCTTCCTGATGAGAGAGCCCACAGCAGGGCGGTATAGACGAGGCCACAGGGGAGCCAGCCCCACACTATCCCCATAAGTAGCGCCTGTGAGGGGTGTTTCACCGGGAGTAATTTCCGTCCATAGGGTTCGAGCAGTCGCCAGATCTGCCCCCCTGCCCTCTCGACCCGGGTCAGCCCGTACCACCAGCCGCCCAGATAGAGCCCCATCGCAACCATAAAGAGTCCCGCAACGATCTGCAGTGCAACTTTTACCTCGTGTAGCGTCGTCAGATTGGTGGCAACACCACCAATACCGCCGACCAGCGCACCAGCCACGGTATAGCTGACCAGACGCCCGAGGTTGTAGTTAATAAGGTAAGGGAGTAGTGAGCTAAGTCGACCGCGTACCTGTTCGGGCAAACCAAAGCTCAGGGCACCAATAATCCCACCACACATACCCACACAGTGGACACCGCCAAGTAGTCCGGCAAGAAAGGCGGCAAGATAGGTGACCTCAATCGGCATCTGTAGGCTCGTCCTGTTTCAATAAGCGGCCTGCATACCAGACCAGTAGCAGTACCGGCAGCCCCATCAGTGTGGTAAGGATGAAGAATCCCTCATAGTCAATGGCTTCGACCATGCTGCCCGAGTAGCCCCCCAGCAGCTTTGGAAAAAGCGTCATGAGTGAGCTGAAGATGGCGTATTGCATTGCGGTAAAGGAGATATTGGTGAGGCTTGAGAGAAAGGCGATAAAGGCGGCAACGGCTAGACCTCCACTGATGTTGTCTGCGGCGATGACTATTGTTAATAGCACGATGTCATGCCCGCTGCTGGCCAGTAACAGGAATAGCAGATTGGTTGCGGCAGAGAGTAAGGCACCGACAAAGAGGATAGCGATCACACCAAAGCGTATTGTGAGCATCCCGCCGAGAAAACTGCCAACAATACTCATTAGCAGACCGAAGGTTTTGGTAACGGCGGCGATCTCATTTTTACTAAAGCCCATGTCCTGATAAAAGAGGTTGGCGATAACCCCCAGCACAATGTCTGAGACGCGGTAGAAGCCGACTAAAAGCAGCAGAAAGAGGGCGATACGCAGACCATAGCGATTAAAGAACTCTAGAACAGGACTGATATAGGTCTCTCCTAATATCTCACGGCGCGTTACTCCAAAGAGAGAAGAAAGATAACCGGTGAAGAGTGCCCCCACTATAGCGAGAAGAAGGTGCAGCACGTTGGCGATAAAGGCAGCAAATATGCCGCCTGAAAGTGCCTCTTGTAATGCTTCCGTGACCGGTTGAGTAATGCTGTAGCTGGAGATCAGACCAACCACCATCAGAGCAAAGAGCAGAAGAAAGCGAAGATAATCACTGGTTTTATGCAGATATCGACTTTCGCCAGGCTTTCCCTCAGGTTCACGGATTAAAAGTGTGGTGATGACACCTACCCCCATCACCCCTGCCATGGTGAGGTAGGTCCACATCCACGCCTGGTACTCATACGTGTCGCTTGTGGAGCCGAGCGCCTGTGCCAGAAAGAGGGCCCCGGCCCCGGCTACCACCATGCCGATACGATAACCGGCAGTATAGGCGGCAGAGAGCATGGCCTGTAATTTGGCCTCGACGATCTCAATGCGGTAGGCGTCGATCACGATGTCCTGGGTGGCAGAGGAGAAGCCGAGCAATACCGCGGCTAGTGCCATCACCGTAAGCGCCTGCTCCGAGTCGGCGGGATTGATGAGCGCCATCCAGCAGATAGCGGTGATCACCATTAACTGTGCCAGCAGCAGCCAGGCGCGGCGACGTCCAAGCATATTAGTGAGCACAGGAAGAGGGAGTTTGTCGACCAGAGGCGCCCAGACAAATTTGAATGAGTAGGCGAGGGCTGCCCAGCTAAAGTAGGTGACCGCGGCGCGGTCAACGCCTGCCTCGCGCAGCCACAGAGAGAGTGAAGAGAAGATCAGCAGGATAGGGAGGCCAGCGGCAAAACCGAGAAAGAGCATGGCGATAGTCTGTGGGCGTGTCCATGCGTACCACACCTCACCCCACCTTCCTCTACGGTCCTCGCCGCCAGTCAGCCTGTCGCTGATCATCAGTAATCTCCTACTTTTGGAGAGTGAGTGTACTGACAGCGCAATTAGAGTACCACCCTTAAGATGGCGTGCCTGTCAGGAAGCCGTGCATTATGATCCGTGGGATGAGATCGCATCAATATCGATACCGCTATAGCTGGGTCATCCCGCTACTGCTACTGACGAGTCTGGGTGGCTACGCCGAGACAGTCTACCGCTGGCAGGATAGTGAGGGTAATCGGCACTATGGTGATATACCGCCAGAGAGTGCACAGCAGATCAGCGAAATTGAGCTGGCACATACTACGGCCCTCTATGTGGTAGAGAAGGTGATCGATGGGGATACCATCAGGGTGCGCGATCTCGGCAAGGTGAGGCTGCTGGGGATTAATGCCCCAGAGATCGCACACCGTGAACGAGCTGGTGAACCATTTGGTGAGCAGGCACACCAGCGACTCAGCGAATTGCTTGGCGGTAGACGCGTCTATCTTCACTTTGATAGCCAACGGCGTGATCGTTTTGACCGCGTACTGGCCTATGTGATGCGAGAAGATGGCCTGCATGTCAATGAGCTACTACTGCAGGAGGGGTTGGCCCGCGCCCTTTTCCTGCAACCCAATATGTTGCAGCTGGAGAATTACTATCGTATCGAACTGGGTGCACAGCAGGCAGGTCGCGGAATATGGTCACTCAGGGAGTATCAGATTCGGCCAGCAGGGCAGGCCGGCAAGTGCATAAAGCAGTTCTGTCGCCTGAGGGGGGTGATCAGACGTGTGGAGGTGAAGCGGGATTATATCTATCTCTATCTGCCAGGGAAGTTGCAGGTTGCCATACACAAGGGGCAGCGGTCGCAATTTGAAGAGGCTGGAATTGAACTTGAGGGACTAACAGGTAGCGAGGTGGCAGTGCGTGGCTGGATCGGCTCTCGTGAGGAGAAGCCCTACTTACGATTACAGCATCCATGGCAAATTGAGGTAAAGCAGTAATAATAAGTTCACACGAATTTGCAACAATAGAAGCAATATGCAACGGAAGCAATGAAGAATAATGTGAGAAATCTCAATTAGCGTGCTTCCACCGATTTTACAAAAGGACTCAAAGGAGTACGTATATGAAGATGGAAGTACCTCGTGCCCGCTTAGCGGCGACCACCATTAGTATCTTAAGCCTCTTGCTTATCAGTCTCAGCGCAAATGCTACCAATATCAAGTGGACAGGTTGCGGGATCTCCAAGCTGGGATTCATGCAGGATGTAGCTAAGGCCTATGAGAAGAAGAGCGGAGTCAGGATTGAGTTGGAGGGGGGCGGAGCTACCAAGGGAATTCGTCAGGTCGCACTGGGAGAGAGTAATCTGGGTGGCAGTTGCCGCATGCCTCTGGTACATGAGGCGGCCGATGGAAGTCTGCAGATCGAATCGTCAGAGCATAGTGTAAAAATGATACCTGTCGGATGGGATGCCCTGGTAGTGATCACCCATGGAGAGAACAAGATGGTGTCAGCGATCACTCGCGACCAACTCAAGAAAGTTCTTACGGGTAAGATCACCAGTTGGGACCAACTTGGAGCACAGAGTAACAAGCCAATCAACCTCTATGTGAGAACAGGTAAGATTTCTGGTGTTGGTCTGACCCTGCGCCAGCAACTGTTTAACAATACAGACCAAAATTTCAGTAAAAGTGCTACCTACCTCCCTTCATCGGGCAAGATCGAGGAGGCGGTAGAGAAGGACCCCTATGGGCTGGCCATTAGCGGCATCAGTAGTAGCCGTCATCGCAGTGTCAACATGCTCAAACTTGAAGAGGTTGAACCTACCATGGCCAATCTGAAGAGCGGAAAGTATATGCTCTATCGGATTCTCTTTCTGGTTACACCACCGGATTACCGTGAGCGACCAGAATTACAGGATTTCGTAGATTTTGCCCTTTCCGTAGAGGGCCAGAAGGTTATCAAACAGGCAGGCACACTCCCCTATCGACACGGGTTTGCCCTGCTAAGTAGTGGTGCCAGCACGCGCTATCTGCAGGCACTGGATGTAATCGAGAAGAGTGGAATCTACACGGCAAGTGGTTATTAACAGATAACTCATTGCACAAAGGGGGGGCGTTGCCCCCTTTTTTAATGTGTGAATGATTTATAGATGTTATTTGACGGATCAAGGGTTATCCCTATCTGGTATTAGCAGGATTCCTAATAGAGTGACGCGGAGATTTATTGATATCTTCTAGACCTGTTACAGATAAAGAACATTCACACCATCGACACGCAGTGAATGTCAACCAGTAGAACAATGGACTTGACAAGGGTTGATGACAAATAGATCGATGGGACCGTCCTGCTCTTAAGGGGTTCACCATGACACACCAAAATAGATTGTTGAAGATATTGCTTATTCTGCCACTTATATCCGGCATGGTACAAATCGTATATGCAAACACCACCCCGAGAAAAGAGCTGCTATGGGTCGGTTGCGGCATCTCAAAACTGGGCTTTATGCAGGATATTGCAAAAGCCTATGAAGCAAAAACAGGTATCAAGATAAGACTTGAGGGTGGCGGTGCCACAAAGGGGATCCGGGAGGTTTCCATGGGCAAGAGTGACCTGGGTGGCAGTTGTCGTTTACCTCTAGTACTCAAGAACAGTGACGGTAGTTTCAATATTGAATCACAAGAGAGAAATATTAAAATTATTCCACTCGGATGGGATTCATTGGTGGCCATTACACATAAGGACAATAAATTAGTTGATGGCATTACACTACAACAACTTCGTGAGGTGCTTACGGGAAAAGTCACAAACTGGAAGGAACTTGGGGGTGAGGATCACCCAATAAACCTCTATGTGCGCACAGGAAAAATATCGGGTGTTGGGGTTACCTTGCGTCAACAACTTTTTGATAATGTAGATCAGGAGTTCAGTAAAGGGGCGACATACTTACCCTCATCTGGGAAGATTGAGAAGGCGGTGGAGGTGGACCCCTATGGGTTTGCAGTAAGTGGCGTTAGCAGCAGCCGCCATCGTGATGTGAAACTGCTCAAACTGAATGGGATAGTGGCAAATATGGAAAATTTAAGCCAGGGAACCTACCCTCTTTACCGGCTACTGTTTCTGGTCGCACCTCACACTCTGTTAGAGCGCAAGGAGATTGTTGATTTTATAGGTTTCGCGCTCTCTCCGCATGGACAGATTGCGATCCGCAAGGCAGGAACCCTCCCCTATCATCAGGGGATTCGGCTGATTTTTAATGGCACCAGCGCAAGCTATCTGCATGCCATAAGTCTGCTCGAGGAGGGTAAAATCTACACCCTGAGCGGTCAGTAACCAGGGAGTCCCTTCAGTTGCAGCGGGAGGTGCTTTGTCCTTTAGCGCCGCTGTTGTGCGGCCAGCCCTCGGCACTGTTACAATAGCCACCCATCATCCATTGACGTTGCTACGGGGTTTACCATGCAGGACTACAAGCGGGAGTTTATTGAATTTGCCATTCAGAATGAGGTCCTGCGTTTTGGCAGCTTTACCCTCAAGTCCGGTCGCATTAGCCCCTACTTCTTCAATGCCGGGCTGTTCAATACCGGCGCCCACCTTACCAGATTGAGCCGCTTTTATGCCGCAGCTATAGTCGATTCCGGTATCGAATTTGACACCCTGTTTGGCCCTGCTTATAAGGGGATCCCGCTCGCGGCGGTTACTGCACTGTCTCTCTACGACCAGCATCAGCGTAACGTTCCCTACTGCTTTAACCGCAAGGAGGCAAAGGACCATGGTGAGGGGGGGAGTATTGTTGGTGCACCACTGGCTGGCAAGGTGCTGATCATCGATGATGTGATCACCGCCGGTACCGCCATTGGTGAGGCGATGGAGATCATCGATGGCGCTGGGGCTATCGCCTCGGGTGTAATTATCGCGCTCGATCGCCAGGAGCGCGGCAAGGGTGAGAGGTCGGCGATTCAGGAGGTGGAGCAGAACTTCGGCATCAAGGTGGCGAGCATCATCACTCTGGCAGACTTGATGGAGTACCTGAAGGACGATCCGAAACTGGGTGAGCACCTGGAGGCGGTGAGCGCCTACCGTGCGGAATATGGCGTATAAGGTGCTGTAGTGGCGACACGTCTACCACCGAAGGATAGCGAGACCAATCTGGTGCGGGAGCACTATGCGGTGATCTACACGCCGAGCAGGAGGCGCAACCGCTTCCCGGAAAATTGCGTCACCACCTATGAGGATGAGCTGGAGGCGATCGATGCTGCAGATGAGGAGAAGGGGTTACACGCCGCTAAGGTGGTTGGTCCCTCCCGCTCATCAGAAGGTTTCATGCTCTACTATCTTGCCCACTGGCTGAGCTAAATAGCGCGGCTACTTAGAGTTCCTTCCACTTTTTGCGTAGCCACGGCAGTAGTAACATGGCCACGCCAATGGCGAACCACCACTGGTTCTCATCCTTGTAATAGTGGCCATACTTATCCGCGGTAAATGCTAGCAGGTTAAACGCGGTTAGCATGCTCCCTACAACATAGATAAGCGCCATGATCCCTTTACGGGCAAGGTTTACAATATCGTCACTACTCATCTTCGCCACAGTAATTCCCCCTTAGTACATGGATTAAATAATTCGACATTATTACGTATTGATGGCCATGCTAATGTGAACGAGTGCAAAACACCCCTAACCAATCAATAACTTAATTCCAACTAGAATTGTCACTACCTCAAAGAGTCGCTTGATGGCTCGATTTCCTTTAACGATGGCCAGGTGGGCCCCGACGTACCCCCCCAGCAGTGAGCCGAGCAGCAGTGCGGGAAGCCAGTTCCACTCAATCTGCCCCAGAATCCCCAGCGTTAGTGCACCACTACCGTTCCAGAACATCCCTACAAGAACCAGGGTATAGGCGACCGCCCTCTTGTAGTCGAGACCGAACCAACGTACCAGCCAGAGGGTGACGAAGAGGCCGGTACCTGAGGTGAGAGAGCCATTGAGGATACCAATTATGAAGAGGACGCCGCCGCCAATCCAAAGCCCAAATCCATCGCGATTCTGTGGGGTGTGTTGCTGCCCCAGCTCACGCTTCAACATGGAGTATAGCCCCAGAGAAAGCGTCAGCAGACCGAGGGCCAGTTCGGCCCAGCGGTCTGGTACCTGCAGGATGATATGGGCCCCTAGCACAACTCCGGGGATGCCGGTCACCAGAATAAAGACGACAAACCGGCGCTCCAGACTCCGCTCACGAAGATGGCGAAGGGTGGCACCGACACCAAGGGCAACGGTGGCCGCCTTATGAGTTGCCACCGCTATGGCGAAGGGGAGTCCGAGGAATATCAGCGCGGGCAACTGCAGCAATCCCGCACCGCCACCGGCAAAGGCCGAAAAGCCATTGGCGATAAAGGCGACGACAAAGAGCAGTAGCTGCTCTAAAAGCGATTCAGGGAACATTTTCGTGGCTGTGAAATCTATATCTACACGCAGTATACTGAAGAGCATGGGGATCCACTAATTAGTCATTAAATGGGAAGTTGTTATGAAATTAAGTCAGCGCGTACTCATCCACACAGCCCTCTTCACCACATTGCTGGTGGCCAGTGCAGCGTCGCAGGCCAAAATAATCTGCTGGAAGAACAGCGATGGGATACGTGAGTGTGGCAATTCAGTACCACCCGAGTACGCGCAGAAACCGAGTGAGGTGCTCAATGAGCGGGGGATGACCACAGAGATCAGGGGGGCGGCCAAGACCCCGGAGGAGTTGAAGGCAGAGAGAGAACAACTGGCGAAGGAGAAAGCGCAGGAGGTCGAGCGCGAGAATTACGATCGGGTGCTACTGGCCACCTACCTCTCGGAGGAGGACATCATCCGCTCCAACACGCGCCAGACTGCAACAGTTGATGCCACCATCGATGTCACCCACAGTGTCATTAAGAAGCTCAACACCCGACTGGAGGAGGAGCAGAAAAAGGCCGATGGCTATGAGAAAAAGGGTAAACCAGTGCCTATCCCCATGCAGCAGGAGATTGATACGTTAAAAGAACAGATAGCTGACAAGACTAATTTTATTGAAACAAAGGAGGATGAGAAGAGGAAACTCAAGGAGAAATTTACTGCAGAAATAAAGCGTTTTCGCGAACTTAAGGGGATAAAAACATCCCAATAAATAGTCAGCTACGAAATGCTCGCCCCAACAACGGGAACGTAAGGGCAAACAGGGTGTTAGGTGTTACTTTCCTGCACCACTATCACTCCGTAAAATAGCCGAGTTATCACAGGAGACTACCAGATGAGACTCGGCACCCCCCTCTCCCCCAGCGCCACTCGCGTCATGCTGCTCGGCAGCGGTGAGCTCGGCAAAGAGGTGATCATCGCTCTGCAGCGCCTCGGTGTGGAGGTGATCGCCGTCGACCGCTATCCCAACGCCCCGGGCCATCAGGTGGCCCACCGCCACCATGTGATCAATATGGCCGATGCGCAGCAGTTGCGTGAGCTGATTGAGCACGAACACCCCGCGCTTATCGTGCCGGAGATCGAGGCGATCGCCACCGATGAGCTGGCTCGCATCGAGGCCGACGGCCTGGCCACGGTGATCCCCACCGCACGGGCCACCCAGTTAACGATGAACCGCGAGGGGATCCGACGCCTTGCTGCCGAGGAGTTGGGGGTGGCCACCTCTCGCTACGCCTTTGCCGAGTCGCGCAGCGAAGTAGAGGCAGCCATTGAGGGAGGTATTGGTTATCCCTGCATCATCAAGCCGGTGATGTCCTCCTCGGGCAAGGGCCAGTCGACCCTCCATAGCGCAGATGACCTCAATAGCGCCTGGGAGTACGCCCGCTCGGGAAGTCGGGTCGACCAGGGGCGGGTGATCGTCGAGCAGATGGTCAATTTTGACTATGAGATCACCCTGCTGACGGTGCGTGCCCGAGGGGCAAACGGTGAGGCAACCACTCACTTCTGTGCCCCCATCGGCCATCGCCAGGAGAAGGGTGACTATGTGGAGAGCTGGCAGCCACAGCCGATGAGTGAGAGGGCACTTGAGCGCTCACGGGAGATCGCCAGAAAGGTCACCGACGCCCTGGGTGGGGTCGGGCTCTTTGGGGTGGAGCTCTTCATCAACGGGGATGAGGTGTGGTTCAGTGAGGTCTCGCCCCGCCCCCACGATACCGGGATGGTGACGATGGCCACCCAGTGGCAGAACGAATTTGAGCTGCACGCCAGGGCGATACTCGGCCTGCCGGTCTCAACAGCGTTGCGCAACGCCGGTGCCAGTGCGGTGATCTACGGCGGGATGGAGGCGCAGGGGATAGCCTTTGAGGGGGTCGACGAGGCGATGGCTGTGCCCGATACGGATCTGCGCCTCTTCGGCAAGCCGGAATCATTCACCCGTCGCCGTATGGGGGTGGCGCTGGCCTACGGTAGCGATAGTGAGGAGTGCCGTCAGAGGGCCACTCAGTGTGCCGCTCTGGTGCGGCCGGTAGAGAGATAAAAGAGAGATAAAAAAATGCGGGCCTAAAGCCCGCAACAGGAGTAGATAGGGAAAAGGGTTTGCGTCAGGCCTGCTTACGGCGCGCCGCCGTCCTGCGGGAGCTACTGCCGCCAAAGTGCTTAAGCAGGCGCACCAGTGAACTCTCGCCACCCACCTCGTGGCCCGGGTTGCTGGAGGTAAGTCGGCAGTCACGAATATCGCAGATAATGCCAGCCTGGTAGAAACGGTCGGCCAGATACTCGGCATCGGCGGTAGAGGCGAAGTGCTTGAGTACCACCTCCCCCTCACGCTCAAACAGCTTAGCGACCTTAGCCTCGGTGAGTCCGGTCATCAGCACCAGATTACCTTTTACTGTATCCAGATCAGCGCCGAGTATCAGCTCTCCGGTAAAGATCACAACGTAGGGTTTATTCATCTGGGGCTCTCCAATCCTGTACAGGCCTGTTACGGCCCTCACTTAAGGATAATAGTGGTAGTTAGACTTATTCTTTTCTGTGACCCAGTGTTCAAAAATCGTGCAAGTGTGAGGTCGGACCACGATCTGTGAGTAAGTTCACAATAGCGGAGTAGAGGGCTAAGAAATAACTATTATCTCGATATTACGATGAGTTAGCGCTATTTGATGGCTGGAAGTCGTTCCATCAGATAGCAGAGGCAGTCCTGGCGGATCACCGACTCATTCTGTGTCAGCATCGAGGGCATCAATGGTGTGCGGGTCGTCAGCACCCCGTTGTCGTGGTTGAAGAAGTGGCTGGCCACATCCCTTCCCGCCTCATCCCGCGCCTCAAGCCGTGCTTCTACGCCGTTAAGCTGGGCAAGAAAGGTACCCGCCGGCAGCTCGCGAAAGTTGAGGTGGTCAAGGTCACGGGAGAAGGTGATATCGCTCTGCCCAGAGGTGGAACTGAAGCTGAAGCTCAATGTCTCCGGCACCTTCACCGTGGCAACGGTATGGAAGAGGTCGTAATCCTGCGGTGCCACCTTGTGGTCGGGAAAGTGATCAAGCTGCAGCGCCGCCTCTACAAACTCCAGTGCATGTTCAGTTGAGTGCTGCGAGCCGACTTTGCCACACTCCACCGTCACCGCCGGGCAGAGGGCGCTAAAGGCCATCGACTGCACGCTATCGGGCTTGATGAAGTAGACCACGGTGCGGCTGAAGAGCAGCGCCAGGTGGAGAAAGCGATGGTCGAGCCGGTTGATGCAGCCGTAGTGGGGGTTGAGCCCCGTATTATTGTGGATGTCGATACTGGCAAAGAGACCGCGCCGGCGCATCGTCTCCATCACCTGCTGCGCCATCGCCTGCTCCGGACTTCCCTCCCCCTGCCAGATACGGTTGTAGTCGGGCTGTCCGTCGAGACGACGCACCCCATGGCGGGCCGCCTCAATATTACCGATAAAGAGCGACAGGGCACGGGGCAGTTCACGCCCCTGATACTTC
>Ga0224501_10001513_pt1 | contig 18033 bp, 19 predicted proteins | sample SF_Oct11_sed_USG_4_FD_169105 | JGI IMG/M metagenome (GOLD analysis project Ga0224501, IMG submission 169105) | Sediment microbial communities from San Francisco Bay, California, United States - SF_Oct11_sed_USGS_8_1 | ecosystem: Environmental > Aquatic > Marine > Sediment | place: USA... | reverse complement strand
GTAGGGCGATGGCCCCAGGTTTTAGACCGTTGTTCACCGCTATGCGCCCCAGCGCCGTGGTGATGGCGATCTTGCCGAATATCATGTACATGGCCCACGCCAGGGCGTGAGCCAGCGAGGCGATGGTCAGCAGCAGGGCCATGGCCGATCTGGCCGGGCTGGGGATAAAGCCGAGCCTGTCGCGGGAGGCCCATCGGCCCATGGCGCCGGCCGGGAGGAGGAAGAGAAAAAGAAAAAGAAACACCCCGAAAAAGGCCAGGGGCTTTTCCACCCCGGCCATATACACCCCCACGCCATAGGGGCGCAGGTCGAACGGGCCAGAGAAGATGTAGTACAGCGTCACCGCCAGATAGGCCAGGGCCGTGGCGCCACATATATACAGCGAGGCTTTCTTGAAAGTCTCCATTTCGCTCCGTCTTTCGTTGGGGGCGGACCTCCCTGGGGGAAAGGGCGCTAGTACGATTTGCCGTATCGCGCCGGGCTGGTGTTATGTTCCTTCTTTTTCCAGTAGGTGGTGGCGCTTTTGTCTATTTTCTGGTCCAGCAGATCCTTGCCCAGTATGCGGGCCAGCAGGCCCACGGGCGTGATGATCAGAAAGAAGATCATCCCCAGTATCAGCCGGGTGTTGAACCAGGCCAGTTTCATGGCGAACTTCACCCACAGCCGATACAACGGCAGCAGGGCCATGGGCGCCGCGATGGCGAAAAGGAGAAACATGGCCGATATGGAATACAGGTATGGATATGCCCCCCCTCCCTTGTACAGGGAGATGGAGCCAAATAGCGCGAATATGCCGGTGAACCCGAACCAGGTCAGCCGGACTTCCCTTTTGCTTTCTCCTATAGCCATCAGTCCAGCGCGAATTCCTTTCTCCAGTCCTTGTCCTCTTCAAACTTGGGCTGGTTCGTTTTGTCCACCAATATCGGGCCCAGGGCCAGATAGTCCATCTCCGTGCGCATAAAGCAGGTGTATGCCTGCTCCGGGCTTTGCACGATCGGCTCGCCGCGCACGTTGAACGAGGTGTTGATTATCACCGGGCTGCCGGTGAGTTTTTCAAACTTCTTTATCATGTCATAGAACACCGGGTTGCTCTCCCCGTCCACGGTCTGCAGCCTGGCCGAATAGTCCACATGGGTGATGGCGGGAACGTCGGAGCGGGGAACGTTGAGCTTTTCTATGCCGAACAGCGCCTTTTGCTCCTCGGTCATGGGGATACGGCGCTCTTCCCGCACCGGCGCCACCATGAGCATGTATGGGCTTTCCTGGTCGAACTCGAAATAATCCGACACCCTCTCCCGCAGCACCGCCGGAGCGAAGGGGCGGAACGACTCGCGGAACTTTATCTTCAGGTTCATCACCGACTGCATTTTGGGAGAGCGGGCGTCGCCGATGATGGAGCGGGAGCCCAGCGCCCTGGGGCCGAACTCCATCCCCCCCTGGAACCAGCCGACGATCTTCTCCTGGGCCAGCAGCCCGGCCACCGCCTCGGCCATCTCCCCGGCGCTGTCGAATCTTTTATATGGATATCCCCTGGAGTCGAGATACTCGGCGATCTTGTCCGCCGAATAATCGGGCCCCAGGTATGAGCCTTTCTGCGAGTCTTTGGATCCATGGGCGACCCTGGGCTTGCCCAGCACATGATGCCACGCCACCAGCGCCGCCCCCAGCGCCCCGCCGGAATCCCCCGCCGCCGGTTGCACCCATATGCTGTCGAACACTTTGGCCCGGGCCAGCTTGCCGTTGGCCACGCAATTGAGCGCCACCCCGCCCGCCATCACCAGCTTCTTCATCCCGGTGGTTTTCGCCACATGGCGCCCGATGCGCAGCACCACTTCCTCCGTCACTTCCTGGACGGAGCGGGCCAGGTCCATCTCCTTCTGGGTGACCTCGGTCTCCTGCTGGCGGGGAGGGCCGTCGAACAGGTCGTGGAACTTGTCGTTGGTCATGGTCAGCCCGGCGCAGTAATTGAAATAACTCATGTCCATCTTGAAGGAGCCGTCCTCCTTCAGGTCCAGCAGATGGTCATAAATCCGCTGGACATATTTCGGCTCGCCATAAGGCGCAAGGCCCATCACCTTGTATTCGCCGGAATTCACCTTGAACCCCGTGTAGTAGGTGAAGGCGGAGTATAAAAGCCCCAGGGAGTGGGGAAACTGAATATCATATTGCAGGTCGATCCTGTTCCCTTTTCCCACGCCGAAGGAGGTGGTGGTCCATTCCCCCACGCCGTCCACGGTCAGGATGGCCGCTTCTTCGTATGGGGAGGGGAAAAAGGCGGAGGCCGCATGGGACTCGTGGTGCTCCGGGAAAACGATCCTCCCCTTGAATTCCGGCATCTTCTTTCGCAACAGCTTCTTGATCCAGAACTTTTCCTTTATCCACACCGGCATGGCGGCGAAAAAGGATTTGATCCCCCACGGGGCATAGGCCAGATAGGTCTCCAGCAGGCGCTCGAACTTGATCCAAGGCTTGTCATAGAAAGCCACCATGTACAGATCTTTTTCCGCGATCCCGGCCGCTTCGAGACAGAAGTTCATGGCGTTGACTGGAAAATCCGGGTCGTGCTTGATTCGGGTGAACCGCTCTTCCTGGGCTGCGGCGATTATTTCGCCGTCTTTGAGCAAGGCCGCCGCGGAATCATGGTAGAACGCGGATACGCCAAGGATGTAACGTGGCTTATCTGTCATCAGGGTAAATTGATCGAGTTAATAATGACCATTAAATAACGAAGTTTCTCATTTTACAGGATTCGGGCGTCTTTTCAATTTATTTCCATGCTCCGCCCTTCCTATGAAAGGCCCGCCACTATCCTCTGGCTCTCTTCCCACAGCCTGGTGGCCAGGGTCATATCCCTGCCGACGGGGCTGGATTTGGCCGGGTTGCAGTCGGCGAAATACTCTCCGTTATATCCGGCCCCGTCCGGATGGGCCGCCAGATAGCATGTGGTGGCGGCGCCCTGGGGGATGGTTTTTACAAACAATGGGCCCACCAGGGCCATGGCCGCTCGGGTGGCAGGGCTCATGTGTCGCCCCAGGTTTGTATGGATCACCCCTGGATGGAGGGCGTTGGCGGTCTTTTTCGTTCCTTCGAAGCGTCGCCCCAGCTCCCTGGCGAAAAGCAGGTTGGCCAGCTTGGACTGGCCATAGCGCCCCCAGGGGGAATACCTTTTTTCCGCGGCCAGGTCGTCAAAATCGATTCCCCCCGCAGGGGCCATGTTGTGGGCGCCGCTGCTGACCATCACCACCCTGCCCTGGGGCGCCAGCGAGCCCAGCAGCCCGGAGACCAGGATAAAGTGCCCGATATGGTTGCAGAAGAGTTGCGCCTCTATTCCATGGAAACGCTGGGCGCTGGCTATGGCCATCACGCCTGCGTTGCATATGATCCCGTCCAGGGGCCTGCCCGTGGCCTTCACCGCGTCGATGGCGCCTTGTACGGAGGCAGGATCGGATAGGTCGCAGGCTATGGGGGTGGCGTTTGCGCCGATGTCCGCGATGGCCTGCTCCGCTTTTTCCATGTTCCGGGCGGCGGCCAGCAGGTGGGCCCCCCGCAGGGACAGCACCCGCAGGGTCTCCGTGCCCAATCCGGAGGAACACCCTGTCAGCAGGTATGTTTTGCCGGAAAGATCCACTCCTTCGGTCACCTCCTCGGCGGAGCTGTTATATCCAAAGCCGGTGGCTCCGCTTCCTTTGAACAATCCTAATAAAGACATTGGTCGGCCTCCTTTGTGTGGCGGGGAGCCTGGGGGATACGCCCCATGCCTCGCATCTGTTACAATAAGCCTGCGGAGTTGAACCGGTGACCACTAATTGGCCCGGCGCCCGCAAACTATTTAATCGTCATGAATAACTCATTTTACGAAAACTGGACCAACCAAGTATATCCCGGACTGGACCGGGCCGTCGACCTGATCCACAGGTCCACGGCGGCCCATGCCCTGCAGGCCATCGCCCAGCCCCCCGTTGGCGCCGAGGGTTTCCTGGCGCTATTGTCCGGGGGGGCCCAGAGCGTGGGGGAGCAGGTGGAGGCCGCGGCCCGGCGGTTGACCGAACAGCGTTTCGGCAGGACGGTGAACCTGTATATCCCCCTTTATCTCTCCAACGCATGTGTCAACGACTGCGCCTATTGCTGGTTCGGCAGCAGCAACCCGGCCCCCCGCAAGACCCTGACCCTGGAGGAGGTGGAGAGCGAGGGGAACCGGCTGCTGGGCCAGGGATATCGGAGCCTTCTGCTGGTGTCCGGCGAGGGAGCCGGCAAGGGGGAGGTGGAGTATCTGCAAAGCTGTGTCCTGCTGGCCAAGCGGATGGGGTTTGCGCAGGTGGGGATGGAAGCCAGGGCCATGAGTGTGGCGGAATACAGGATACTGGCCGAGGCGGGACTCGATTCTGTGACCATATATCAGGAGACCTACGATCCTTCCATATATTCGGCCGTCCACCCGAAAGGACCGAAGAAGGATTTTCGAGGCAGGATGGAAGCGCCGCAGCGAGCCGCCCTGGCGGGAATTCGTTTCGTGGGAATGGGAGTTCTGCTGGGGCTGGGGGATTTTCTCCGGGACGCGGTTTCCCTGGCTTCCCATGTAAAGCATATGCAGAAATATCACTGGCAGACTTCGGTGTCTATCAGCTTTCCGCGCATCCATGCCGCTCCGGGGGGGTTCTCCGCCGCCTATCCTGTGTCCGACCGGCAGTTTGTGGCCATGATCGCCGCCATGCGGCTGGCCTTTCCCGATTCCACGCTGACTCTTTCCACCAGGGAGGCGCCCCGGTTGCGGGACAGACTGTTCGGAATGGGGATCAACCAGGTCAGCGCCGGGTCGAAGACCAGCCCGGGGGCCTATACCCTGGAGGGGAAAAGCGAGGAGCAGTTCCCCGTGGTGGATGATCGGACTCCGGCCCAGGTGGTGGAGGCGATCCGGGGCCGGGGGATGGAGTGGGTCTTCAAGGATTGGGACGAGAACCTAAGGCCGGCGCCCATGGGCTCTGGCGGGAGTGATGATGGAAATATTGCTTAACGGCGAAAAATCCCAGGTTCCGGAGGGGGTCTCCCTGGCCGGATTGATCGAAAACATGAAGCTGGAAGGGCCTGTGGCCGCCATGGTGAATGATCATGTCATCCCGCGGGAAAGGCTTGCCGCCACATATCTGGCGCCGGGGGACAGGGTGGAGCTGTTGCGGATGATGGGAGGGGGATGAAGGATTGCAAGGAGTGAGTCAGTTCGCAGAATTGGTGGACATATATCCTGTCACCGGGCGGGAGCTGTTTATAGACCGGATGACCGACGCCCAGGCTATCGCGGCGCTGGCCGAGGGGGGGGCCAGGATCGTGCAGCTGCGCCAGAAGAACATGGGCGATCAGGAGCTGTTCCGGCTGGCGGTTTTATATCGGGAAGAGACCCGCAAACATGGCATGATGCTGATTATCAACGACCGGCCGGATATCGCCCTGGCATGTGGGGCGGACGGTGTGCATCTTGGCCTGGGAGATTTGCCAATCAGTGAAGCCAGGAAGATATTGGGACCGGAGGCAGTGGTGGGGGGCTCCTCCCATACGGTGGAGCAGGCGCTCCAGGCCGAGGCCCAGGGGGCCAGCTATGTGAATATCGGCCCGCTGTTTGCCACCGCCACCAAGCCGGGAGTGGCCGGAATAGGGCTGGAGCCCCTTCGCCAGGTGGTGGACCAGGTAAGGATCCCGGTCACCTGCATGGGAGGGATAACGGAGGCGAATATCGCCCCTGTGGTGGAGGCGGGCGCCAGGCATGTGGGGGTGGTGGGGGCCATTTTCGGCGCGGAGGATATGGCGGGGGCCACGGCCAGGCTGGCCGGGGCCATCCGCAGGGTATGAAATAAAACCGGGGAGTATATGTTATGATTGACAACTGGAGGTTATTTGAAAAATGAAAATTAATCCTAAAGAAATTTTTATTTACGCTTTGGTGGGGCTGACGTTGGCGGTTCTGGTGAACAACGTGGCGGAGCTGGACGTCCCATTTTTAAATTCCATCGAGCGGGCTATTGTGCCTCCTTCGGAACGGGGCTATAAAGGCGACAAAAAGACTTTTGATTATTCCAATCCCGAGGGTTCAGCCTTTGGAATCAGCGAAGAATGCAAAAGGGCAAAGACCAGCGGCGACACCAAGATTTTGTTGCGCAGCAAGATCAAGGAGGCCAAGAAGGATAAGGACGCTTATGCTCTGGAGGCGCTGACCGAGCAGCTCAAGCAGCTGGAGGATGCAGAGCGGCAGGCGTGTGAATAACAGGTCGGCTTTGTCTTCGGCCTCCGTGGCGGGGCCAGGCGGATTTTTCGGCCCCGGGAGTGAGTGATGTTTTTGAAGCTTTTTCTCCTGTTCACCATCACTCCGATGGTGGAGCTTTATATCCTGATCAAGATGGGCCAGGTTGTCGGGGCCTTTGAAACCGTGGTTATGGTGATCATCATAGGCCTTGCCGGGGCGGCTCTGGCCAGGTCGCAAGGCTACGAGGTGGTGCGTCGCTTCCAGACGGCTATGCAGCGGGGGGAAATGCCCACAGACCAGATTATAGACGGGCTTCTGGTCGTGGCCGGGGGCGCCATGCTGGTCACTCCCGGAGTGTTGACCGATCTTTTCGGGTTGGCCCTGGTCGCTCCCCCCACCAGGATATATTTCCGGGCCTTTGTCAAAAGCCGGGTCATGATGTCCTTCAATAGCCCCGGCGGAGCCCACTTCTATTATCGCGGTCCGACTGGCAAGACTGGCGGAAGGGACCCTGGAAGGCCAGGCCAGGACGACAGGGATAACGATGTCATCGATGTCTAGCCGGCCAGGCTCGTCGGACGGACAAGGCGGCCAGCCCGGCGCCACACCGAAAAGCGATGGTGTGATCCTGCTCTATCACGGAAGCCCGGAGCCGCGCTGGCTGGAAAATGCGGAATGGATGAGCCATGAGGTGGAGGCGGCTCTGCCTGGGGTCGCCATCCAGTTCGCCTGTTTGAAGGAGATCGAGCCATCCATCATGGACGCGGCGCAGCGGCTGGCCGGGGCCGGTGTCACTCATGCCCTGGTGGTCCCCATGTTCATCGCCCCGGGGGGGCATGCCGCCAAGGATTTCCCCATCCTGGCGCGGGAGCTTTCCGCCCGGTGGCCGCACGTCCAGTTTCGGTGGACGGATGTGGTGGGGGGATGGGAGGAAGTGGCCCGGGCCGTGGGGAAGGGGATCTCCAGTCGCCTGTAGGTATACGGCGCTCTTGGCCAGGCCAGGGGCTAGGCCATGGAGTCGACCCGCTCCAGATCCACGTTAAAGTGTAAAGTCACCTCATTGCCCGCCTCATTGAATTCGAGCCTGGAGGAGAGGGCCTGCATGAGAACCAGCCCCCTGCCATGAGGAAGATCGTCCGATATGGATGAATCGGCCATGAACTCCTTCCAGTCAAATCCTTCCCCCTCGTCCCGCAAGCGCACGGTGAGCGATTCGCGATTATAATGAAAGGTGATGGTCACTTTCCTGTCGGAATATGGGAGCATGGTTTGCCTTAGCCTGGCCAACTCATAGAACTTGTCGAAATCCTCTGTCTTGATATGGGAGGAGACTTCCAGGTTTCCATGGTATATGGCATTGCTCAGGGCCTCGTCCAGGGTAAGCTCCAGGGAGCCTGCCTTGGCCGAGCCGATGGTCCCCTCCACCATCCCGGCGATATATGCCGAGACCGCCGGGATCAAATCCGGTTCGCTGGGGATGGTGATGACGCTTTTTTCCTCGCTGACGAACGCCAGGGCTCGGCTGATCAGGTTCTTCTTTTTCACCTCGTCCACGGCGCTGGTGAGCCTTCCCATGATCTCCGGGATTTCCGATTCCACATCCAGCCCCAGGCTGGTGGCTCTTCCGCGGACGAATTTTTCTATCTCCATGGCGCGGGTGCGTTCCCGGGAGATCAGCTTTTCCCGCTCTTCCCGTCTTTTGCCCAGGTCCACCGCCGCGTCCCGGACCACCTGGGCCATTATTCTCAATTCCAGGGTGTTCACGTCCGGCAGGATTATGTCCGTTTTCTCGTTTTTGATATCCCGGATGGCGTCGGCGATCTGCATCACCGGCTTTGTCAGTGTCCTGTCCAGCACCACCAGAACCATACCAAGGAATACCAGGGCGCCCAGGGTAAGAACCCCGAGAATATAGAGGATGATGGATCTGTCCTCTTCCATGCGCTGGGAAAGATCGAAAGACAGCACAGCGGCGCCATTGACCACACCAATCCCCACCGGCTCCCCCTTGCTGTCCACATGGCATTTCCCGCATCTCTCGTCGGTGAGGAATGGATAGATAATCCGCAGATTGTATCCATCGGCCATTCCTTCTATGATTTTTCCCGTCTGGAGGGCCTGCTCTTCCAGGGAGTTCTCCGCCCTTTCTCCGGGGCGCATGCCGTGCTGCTTTATCACATGGGAGGATTTGACCATGCGAAAACTCATGAAATGCTCGTTCTGGATATCCTTGATCACCCGTTCGATTTCCTGGTAATCGCCTCCGGTGGATATCATGACGTTGAGCAGGGCGGTGCGGATCAGCGAGGCGGTGCGGCGCGCCTCCTGCTTGGCGTCAAACATGCTGGTATGATAAAGATGATTATATAGAAATGTGTTGATCAGGATGGACGCAACAAGCCCCGCCAAGGCCACAGACAGAGCTATCTTCCACTGTAATTTCATTAACCTGATCCTCACCGCCCACTCTAAACCCCCTCGAGAGTAGACTGATTATAAGCGCAAAATTCAGGGGCGCCAAAGGATTTCCCGGCGCCGCTTTTTAATAGAGTGGAGTCATCCGGCTGAAAAAGGCCACTCCGTCCGCCACTAACGGAAGCTTGGTGAACCTGGCCTGTTCCGGCAACTGACGGTTGATCTGCTCGAAGAGGGCCGCTCCCAAAAGGCCTTTGGCGTCCACGATATCTTCCACTCCGGCGCCAGAGCGGATAACCAGCCTCTCCCCCGCCACAGGCTCCACCGTCACTTCACCATATTCGTTGATGATGTATATCACTTCTTCGGGAGATGCGGTCTCATCGATCCACACCAGGCCCTTGCGAAACTCTTCCCTCTTCTCGGGAGGAACTTTCACCTTGTTGAATATCAGGTCAAGCCAGGCTTTCATCTGGTCCAGGGAGGGCTGGCGGCTTTCCACCGGCTTCTCCGGCTGGCCCCACGACTGGGCCTGGTCTTCTTCATTCCGGTGGCTGTCAGTGGTTTGTTGCTGCTCGGCGGGTTCAAAGGTGATCTGGGCCTCCTCGGCCCGTTCCTGCAGCCTGGCGTAGTTGGCGGCGAATTTATCCATGAAATCCTCCGGCCGCAGCGGCGGGGCCTGTTCCACCCCCCGGGTCTCCAGTTTATGCCTTCGCAGCAGTTGTTCCGCCTCGATACCGGGATAATGATAAATCGGCATGCCGCGGGGCCGGGACTGGGAAGCGGCGGTCTTCTCCGTGGAGGAGGTGGTGATAATCCGCCCATCGGAATATTCGGTCTGCACGTTCATCCACACCTTCCCCGCAGGATCGCTGTATAGGATTCCCAGCAGGTTCCGCTCCGGATGGGTGAAGGCCCGGATCACATAGCCGGGCATCTGGGTGATGACAAAATCGCCTATTCTTTCCATCCCCCCTTTCCCTATCATGGCCTTGTGGGCGTCCAGCGCTTCCGGATTCCCGGCGAACTGATCCTTTTTGGCGGTATAGGGCGCAAGGGTTATGGAAGCCGGGGGGCCCGGCCTGCGGACCTGTTCTCTGGGACCTTGCGGGATATCTTTCTCCTGCGGCTGGGCTTGCTCATCCTTGCTGGCCAACGAGCGAAGCACAAAGATCACGCTGATAGAAAGCATTAAAAGCAAGGCCAGGGTGGTGGCTATGCTCATTATCGACCCAGGACCTGCCATTTAAATTCTCCAAAAACCATCATTTACTTTTCAACCTGTCTTAATTTAACGCCGCCTGCCCCTGGTTGGCAACATCGCTTTTTTCCGTGGACTTGAGCGCGGCGGCCAAAGGGGACTTTTCCATGGCTGTGGCCAGGGCCTGGTCCATATGCTCCACCGGTATTATACGCAGTTTTTCCTTCACGGTGTCTGGGGCGTCCAAAAGCTCCAGTTCGTTCTCTTTCGGTATCAAAACCGTCTTTATCCCGGCGCGCTGGGCCGCCAGAAGCTTTTCCTTCAACCCGCCGATCATTATGATATTGCCCCGCAATGTGATCTCTCCGGTCATGGCCACGTCGCGCCGGACAGGGATCTTGCGCAAGGCGGAGAGCATGGAGAGGCAAAGCGCCCCTCCGGCGGAAGGCCCGTCCTTGGGGATGGCGCCTTCCGGGATGTGGATATGGATATCTATCTTGGAATGGAATCCAGGGTCCAGGTCCATCTCCACCGCCCTGGAGCGGATGTATGACAAGGCCGCCTGGGCGCTCTCTTTCATCACATCCCCCAGCTTGCCGGTCAGGATGAACTTTCCCTTCCCTTCCAGGATGATGGTTTCTATTTTCAGCAACACTCCCCCGGTTTCGGTCCACGCCAGGGCGGTGGCCACTCCCGCGCCGCTTTTCTTTTCCGCCAGCTCCTCGCGATACTTCCGTTGGCCCAAAAATTCGGTGACTCGACCTTTTTCCAGGTTCACCGCGGTATATTTGCCCGAAACATTTTCCTTGGCCGCCTCCTGGCGCCTCTGGGCCACGGAGCGGGCCACCTTTCGGCAGATCTTGGCCAGGGAGCGCTCCAGCTCCCGCACTCCCGACTCCCGGGTGTAGTTGCGGATAATCTCCGCCAGCGGTTTTTTGGGTATCTTCAGGTCCTTTTTCGAAAGCCCATGGTTTTTCAACTGGCGGGGAATCAGGAAACCCTCCGCTATGTGGGCCTTCTCCTCGTCGTTGTAGCCGGGGATACTTATCACCTCCATCCTGTCGCGCAGGGGCTTGGGGATGGCGGCCAGCACGTTGGCCGTGGTGATGAACATCACGTCGGAAAGGTCGTAGTCCACTTCCAGGTAATGGTCGTTAAACGCCTTGTTCTGCTCCGGGTCCAGCGCCTCGAGCAGGGCGGAGGAAGGATCCCCCCGGTAATCGGAGGAGAGCTTGTCTATCTCATCGAGCATCATCACAGGGTTCAGGGAACCGGCTTTTTTCATTCCCTGGATTATCTTGCCGGGAAGGGAGCCGATATACGTACGTCGGTGGCCCCGGATCTCCGCCTCGTCCCGCACCCCGCCCAGCGAAAAGCGGACGAACTTGCGCCCCATGGCCCGGGCTATGGAGCGCCCCAGGGAGGTCTTCCCCACTCCCGGCGGCCCGGCGAGACAGAGGATAGGTCCTTTCGTATTCGTAACCAGGGTTCGGACGGCCAGGTATTCGAGGATCCGCTCCTTCACTTCACTCAGGCCGAAGTGGTCTTCGTTCAGGATCCGCTCCGCCTGGGCTATATCTATCTTGTCATCGGTTCTGTAGTTCCACGGCACATCCAAAAGCCAGTCCAGGTAGTTTCGCACCACGGTTCCCTCGGCGGACTGGGGGGGCATCTGCTCCATCCTGCCCAGCTCCTTGAGCGCTTTTTCCCGCACATCCTTTGGCATCCTGGCGGCTTCTATTTTCTCCGCCAGTTCCTCGAACTCGGTCCTTTCCCCATCCTTGCGCCCCAGCTCTTTCTGGATCGCTTTCATCTGTTCGTTCAGGTAGTAATCGCGCTGCGACTTTTCCATCTGGTTCTTCACCCGGCCCCGAACCTTCTTGTCTATCTCATGGATCTCCATCTCCGCCTGGATCTTGGCGATGATGAAATCGAGCCTGTCCTTGACTCCGGGGGTGGCCAGATGTTTCTGTTTCTCCTTTACGGAGGTGAGCAGGCTTGCGGCCATGGCATCGGCGAAAAACGACGGGTCCTTGGAATCCAGCAGGATCTGGGCCGCGCTTTTGGATAATGTGGTCCTTACGCTGGCGTATTTTTCCAGCAGTTTTTTCGCCGCGCGAAAGGTGGGGAGGGTCCCCTTGGCGGAGGTCTCATTCACTTTGGCCACGGTGACGGTGAGCAGATCGCCCGTGTCCGCGAAGGTGGTGATGCTGGCCCGGGCCAGCCCTTCCACGGTGACCTGCAAAGTTCCATCGGGCCAGGCGCGCGGATTGCTGATCCGCGCCAGACATCCGAGCCTGTTGATGTCATCCTCCCCCGGGTCGTTGAGCCGGGAGTTGCGCTGGGAAGCGAGCATGATGGGCAGATCCTGGGCGTAAGCCGCCTCCACGGCGGCGATAGACTTGGGCCTGCCCACCAGCAAAGGCGCGGAGCTCCCTGGCAACACCACCAGGTCCCGCAGAGGAAGGAGGGGCAGGGGGAGGCTCCAGACGGAGTCGTCAATATTATCTTTATTCATAAGTCCGCATGCGGCATGGCCGCAAAGCAATGACCAATATTGCCCAAGAGCCGCTTTTCAGCCGGCCAAAGGTCAGCTGGCCTGCTTTTCGTCCGCCTTTTTATACAGCAAAAGCGGTTCCGCCCGCTTGGTTATAACTTCTTCGGTGACTATACACTCAACCACATCTGTGCGGCTGGGCAGATCATACATGGTGTCGAGCATCGCTTCTTCGAGGATGCTTCGTAGGCCTCGGGCGCCGGTCTTTCGGCGGACCGCTTCCTGGGCCACGGTTTTTAAGGCGCCGTCGGTGAACTTAAGCTGCACCCGCTCCAGGTTGAAAAAGCGCTGGAACTGCTTGGTGACGGCGTTTTTCGGCTCGGTGAGCACCCGCAACATGGCGTCTTCGTCCAGGTCCCGCAAGGTGGCCACCACCGGGAGCCTGCCGATGAATTCCGGGATAAGCCCGAATTTGAGCAGATCCTCGGGGCGCACCTGGTCCAGCACTTCGCCCAGGTTGGTCTCTTTCTTGTCGCGCAGCTTGGCGCCAAAGCCCATCATCTTTTTTCCGATGCGGCTTTCGATGACCTTTTCCAGGCCCACGAAGGCGCCGCCGCAGATGAACAGGATGTTGGAGGTGTCCACCTGGACGAATTCCTGGTGGGGGTGTTTTCGCCCCCCCTGGGGAGGCACGGAGGCCAGGGTGCCCTCGATGATTTTCAGCAACGCCTGCTGCACCCCTTCGCCGGACACATCCCGGGTTATGGATGGGTTTTCGCCCCGGCGGGATATTTTGTCTATCTCGTCGATGTATATGATTCCCCGCTCCGCCTTTTCCAGGTCATAGTCGGCGGCCTGCAGAAGCCGCAGGATGATGTTCTCCACATCCTCGCCCACATACCCGGCCTCGGTGAGGGTGGTGGCGTCCACCAGGGCGAAGGGGACATTGAGCTGCTTGGCCAGGGTCTGGGCCAGCAAGGTCTTCCCCGCGCCGGTGGGGCCGATCAGGAGTATGTTGCTTTTCTGAAGCTCCACATCGGATGAGGTGGTGGGCGCCTCTATGCGCCGGTAGTGGTTGTACACCGCCACGGAAAGGATCTTTTTGGCCCTGTCCTGGCCTATGACATAATCGTTGAGGTGTTCGAAGATTTCGTTGGGTTTAAGATGGGCTTGCCCTGTGCTTTTGCCGGCCTGGCTCGTCTCCTCCAGGATGATTTCATTGCAGGCGTCGATGCACTCATCGCAGATATAAACCGTGGGACCGGCGATGAGCTTGGTGACCTCTTCCTGGCTCTTGGCGCAAAAAGAACAACGCAAAATCCCGTCTTGCTTTTTCTTCGTCATTTTTCCTCTTCTTTTTGTTTTCTCACTAAAAGCTCTTTTCTTTCTTTCCTGATAACCTCATTGCACGCCTCCAGACATTCAACACAGATACGCACAGTCGGCCCTTCGACCAGCCGGGAAACTTCCGCCTCGCTCCTGCCGCAGAAGGAACATCTCCTTCTGGACCCGAGTAAGCTCAGTTTCCATCCCATGGCCGATCATCCTTCAGTTTATTCCTTTTCTTCCTTCGGCTCTTCCACTATCTTTCGCAACGTATCCGGCCGGGAGACGATCACGTCGTCCACCAGGCCGTAATTCTTCGCTTCTTCGCTGCTCATGAAATAGTCCCGGTCCGAGTCCGAGGTGATCCGCTCCACCGATTGGCCGGTGTGTTTGGCCAGGATCTGGTTCAATTTTTCCTTTATCTTCATGGTCTCGCGGGCATGGATCTCGATATCCGTGGCCTGCCCCTGGAAACCGCCCGAGGGCTGGTGGATCATGATCCGGCTGTTGGGCAGGGCATGGCGTTTGCCTTTGGTTCCCGCCGCCAGCAGCACCGCGCCCATGGAGGCGGCCTGGCCGATGCATATGGTCTGCACGTCCGGCTTGATATACTGCAGGGTGTCGTATATGGCCATCCCGCTGGTCACCATGCCACCGGGGCTGTTGATATACAGGAATATGTCCTGGTTCGGGTCGTCCGCTTCCAGGAAGATAAGCTGGGCGATGATCAGGTTGGCCACATGGTCATCCACCGGCGTGCCAAGAAAAACGATCCTGTCTTTCAAGAGCCTGCTGTAAATATCATAGGCGCGCTCTCCGCGGTTGGTCTGCTCCACCACCATGGGAACGAGGATCTGGGCTGTCTCCGGCGCATGGAAGCCGGAATATCCATAGCCTGACCCCATCGGGGAATACTGTCCGGTAGGTTTCATTTCAACTCTCTTTTGATTCTTCTTCTATTTTCAGTTTACCAAGGACCGTCTCATAGGCCTTGTCGAATACCACTTTCTGATATAGCCCCATCATGCCGTCACTCTGGGAAAGCTGCCGCTTCACCACATCCTCCGGCTGGCCCACCATGCGCGACAGCTCGCTGATCTCCCGGGCCATGTCCGCCTCGGTGACTTCCACTTTTTCCTTTTTCGCGGCGGAAGCCAGGATTATCTCTTCGCGTATTTCCCGCTCCGCGTTTTCCCGGAAACGCTCGATGAAGTCTGCCCGGTTGTAGTGGGACTGCCCCATCTCCACGCCGCTTTCCCGGAACCTCTGCTCCGTCCGTTCGGCCAGCGCCTGGGTGCGGCGCTCCACCATCCGCGGGGGGAGGTCGAAGGTATTCGCGGCGATGAGCATGGCCACCACCTCCTGGCGCAGGTCGTTTTCCGCCATCGCCTCGTTGCGCCGCCGGATGCTTCGCTGGATGCTTTCGCGGAAACCTTCCATGGTGTCAAACTCCGAAACTTCCTGGGCCAGGGCGTCGTCGAGCTCTGGCAGCGCTTTTTTCTTTATCTCATTTACCTTTACATAAAACTCGATGGTCGCCTCGGCAAGGTCCGGGTCGGGAAATTCCTTGGGCAGGACGGCGGTGAAGGTTTTCTCCTCCCCCTTGTTCATGCCGCGAATGCCGGAATATACCACCTCGAGCATGTCGTCCGGGCGCAGGTGGACCTGTTTTCCCTGGCCGGTGAGGGGGGCGATCTCCTTGCCGTCCCGGGTGGCCCTGAAGTCAATGATCACATAGTCCTCATCGGCGGCGGGGCGGTCTTCCACCGGCTCGAGGCGGGCCAGCCTTTCGCGGAACTGCCCTATGGTTTTATCCACCTCTTCGTCGGTGGCCTGGGCCACTTTTTTCTTTACTACGACACCCTCGTATTCCTTCAGTTCCACTTCCGGCAGCACTTCCACCATGGCGGAGAAGGAGAGGGGGGCGTTTTCCTCGAAGGAGACGTCTTCTATGACGGGGTCGCCCACGGGGTTGAGGTTGTTTTTTTCCAGCGCCTGGCGATATGCGTCCTGGATCAGCCGCTGGATCACATCACCCATGGCGGATTTACCGTATCTTTTTTCCAGGATCTTTTTCGGGGCTTTCCCTTTTCTGTATCCGGGGATATTGGCCGATTTGGCCAAATCGGCCAGGACGGTGGACTTTTCCTGCTCCACCCTCTCCAGAGGGACTTCTATAGTGATTTTCTTTACGCAAGACTCAACTTCGGACAACTCAATTTTCAAGACTGCAACTCCAGTAGACTCATAATGATATCGTTACCGGCGACCGGGCAAATGCGAAAGGGGGGACTCGAACCCCCACGGTTGCCCACTGGATCCTAAATCCAGCGCGTCTGCCAGTTCCGCCACTTTCGCAACGAAAACAAACAAAAAAAACCGGCATTGCATTTAGAGATTCGCTCCAAATGCAAGGCCATATTGGATTCTATTTATCCATAATACCACGAAAACCGGAGTATTCAGCCGTTTTTATCGGAGGGATTGCGGGTAAAGGGCTGTTATTAAACTATTTTTGCAGGTCCTGGGGGCCGAATGAGTGGGGGAGCAGGCTGGCGAGGCTGTATGACGACACCTTTTCATCCCCTGCCAGGGTGACCACTTTCATCCCCGGGCCAAACTCGTGGAGCACCTGCCGGCACGCCCCGCAGGGGAAGACTTCCTGGCCATTGGAGCATGCCACCGCTATCCGGGCCACTTTTCTGTGTCCGGAGGAGACGGCGTTGAAAATCGCAACCCTCTCGGCGCAGACGGTGAGCCCATACGAGGCGTTTTCCACATTGACGCCGACAAAAACCGCCCCGTCGTCGGTGACCAGCGCCGCCCCCACCCGAAACCTCGAGTAGGGCGCATACGCGTTCTCCAAGGCCTCCACCGCCAGTCGGGCCAGTTGAAGGTCCGTCATCTCTTTTTCTTCCATTGGCTGATTATACACAAATCGTGTCCCCAATTAGGTACAATAGAAAAATGGGTGATTTAGTATATGTACAGGTTCATCTTGAAGATGGAATTGTCAAGGCGTGGTCTCTGGGAAGAGGCCGCCTGGAGCCGAGGCCGGGGCCATGGACCGACCTTTTTAAGTGGGTGCGCGCTCGCGAGCCGGAAGCCAAGCTGATGATCCATGTGATCGGCGACGAGGACGACCTGGACGACAACATGCGACTGAGCCTGATGGACAAAGCCCGGGACGTGGGGTTTTCGGTGGTGAGATTCGAGTCTGGCGAGCCCCTGGATCCCGAAGACGCGTTCGGCGTGATGCTCCTCCCCTTCACCTGATCCTTCCGCCGTTGCGCTCTTTCCCTCTTTATCGAGGGGAAAAATCAAATTTTCGCTCCACCAGCGCCGACCCCAGAATGTCCGCCGGTGTGGTCAAGTGGTCCGGTTTGTCCGGGACCAGGTCGAGTCCCGCGGCTCGATAAGCCAACGCCACGAACTCCGAGCAGATAAAGGAGTCTTTCTCGCCAGCAGTGTCTTTGATCCCGTCCACTTCCATCTTTTCCATCAGCCAGATCTCCCCCAGCCGGATAAAGTCATACGGTTTCCCCAGATGGTTAAGGGCGGTCCCCACCGCTTTTGTGGCAGTACTGTCGCCCACCACCCCGGTCTGCGCCACCCTTCCCACGGCCATCAGGGAGTATTCCGGCGCCAGGGAGGAGAGCCTGCGGTACACGGTTCCGCGCGAAGTGGCCCCCATGACCATCAATAGCCCCAGGTTCCACTGGGCTATTTCCACATGGGAAAAGGGGCAAGATGTGACGTTCATGATGGCCGAGGAAACCAATCCGCTTCCCCGGAAAAAGATCAGGTCGCCATCCTGGATGAGGCGGCGGGCTTTGCTGTAGGGCACTATGGTGTTTTTCATAGGACATATGATACATGCCCGAGGGAGAAGGGTAATGTCGATTTTGGAGGATTCGGCTGGCCAGAGGCCAAAGGCCCGTTCAGGACCCTTATCGCGATATCTCTATGGTCCATGCGTTGGCCTTCTCCTCCTCCAGGACAAAGGTTCCCTTGTCCCCGGTGATTTCCCCAGTGAAGGTGTATCCGTCGAAATCCTGCCGCGACCCGCCGTCATACTGGGCCCATGTGAAGCTCATGCGCAAGGTTTTCCCGGCGCCGTTCACGGCATCCTTAAGGGTATAAACCCCGCCGCCGATGCGATGGCCCGTGGAGGTGTTTGTCACATCCACCTCGAATTTCAGGTCGGCCTTGAAATCGATGGTCCCGGTTTCGGTGCTGGTATATTTGGAGCTGTACGATTCATAATTCCACAACCCCTCCACATTGGGGCCGAAAAGGTCTCCACAGGCGGCGGCCATGCTCATCGCCAGGAGCAGAAAACCGAGCGCCAGGGAGCGGAAT
>Ga0224501_10001512_pt1 | contig 18038 bp, 14 predicted proteins | sample SF_Oct11_sed_USG_4_FD_169105 | JGI IMG/M metagenome (GOLD analysis project Ga0224501, IMG submission 169105) | Sediment microbial communities from San Francisco Bay, California, United States - SF_Oct11_sed_USGS_8_1 | ecosystem: Environmental > Aquatic > Marine > Sediment | place: USA... | reverse complement strand
ACTCTTTATTTTTTCCTTGCTATAATCTTGGCCATGCCAAAGAAAAAGTCTTATTATTCAGAGAGGTTCTCCGGGAACGTGACCCGGCGCTTTGAGGTCGATAAGTTTTACTATAGAGGGAGAACAAAGTTTCAGTATGTGGATTGTTTCCACAACAAGCATTTCGGAAAGGTGCTGTTCCTGGATAAGAAGATTCAATCCGCGCAAATAGACGAATACATCTATCATGAGTCCCTGGTTCATCCTGGCCTCTTCACTCATAATTCCCCAAAAAGGGCTTTGATCCTGGGAGGAGGCGAGGGGGCGACCTTAAGGGAGATTCTCAAGCATCAGAGTGTGGCGAGAGTCACCATGGTGGATATCGATCGGGAACTGGTTGAGCTTTGCCAGAAATATCTGCCCGAGTGGTCCGAGGATGCTTTTTCTAACCCGAAGACGGATTTGATCCACGCCGATGCCCGCAGGTATGTGGAGGAGACTCTGGAGAAATTTGACGTGGTCATTTCCGATTTGACCGAGCCTCTGGAAGAAGGGCCTTCCCTTTACCTTTTCACTCAAGAATTTTTCAAGAAGATCTTTGAAATTCTGGAGGAAGACGGGCTGCTGGCCCTGCAAGCCGGGAGTGCCAATCCTTGTTATGATCATTTTTACTGCTCGCTGGTAAAAACACTGGAAGAGGTTTTTCCGCTGGTTCGTCCCTACTGGACCTTCATCCTTTCCTTTGGCTTGCCCTGGGGCTTCATCCTGGCTTCCAAGACTGAGGATCCGCTGGGATTGACTGAAAGTGAAGTCGCGGAAAGAGTGGCCAGACGCGGAATCAGGAACCTGAAATTTTATCATCCCGGCTATCATAAGGCTTTATTCGCCTTGCCTCTCTATTTGGAGAAAGATTTGAATAAAGGAAGGGTTTTAACCAATGAAAAGCCCTTCATCTGGGAATCATGACCGCTGACAAAAAAATCCGTGAACACAGCCCTCTAGAGGAGAGGGAATACCACACATCCTCAGTCGGTCTCTTCTTTAAAGTCGACAGACTGCTCTCCAAAAAGGAATCGCCTTATCAAAAGATAGAAGTCATCGAGAACGAGTATTTCGGCAGAATCCTTCTCCTGGATGGCCTGGTCCAGACAACGGAAAAGGATGAATATTTTTATCACGAGATGCTTGTTCATCCGGCCTTTCTGGTCCACCCTGAGCCGAGAGACATCCTGATTATCGGCGGAGGAGACGGCGGAGTGCTCAAGGAGATTCTTCGCTATCCTGTGCGGAGCGTTCATCTTGTAGAGATCGACTCCCAGGTCATCGAAGTCTCCCAGAAATACTTCCCCTGGCTTTCCTCCGGTCTGAAGGATAGAAGAACCGAGCTGGTCATCGCTGACGGAAGGGAATGGATAGAGGGGACAGACAGAAAATTTGACATCGTCTATGTGGATTCTTCTGACCCTGTCGGGCCCTCAACGACTCTTCATCAGAAGGATTTTTTCCAGAATATGAAGCAATGTCTCAACAAGGATGCAGTGATCGCGGCCCAGACAGGCTCGCTTTTCTATCAACTGGAAGAGATCCAGAAGAAAAATGAATTTTTAAAGAAGCTCTTCAAACATGTCTTTTTCTACACGAGCCCTGTCCCGACCTATCCCGGAGGGAGCTGGTCATTTGTCTATGTCTCGGATGAGACACATCCTCTCCAGATAAAGAGAAACCCGCCTGAAGGGTTGAAGTATTTCAACCCGGATATCCATCGAGCAGCCTTTGCTCTGCCGAATTTCTTGAAAGAGAAGCTGGGCTAGCCTGGGGAGCCTCCTGACTTATTCAGCTCTTATTTTTAATAATCCAGCTTTCCTTCCGCGTGGCGTTTGCCCAGGACGTTGAGCATGTCCTCGGTCATCTTGGCCAGGTCGTACTCTGGCTGCCAGCCCCATTCCTCGCGGGCGGCTGAATCGTCGATGGAATTCGGCCAGGAGTCAGCGATCTCCTGCCGGAAGTCAGGCTCATACTTGATGGTGAATTCAGGGATATGCTTTTTGATCTCGGCTGCCAGTTCGCCGGCTGAGAAGCTTATGGCCGTGACATTAAAGTCAGAGTGGTGCTTGAGCTTAGAAAAATCCGCCTCCATCAGGTCAAAAGTGGCTTTGAGGCAGTCGGGCATGTACATCATCGGCAGCCGCGTGTCTTCCCTGAGGAAGCAGGTGTAGCTCTTGTTCTTGATGGCTTCATAGAATATTTCCACGGCATAGTCGGTCGTCCCCCCGCCGGGCAGGGTTTCATTGCTGATGATGCCGGGATAGCGGCAGCCGCGGATATCCAGATTGAAGCGTTTGACATAGTAGTCACAGAGAAGTTCTCCGGCCACCTTGGTCACTCCGTACATTGTCTTGGGCCGGAGGACTGTTTCCTGGGGAGTGTTGTCGATGGGCGTTTCCGGGCCGAAGGCGGCTATGGAACTGGGAATAAAAATCCTCACCATCTCATGCTCCATGGCTGTCTCGAGAATGTTATAGGTTCCATTCATGTTGACGTCCCAGCAGAGCTTAGGATTTTTTTCTCCCACTGCCGAGAGGATAGCCGACATGTGGTAGATGGTGTCAATGTTGTATTTCTTTACGACTTCTTCGATGGTCTCTCTTTGAGCGACATTGATGAACTCGAACGGGCCAGAATCTCTGAGTTCAGGCTTGGGTTTGGTCCTGTGCCCGGTGGCAAGGACATTATCATTGCCGTATTTCTGGCGAAGTGCCATTGTCAGTTCGGAACCGATCTGGCCGACAGCTCCAGTGATCATAATCATCTTCATTTCTTTACCCATGTTTATACCTCCAAATTCGGGACTGATTTAGGTTGATTTTGAGAGTATTACTTATATCTTGCCCTTGAAAAGATGTCAACCTGAAACTGAAGATGGGTAAGCCTCTCCATTTCCATAACGAGGGAAACAACTGACCAAATAGAGAAGCGCGGCGGGGGTTCCTCTTCCATCCGGAGCCCATGGTGGAGGATGGAAGGGAACCGGCGCGGCGACATATCTCGCCTTCATAATTCACTGTCACAGAAATAGAGATACCTGCTTGACTAAGAAAGTACTGTTTGATTGAGCTCAACTGGACTATAATAATAACTTCTTGCCTTATTTTATCTCTTTTTATAGAGTTTATTGTTCGATTGATTTTTAAAGGAAGGAGAGATCACAATGACTATCACCCTCGACGGACATGACCTCACCATAGAGAAAGTCGTTCAGGTGGCCAGGGGAAAGGAGAAGATTGACATCCATCCCGAAGCCATGCGGAGAATCAAGAAGTGCCGAGACTTGCTCGAGGATAAGATAAAAAAGAGAGAGATCATGTACGGAGTCAACACCGGTATCGGGGAGCTTTCCGAAGTCGTTTTGACCCAGGATCAGGTGGAAAATTACCAGAGATATCTCGTCTACAGCCACGCAGCAGGATACGGGAAGCCCCTGCCTGTCGAGGTTGTCCGCGCTGCCATCCTGAGCCGCATCAACTGCCATTGCCATGGACATTCAGGCCTGAGGCCCGTTGTCGTCGAGACTCTGAAGGAAATGCTGAATAAAGGGGTCACATCCGTTGTCTGTGAGAAAGGCTCGGTCGGAGCCTGCGGTGACCTTTCTCCCATGGCCCAGATGGCTTTGGTACCCTTGGGAGAAGGCGAGGCTTTTTACAGGGGCGAGCGGCTGCCCGGAAAAGAAGCCATGAAGAAGGCCGGAATCCCGACCATCGTCTATGAAGCCCGCGACGGCTTGGCGACGATCAACGGCGCCAATGTCATCGCTGGCTTGGGAGCTCTGGAGATATACGATGCCGGGCAGTGGTTGAAGAATGCAGAGATCGTGGCAGCCATGACCTTAGAGGTCCTGAACGCCAACATGATAGCCTACGATGAGCGGCTGCATAAGGTACGGGGTTATCCTGGAGCCGTAGAAGCCAGCGAGAATATCAGGCGGATCACCGGGGGCAGCGAGCTTCTGGCTCAGAAAGGGAAAAAAATCCAAGACTGCTACTCTTTGAGAAGCACGCCCCAGGTGATGGGGGCTGCCCGCGATGCGCTCAAATGGGCCCGCTATATGCTGGAGATCGAACTCAACGGTGCAGCCGATAATCCCACCTTCTTTCCGGAGGAAAAGCTGGTCCTGACCGGAGCCAATTTCCAGGGAACCCCGATGGCCTTTGCTCTCGAGCTCCTGGGAACAGCCATTACCACTGTCTGTGTCCTATCCGAAAGAAGGATGAACCGGCTGATGAACCCCCATCTGAGCATGGGGCTTCCCGCTTTCTTGACCAAAGGAGCAGGCATGTTTTCCGGGATGATGCTCTCCCAGTACACAGCCGGCGCGCTGGTCTGCGAAAACAGGATCCTTTCTCATCCGGCCGCCACAGGGTCTATTCCTGCCGCAGCTGACCAGGAGGACTTTGTCAGTATGGGCATGACCACTGCCCTGAAGACCAGACAGATCATCGACAATGCGCAGGCCGTTCTGGGAATAGAATTCATGGCTGGTGCTCAGGCCATTGACTTCCGCAGCCCTGTCAAGCCGAGTAAAGGTGTCCAGGCTGCCTACGGTGTGATCCGCAGGCATGTTGACCGCCTTGAAGAAGACCGCCCCCTCTACGATGACATCAATACACTCAAGGAAGTGGTGGAGTCCGGAGAGATACTGGAAGCGGTGGAAAAGGCGGTTGGCGCGCTGAAATAAGAATAATGGGGTCAGGGCTCGACATTAGACATAGACATGTCGATAAGGTAAGACTTTGCTGACAAGAAAGGCTAAGCCCTGTATGAATGTTGAGCCCAGCGACTTAATCATAGCTTTATTACTATCAATTTTAATAAAGCCTGAATATATGATTCTATCTTGTCTAATGTCGAGCCCTGACCCCTTTTTAGGAGAAAGACGATGAAAAAGTCTTTGGGAGCAAGAACCATAATCTACCCCACCCCGGTTCTGGTGGTGGGGACATATGACGACGAGGGAAAGTCGAATGTTATGACGGCTTCCTGGGCAGGCATATGCTGTTCCCGACCTCCAGCTCTGGCTATATCCATTCGGGAAGCGACCCATACCTACGGGAATATAATGCACAGGAAAGCGTTCACTGCCAGCATCCCGTCCGAGGCCCATGTCAAGCAGGCGGATTATTTCGGCATAGCCTCAGGGAAAAGAGAAGATAAATTCGCTGCAGCGGGGTTGACACCCGTGCCTAGCGAGATGGTCGATGCCCCTTATGTGGAAGAGTTTCCGTTTGTCCTGGAATGTCGACTTCTTCACACTGTGGAGATCGGGTCTCATACTCAGTTTATAGGGGAAATCCTGGACATTAAAGTGGAGGAGGCGGTTTTGAGTGAAGAAGGACTGCCCGAGATAAAAAAAGTCAGACCTTTCCTCTACGTTCCTGAAAGCCGGTCTTATTATGGGATCGGCGAATATCTCGGCAAGGCTTTTTCTTTGGGAAAGGAGATCGGGAATCGTTAGAGAAGACTGAGCTTTTACTCTTTCCGCAGGGATGAAGCCGAGAGACAGCATAAAGAAATAGAAAAGGCCGAGGATTTCTCCTCGGCCTTCTATTAAATGATTGCCTTCGTTGCTGATTAAAAAATAATCCTGAAGCCGAGCATGAACTTGTGGTTATCCTGGATAGAAAGGTCGATAGGGGGGCCGGAGGCTTCGAGGAAGATCGAGCCAATGATTTTTGAGCCTCCGAGAAGGTCAAAGCCGATGTTGGTGATGATCTCACCGTAATCGTTTTGAATGGTGTCTTTGTATGGGGTTATGTAGGCCCCGCCCACTCCGATAAAGATCGGCCCGGCCCGCAGGTTGAGAATCACGGATCCGCTGAAGAAGCTCTGCTCCCAGGGGGCAGAATCGATGGGAGTGTAGGCGCCCCCGCCCGAAAGGATGATATCCAGATTCTTGGAAATCTTATAGAGTATACCGGCTCTACCTGCGGCATATCCGACGTATGTTCCTTCTCCTCGGCCGGCCAACGCCCCTAAATCAACGAGAAGATAGAGCTTTTTCTGTTTCATCCTGACTTCAATGTTGGCAGGTTCGGAAAGAGCTCCCAGATCGTCCGTGGCGACAGCCGTTACCGAATAGACTCCTTTCGCTTGAAAAGCTCTTTCCCAGGTGAAGGGTTTCTCAACGTCTGAGAATCTGTCCACAAGGTTTCCAACGTCATCGATAATCTCAAAATCAACCTGCACAATCTCTCCATCCGGGTCCGTTGATCCAGAGGCGTCAAGGATGACGGGTTTTCCGATCACTCCGCCGCACTTCCTGCATTCGAGCTTGATAGCTGGAGGAAAATTGATGGAGGCAGCTGCTTCACAGAGATTGTCAGACACCTTTCCTTCAATGTTGAAGGCTTTCCCCTTGAATACGTACTCCCCAGGCTTGTCAAAAACAACTTCCCAACGGGACGCTTCAGGAGTCAATTCTTTAGATGCGACTTTAGCCCCTTCCGGGTTGAAGACCTCGACCACCATTGATTCGGCATTTTGAGAGCCACTCATGTCAACGAGAATGGGGTCGCTGGGATTGGCCCTTGTCGGCTCGACTCTGATGCCGCAGATCGCTTCTGCCGCCTCCGGCACTTCAACCTTGACTTTTTCCTTGACCATCGGAGGCTCTTTGGTCGCTCCAAAGGTGATCTTCAATCCGCCCGCGAATTTTTCGGTTGTGTAAGGAGGGAAATCATCGATTACCTGAAAGATTATTCGGACAAAATTGGGTTGCATCTGAGTGATTCGGATGTTGTCTATTCCCAACGCACCTACGTCTATGTTGCGGACAGAACGAATATTCCCGACGTTAAACAGGTCAATGCCGATTCGCATCGGGTTGTAAAGCCTGAACTGGCGGTGAAACGTGTAGGGTGTTACAAAAAGCTTGACCTCAAGAGTCTCTCCGACCGGAGTCACTTCTATTCTTTCCAAGGTGCCGCCTGTTTGCGAGAAGGAAAGTCCTGTGAAGGAAAATAAGAGAAAAAGCAGACATGAGAGAATTAGCGTCTTTTTCTTACTCATCTGCCTCCTCCATTCATGCAAGTTATTGAAATTTATGCTATTTTGATTAGCTATAACACAAAAAAATATGAATTTCAAGGAAAAATAAGAGCTTTTTCCCCTCATTCCAGGGAGAAGTTGAGCCGTAATTAAAGGAAAAAAGGATTGGTTTTTGTGGGGATGGAGACTATGAGGTCGGGAATTTCTCCATCAAAAAATCGACAGCTTGCTTAAGCGTTGTATGCTTGTGCTCGACGTCCCGGTCGTAATTGATGATAAAACTGAAGATATCTCCCTTTAATCCTTCACAGAAGCAGAAATACTCTTTGTTTTTGGCGTCGATCAGGAAAGAGGCTTCCTGGTCGTGAAAAGGACATTTCGCCAGGAATTGATTCCCGGTCCCTGCTTTCTCGCCGGAAATTCCGTAGGCTTTCATCAGTGCTATCATATCTATCGATTTTTCCAGCGATTTCATCTTCGCCTTGAGCTCTGTATCGGCATCGTTGATGAGCTTGAGATTCCTGAGAACAGAGCTGAGACCCTCGTTGCCGCATTCCTCGCAGATTATGGCTCCTTCTTCGGAATGTATGATTTTCTTCTCTCCTTCTTCTGTCGCTTTTTTGTTGAAAGCAAGGGTAAAATGGGTATTCTTTTCGTCAATCTCTTTTCCGCATATTTTACATTGGCTCATGATGACTCCTTTAATCCGTTATGCTTATGAAAGATTTATAGTTTATTCTTTTCTGTTAAAAAATCAATACAGTGCATCTCTTTTTCCGTGATGAAGGAACCACAGAATTCGGGGATGGCCTCGTCAAGGCAGTAAGCGCAGTGTCTTGGGCTCTCTTTCCAGATGGTAGATGATCATTTTCTGGAGAGCTTTTTTTATCGTATCCAGCTGCTCTGGAGAAAAGGGGAGGGGTCCTTTTTCCGGCGGGGGATTTTTTTTGGTCCATTGCACAAATGAATCCACCTCGGGCTTGATCTCCTCTTTTTTCGAGGGAGCGCATCGGTCGCAGAATACTCCGTCCTTTTTTGGGGAGAGCCAGCCGAATGCAGTGAGAGGCTTGCGGCACTTTTTGCATCTTCTTAGGTCTGGGAGCACACCGTTGAGCTTGAGCAGCCAGGCCTCGAAGTACCGGCTTAAAAAATTCAGGTTGCCGCGCTTGTTGAGCACGTGCAGGATGGAGAGCAGAAGCCTGTAAAGTGTGTCGTCTTTTGCCCGTGTCGGAGAGAACTCCTCGATGAGCTCGGCGAAGTAGCTCAGCGTGAAGGAGGTGTCAGGATCATTCTGGATGTCGAAGAAGGATACAATGAGGTCGCAGCCGCTGATTGTCACCAGGTCTTTTCTTTCTTTTTCATAATAATAGATTTTGACCAGAGAGAGTGGTTCGAGGCTGCTTCCGAAGCGGTTCCCGAATTTTCGAGCACCCTTGGCGACTCCTTTAATGATTCCCTTGTCTCTGGAGAAAAAACTGACGATCTTATCCTGTTCCCCATAGTTGAAGGTTCGCAGGATGATGGCTTCGGTTTGTTCGCGGGGCATGGACGGATTATGTGAGCTTCGTCAGGAAGAGAGTCCCTAGCCCGAGAAAAGTGAGCGAGCCTGTGGTATCCGTGCACATGGTGAGGAGGTTGACCGATCCCAGAGCCGGGTCCAAACGGAGAAGCTTCAGGATCAAGGGAATGAGAGTGCCGACTAGGGCTGCGACGAAGAGATTGATAATGATGGCCAGCCCGAGAATGAGGCCCAGAAAGGGATTCTTGATGAGAAGATAGGAAAAGCCTGCCAGGATGATCCCGATGATGATGCCGTTGCCGATGCCTACCAGCATTTCTTTCAGCAGGGCTTTCCTGGCACCCACCCACTCAGTCTGGCCGATGGCAATCTCCCTGACGATGATGGCAATGGTCTGGTTTCCGGCGATTCCTCCGAGAGCCATGACCAGGGGAAGAAAGACGGCAAGGGTGACGAATTCTTTGATAGTGCCTTCAAAATAATGAACGACCCAGGGCGCAACAGAGGCTGTGAAGAGGCTGAACATCAGGAAAGGTATCCTCTTTTTTATGGATTTAAAGGGACTGTTCTGGATTCTGTCTGTGGTATCCAGAGAGACCATTTTATAGATGTCTTCAGTCGCCTCCTCTTCGATGACGTCGATGACGTCGTCGACGGTGACCACTCCGACCAGTGTTTTTTCAGCATCCACGACGGGAATGGCGACCAGGTTGTAATCAGCGACATAGCGGGCCACTTGCTCCTGGTCGGTTTCAGGATGGACGCTGATGACATCCTTGGTCATGATGTCTTTGAGCGGTGTGTTCGGCCGGGTGAAAAGAACTTGCCTCAACGAGACGACCCCGACGAGATGGGTCTGGTCATCCACCACGTAAAGATAGAATGCGGATTCGACATCTCCTTCGAGCTGCATGGCAGTGATAGCATCGGACACGTTGGTGTCCTGGTCCAGGGCATAAAAATTCGTGGACATGATCCGGCCGGCTGTTTCCTCTTCGTAGTGAAGGAGCCCTTTGACGTCTTCAGAGGGTTTATCCTCCATCGCGGACAGGATGGAATTTTTCAGCTCCTCAGGAAGGAGGTTGAGAATCGGAGCCGCGTCATCCGGGGGAATGATCTGGATAAGCTCCGTGATCTGTTCCAGCTGGAGTTCTTTCAGGATCGCAGCCGCATCTTCAGGCTCCAGCTCGCTCAACACTTCACCGGTCTTCTCCTTGTCTTTTTCGAAGAGGATGTTAAAGAGAGTGAGCCTTTCTCTGGATATCAGATGGCTCATCAGGGTGGAGATGTCGGCCGCATGGAAATTCTTGACGAGGTTCCACAACCGGGAGAGAGCTCCCATGTTGATGAACTTCCGCGCTGAGCTGATGACGATCCGCAGAGACCTAACTCTCATCTTTTTTCCTCAAGATTTTTCGATCTAAACGATAGCACAAAATCTATGGTGTGTAAACGAAAAGCAGCCAGGCTATGAGTACTTTTTGTAGAAATACTTGTTTGTCTCGCGGGCGATGACCGCGCTGAGGCCGATGAGCGCCACCAGGTTGGGGAAAGCCATGAGGCCGTTCATTATGTCCGACACTCTCCAGACGGTCTCCAGCTTTAAGATCGTGCCTATAGCCACAAAGATGACAAAAATGACCCGGTAAATCTTCACTGCTCTTTCTTTGAACAGGTATTCGATGGATTTCTCGCCGTAATAGCACCAGCCGAGGATGGTGGAATAGGCGAAGAATATCAGAGTTATGGTGACGATTAATTCTCCTATCCCAAAGGGGAAGATTCCGTGGAAGGCAGTGGCTGTGAGCTCAGCTCCCTGGATGTCAGACGTCCAGAGCCCACTGATCAAGATGACCAGCCCGGTCATGGTACAGACCACAAGGGTGTCGATGAAAGTCTGGGTCATGGAAACAAGAGCCTGTTTGACCGGGTTCGGTGTTTTCGCCGCCGCGGCCGCGATCGGTGCCGAACCCAATCCTGACTCGTTGGAGAAGACTCCCTTGGAGACGCCCTGGCTCATCGTGTACATCACTGTCGCCCCGAGAAAGCCCCCTGTAGCCGCTGTCGGTGTGAAGGCGTATTTGAAGATGAGGCCGAATATTTGGGGAATCAGCGAGAATTTCAGGATCAGTATGACGGATGCTCCGATGACATAGACAATGATCATGAAGGGGACGAGCACCTGGGTGACCTTGGCGATGCTCTTGATCCCGCCCAGGACGACCATGCCCGTTAATGCCGCAAGAATAATGCCTGTGGCCCAATCGGGGATACCGAATGTTTTCTGCACTCCAGCTGCGACTGAATTGGACTGGACCATGTTTCCGATACCGAAGGCTGCTATCGCCGCAAAGATGGCAAACAGCGTTCCCAGCCATTTCCAGCCTAATCCTTTGGAGATGTAGTACATCGGACCCCCGCTCATTGTCCCGAACTCATCCACCTCTCTGTATTTTATGGCGAGGACCGCTTCAGAGTACTTGGTGGCCATCCCGAAAAGCCCTGTCACCCACATCCAGAAGAGAGCCCCGGGCCCGCCGGTGGCGATAGCCACGGCCACTCCGACAATGTTTCCAGTCCCGACTGTTGCCGCAAGAGCGGTCATCAATGCCTGAAAGTGAGAGATGTCTCCTGCTTGATTGTCGTCTTCCTTTCTCTTGATGAGAGCGAGATAGAGGGAGTAGAAGAGGCCTCTTATCTGAAGGCCTTTCAGTCGGATTGTCAGGAAGATACCGGTGCCGACCAGAATGATTATAAGAGGCAGCCCCCAGATGAAATCTCTGATCACAGTCAGGACTTTGAGTATTTCACCTTCCATGCTTTAGCTTTCCTCAAAAAAATTTTCCCTATTATACCAGAAATTGGGAAAGTCCCCAATTTTTTCATGACCAAAGCAAGAATCTCAATTTCTGTGATAGTTAATTATGAAGGTGTAATCTGTTATAGCGTCGGTTCCCCTCCATCCAAGCCAAGACCCTCCCACCCCCCACCATGGGCTTCGGATGGAGGGGAACTGACGCAACACTACTTTTTTTTAGCCGAAGAAGGTGATTGCCAGTTTTTTTATTTTCTTACTGAGTTGGGTCTTGTTCATCTCCAGCTCGGCGGCCGTTTTGGCCAGATTCCATTTGTGTTTAACCAGAATCTTATGGATGTATTCCTTTTCGAACTGTTGACTTGCCTCTTTCAATGACAGCTTCTGATCGACCTCTGGGATGGACTCGGGTTCTCTTGATTCGACGAGCAGAGAGAGATGGGAGTCTTTGATCTCGTCATCCGTAACTATGATCACGAACCTTTCGATCACGTTGATGAGTTCGCTGACATTTCTTGGCCAGGAGTAATTGAGGAAGGCTTCCATGGCTTCCTCACTCATTTTTTTTGTCTTCTTACCGTCCTGTATCGAGAAGTATTCCAGAAAATGGTCGATGAACAGGGGAATATCCTCTTTTCTTTCTCTCAAAGGCGGGATCGTCAAGGGGATGACATTCAGTCTGAGAAAAAGGTCCTCCCTGAATTTTGCTTTGGTGATGTACTGATGGATGGCTCTGTTGGTCGCCGAGATTATTCTGATATCCACTGGAATCGGTTCATTCGAACCTAAGGGTTCAAACTGCTGCTCTTCGATGACTCTAAAGAGTTTATCTTGGATGTTTAAACTCATATCACAAATTTCATCGAGAAAAATTGTGCCTCCATCTGCCAGCAGCAGCTTTCCTTTTTTATCCTTTTCCGCATTCTCCAGGTTTCCTCTGGCGTATCCAAAAAGCTCGGTTTCGATCAAATCATCAGGGATAGCGGAGAAATTTATGGGGATGAACCGGTGGCTCTTTCTTGAGCTCAGGTGATGTATCAGTCGGGCAACCAGTTCTTTCCCTGTCCCTTCTTCTCCATAGATGAGGACTGAAGCGTTGGTCGGGGCCGCCTTCATGATCTCTTCTCTCAATTTTTGAATGGGATGGCTCTTTCCGATCAACTGATGTTTAAGCCCGACAGATTCCCGGAGCCGAATATTCTCCTCTTCCAGTTTCTTTTGCTTCAGAGCGTTCTGGACAGTCAGGATGACCTTTTCCAGAGAAAGGGGCTTTTCCAGAAAGTCATATGCCCCGAGTTTTATAGCTTTGACCGCAGTTTCGACAGTCCCGTGTCCGGAAATCATCACCACCCGGGGGGCTTCGTCCATGTTTTTGATCTTTTTAAGGATTTCAATCCCGTTCATTTCAGGAAGCCAGATATCCAGAAGAATGAGGTCGAAATTTTCCCTTTTGAGCAGCTGGAGGGCATCTTCCCCCTTCACGACCGTTTTAATGGAGTAACCCTCATCCTCCAGGATTCCTTTGAGGGAGGACCGGATGCCGGCCTCGTCGTCGATGACTAGAATTTTATCTTTATTCATGCTGGAAGCTGGATGACAAATTTCGCCCCATGAGGATGATTCTCCTCCACATCTATCGACCCGTTGTGGTCGCTGATGATCTTGTTCACAATGGTCAGTCCCAGACCCGTCCCTTTCTTTTTAGTCGAGAAATAGGGAAGAAAGAGCTTATCTTTATCCTTAATGATGATGCCGTAGCCGTTGTCTGCGATTTCGATCCTGACGCGCTGGTTTTTCCTGCTGAACCTGGTCTGGATCGTGATCTCTCCCTTTTTATTCACGGCGTGGACAGCGTTATCCAGAATATTGATGAACACCCTTTTTATTTGTTCAGGATCGATCAGGATAGCAGAGGGGACTTTGGAAGAGAAACTGGTGTTGAATTCGACATCTGAAAAAACCCCTCGGAACAGAGAGACGGTTTTTTTTATGATTTCATGGATGTTCATCGGCTGGAGTTGAGTCTCGGGCAAGCGGGCGAAGTTGGAGAATTCATCCACCAGGGATTTGATCGTTATCGCTTCTCGGATGATGGTGTTGGCCCCGGCTTTGATTATGACATTATTTTTTTTCTGGTTTTTACCTAAATTCTTCTTGATCCTCTGAGCGGAGAGCTGGATGGGAGTGAGAGGATTCTTGATTTCATGGGCGACTCGCTGGGCCACCTCCTGCCAGGCAGCGAGTTTCTGGGCCTGGATGAGCTGAGTCAGGTTGTCCAGGACGACGATCAGCCCGGAAAACGTGGAGTCGGACTGCAGCAGAGGTGAAAGCGTCAAGGCCAGGGTCTTGCTTTGAGGGCCGGAGTGGAGGTTGATCTCCTTGTCGTAGAGCTTGTACCTGTTCTGGATGCCGAATTCAATCGTCCTTCTGATTTCTCCGTACTGGGGAGTCTGGAGCACGTCTTTGTAGTTTTTCCCGATGATTTTTTCTTTTGCCAAACCCAACATTCCTCGGGCAGAGGGATTGATGGTGGTGACGATCCCTTTCGCATCAAGGGTGATGACTCCTGTGGTGATGTTGTTCAAGATGGTCTCTATATACTGTTTCCGGGCCTCCAGCTCGGATGTTTTTTGGGCGATTTTGTGGTGGCTCTCTCTGAGGTCGGAGACCATCTGGTTGAATGAGTCGATAAGGATGCCGATCTCATCGGACGCCGGGTCTTCAACCTTGACGTCCAGCTTTCCTTTGGAAACTTCCTTGGTTGCCTGCGCCAGTTTTTCGATGGGCACTGTGATGGCTTTGGCCAGTTGAAAACCTATCCAACTGGCGGCAAATATGATCAAAAGGGTGATGAAGATGAGGGTGAGAAAATAGAATGTTTTCACCGGGTTTTTTTGCGTTTTTAACTGCTGGTATCTTTCGACGTAGCTGGTGATGTTCTTAATCCTTTGGGCATAATTCTGAGGAAGAAATTTCCCGGCCACCACCAGTGTGGTGCCGAGACCAGGAGTGTAGAAAGGAATACCGCGCCGGATCATCTCCCCGTTTCCCATCGGCTCGAGACTATTGACCAGGTCTCCCATCTTCGAACGGTTCACTATCTCTGGACTCAATCCCTTGTAGTCCTTGAGGGGGAGGTCACTGTTGAGGTAGGCAAAAAGTTCTTCACCGTCCAGATAGACGCTGATCTCATCCAGGTTATATTCTTCCCGCTTGCTCCGAATGAAGTCCATGAGAAGCTTTCTGCTTTCAGGCATCATGAGATTTTGTTTTTCTACGGATTGCCTCAGCTGATGGGCATAATGGTAGGTGATGTCTTTGCTGTTCGCCTGGAAGCCATCTGCCAGGTTTTTTGTGTCGTCCATTATCTTGTCCAGGGGGGATTTGAACCATTGCTCGATGTTCCGGCTGATCAGGTCGCTCGCAAAGAAAAAGAGGAGAAGCGTGGGTATCAGGGAGAGGGCGATGAAGAAGAGGACCAGCTTTGTTTTGAAATGGGCCCCGATGACCTTTCTCTTTCTTTCCAGGTAGAGCTTGGCCAGGTTTCTTCCCAGGACAAAAAAGAGGATGAGAAAAAGGATGAGCACGATAGTCTGGAGGAGCGAGAGGAGAAGGGTCGTGACCGATGTGGGAGGAAATTGCTGTTCTTCGCCTATGAAGAATTCGATGGCAAAAAAGAGAACGATCAGGAGGATGATGATGATTCCGAGGACTCGAGACCCCCTTGTCTTGAGACTCTTTTTTCCCCGATTCTCTGTCTTGTTCACTTTTTTTGTCCTTCAGCTCAAGGATTAGGGATGGTTCCCTGTCTTTGAACGAGGAACTCTGTGTAGTTTTCTGTGGTTATTCTGATGCCTCTGACTGTAGTCCCAGAAGACCCTAAGGGCTTTCCCTCTCTATCGTTTAATTTGTAGGAGACTCCGCCAGCGTTTCCCAGATGGATGAGGAACTCTTTAGAGGCTTCAACCGTGATTCTCTCACCCGGGCCTTTGATGTCTTCGACCATGAGCTTTCCATCGGAGTATACCTGAAGCCAGGTTTCCTCCAGGAAAGAAATTTCAAGCGTTAAATTGTGTATTTCAAAGGCAGTTTTATCTATAGAGACAACCTCAGGGAGAGAAGCGGGGTTGTCCTCTTTGGTGAGCGCGGAGGCCTGGAGCTCTTCCTGAGGCAGTGAGGATTCTTTTTCTCCACCGCTGAAGTGGATAAAGACAAAAACGATCAAAAAGATGAAAATGATGATCATCATGCCAATCAGTCTTTTGATTTTTTTAGGAAGAGGCTGTTGTGTCTTTTTTTCCTGGAGTTGAGATTTGTTGAATTGTTCCTGCAGGAGGGATGCCTCGTAATACCAGTTCAGAACAGTGTTTTCCTCAAGGCCGACGCATTTTGCATAAGACCTGAGGATGGCTTTGATGAAAAATTCTCCGGGCATCTCATTCAACCGGTCCTCTTCCAGAGCCTTAAGGAGCTTCGAGTTGATCCTGGTCGAGTCTGAAATCTCTTCAACAGAGATGCCTCTCAATTCTCTTTCTCTTCTGAGGTTTTGACCTAGAGATGCCATTATGTGGGATTTTAAGACAATGGTCCTACCATGTCAATAAACACAGGGAACGGCTATCTGCTGATGGAAAATGAGGAATAGTATATAATTGGCAGAGGTGAGATGCAGAGAATACGCTTGGCGAAAGCCGCTGAGGTTCAGAGGATGCTCTCCTCCAGACTTATCCTGGAATGGGATGGACGGAAAGTGGACCTGGTCGCCGGCGCTGATTTCAGTTATGACCATCAGGAGAAGAGAATCGGTGCAAGTCTTGTCGTGTTCAGGCTTCCGGAGCTTGATGTGGTGGAGGTGTCCGAAGTCGTTCGTGAATCCCGCTTTCCTTACGTCCCTGGCTTTTTGGCCTTCAGGGAGGGGCCTGTTTTTCAGGAGGCTTTCCGCAAGATCAGGAATAAGCCTGATGTGACCTTGGTGGATGGGAACGGGATTGCCCACCCCAGAAAAATGGGATTGGCCTCCTTTGTGGGAGTGACTCTGGACATCTGCACCATCGGATGCGCGAAAACGCCTTTTTTCCCTTTTGTCTTGCCGGGTGCGCAGAGAGGAGCCTGCACCATTTTCAGGGATTCCGGAGGAGAGAAAGTCGGGTTCTGTCTGAGGACTCGCTCACGGGTGAAGCCGGTTTTCGTCTCTCCTGGCCACAGGATTGATTTTAATCGGGCTAAGGAGATTATCCTTTGCACATCGAAGTTCAGGATTCCTGAGCCCTTAAGAGAGGCTCATAGACGGGCGAGCTGTCTATTTTAGGAAAAATAGGTCGCTTCTTCCATTTCCGTGTATTTTACTGGCGCTGTCTGGAAGAGAATCGGAAAAAATATCTTTTTTCAGACTTTAAGGAAGCGGGCGAGGGAACTGAGGCTTCCCATGAACCCGATGACGGCACCTCCTGCGAGCAGAAGGGCTATTTGGGAGAGAGTCAGATAACGAAAGTTGATGATTTCCGTCAGCGCACCCAGCGATGCTCCGAGATAGAGCGGAAAGAGCTTGATCAGCAGAAAAATAAGGGCCAGGGAAACCAGTCCTCCCAGGATTCCGAGGATCACGCCTTCCAAAAGAAAAGGGATGCGGATGAAAATGTTTGTCGCTCCCACCATCCGGAGGATTCCGATCTCAGATTGGCGGGCAATCACGTTGAGCTTGATGACATTGGAGATGATGAAGAAGGAGGCCAAGGCTAATATCCCCCCCAGAAAGAGACCGATGGCCTTGGCCAGCCTGCTCAGAGATTGCATTTTTTCTACCCAATCCCTGTTGAACTGAGCATCCTCCACCCCTCTCATTTCTTTCATCTCCTGGATGAATTTCAGGACTGTATCTGCCGCGATTCTTTCATCTGAGATGTTTGTCTCGAAGGAAGCGGGAAAAGGATTGACCTTGATGTTTTCGATGATGCCTTGAAGTTCAGGAAAATTTTGCTGGAATCTTATCAAGGCTTGCTCGGAGGGGATGTAACGGATGTTGTTGACCAGAGCGGATTCTTTGAGCCTTTTTTCAATGAGGGCCCTCTGTGCTTCGGATGCGTCATCCTCAAGGAAGAAGACGACCATCATGTTTTTAGAGAGCTCCTTGGCCGTGAAAAAGAGGTTATTGGATAAGGACAGGAAAACGCCAAAGATGAGAAACGAAAGGCAGATGATGGTGATGGAAAAGATATTGCGCGCTCTGTGCTGCCAGAGATTGTTGAGCGTCTCTTTGGCAAAATGTTTGAGTTTTTGGATAATCAGAGGTTTTCCTTTCTTATCAGTTTTCCCTTGTAGAGGAAGAAGATTTTCTCGCCAAAATGGCGGATCAACTCCCGGTCATGCGTACAGATTATGACTGTTGCACCCTGTCTGTTTACCTCCAGGAATAGAGTCATGATTTCATTGGCCAGCTCAGGGTCGAGGTTTCCGGTGGGCTCGTCAGCCAGGAGTATTTTGGGATTATTGACGACTGCCCTGGCTATGGCCACTCGCTGTTGTTCGCCGTAGGATAGCTGTGCCGGGTATTCCCACATCTTGTGATGAAGATTGACCATCCTCAAGGCATTAAAGACTCTCCTCCTGATTTCCTTCCGGGGAACACCCAGGATTTGGAGGACGACCGCTACGTTCTCGAAGACTCTCTTCTGGAAAAGAAGCCGG
>Ga0224501_10001511_pt1 | contig 18042 bp, 17 predicted proteins | sample SF_Oct11_sed_USG_4_FD_169105 | JGI IMG/M metagenome (GOLD analysis project Ga0224501, IMG submission 169105) | Sediment microbial communities from San Francisco Bay, California, United States - SF_Oct11_sed_USGS_8_1 | ecosystem: Environmental > Aquatic > Marine > Sediment | place: USA... | reverse complement strand
ACCACAGGAAACGAGGGCAAAATTCAGACAATGGACATAGCAGAACTAGCTTCACTGGCTCTGTGACATTTTCAAGAGAGGTTTCATTCTTAAATAGCAAATTGCCAAATTAGTCTACGTGAAAGGTTGTTTTAAATGCAAAGCTGGGACTTGTTAGTCATTGGTGCTGGTGCCGCAGGTTTAGCTGCTGGAATTTATGGAGCTCGAAGTGGACTTAAAACGTTGATTTTGGAGGAGAAAATGGCTGGAGGCACAACCGCAGACGCTCCATTAGTGGAGAACTATCCTGGTTTCCAAAGCATAGGTGGAATGGAGCTGGCGGAGAAAATGGCATCACAGTGTAGAAGCGCTGGGGTAACAATTCACGAATTTGAAAGCGTGACTGGCTTAGACCTTAAAGGCGAAAAGAAGATCATAAGAACTAATAGGGCTGTTTATGAAGCGAAAGCGGTCATCATTGCTTCCGGCTCGCACTATTCCGAACTTGGAGTTCCAGGTGAAAAAGAACTTCGGGGAAGGGGCGTGAGTTATTGTGGGATTTGTGATGGTCCACTGTTTAAAGGTAAGCGTGTGCTTGTTGTTGGTGGTGGCAATTCAGCAGTTATTACAGCCTTATACATTGCAGAACTTGCATCGGAACTCAAAATTGCTCACAGACGAGACACGTTTCGCGCCGAGGAGGCTCTTGTAAAAGATTTAGAGACCAAAAAGAACGTTGAGATCTTATGGAATACTGAATTGAGAGAAATCAAGGGTGAAAAACTGGTTAACAAGGCCATACTTCACAATAACAAAACAAACGAGACAATGGAATTGCTCGTTGACGGCGTTTTTGTCCAGGTTGGAGAGGCGCCAAACAGTCAGCTAGCCAAAGAAGCAGGCGTAGAGGTTGATGAAAAAGACTACATCAAGATTGACATCTTGCAGAGAACGAACATTAGAGGAGTATATGCTGCTGGTGACGTTACGAATCATCCTGTCAAGCAGATTGGAACAGCAATCGGACAGGGCATAACCGCAGCATTAGAGGCTTATGGTTTCATTAGAAGACCATATTACAAACGATAGAAAACACTCCAAAAATATTATATCATTCGGAAGTCCCTTTTCAAATCTTCTAAGCGTCAGCAATGCGTAGAAGGTAAGCTAAAACTGGAGAAATCTAACTTGAGCGAGAAATGTATTGCCGCGGTAAATATTAACCAAGACTACTGCAGTAGATGTTCAATTTGCCATTCCATCTGTCCGTACGAAGCAATAAAGCGTGATGCAGAAACAGGAGAAGTCGAAATAGACATACAAAAATGCCAAGTCTGCGGGATATGTTACAGCGCATGTCCAGTTTTTGCAATAGAAATTAGCTATTATGATCATAAAACTTTGGCTAATTATGTTGATTGTCTAAGGGAAAAGGTCAAAGGCGACACTCTTGTCTTGATGTGCCGCGGAAACTCTCCTTCCACGTGTGAAGTTGAAGAAATTTTGGCAAATCAAGGCTTAAGCATAAAGGATTATATTCCGTTACGCTTGCCTTGCTCGGGGCGTATCCCAACAGAATTTGTCTTCGAAGTCTTGAATTCAGGCATAAAAAACATTGTTTCAATTCAATGCGAAGACGCGTTTTGCCGCTTCAAGGAAGGCACAAAAATTAACACCAGAAGGTTATTGTTGAGTAACGTGGTGCTTCAGCAACTGGGGTTCAGCAAAGACGTCGTCAAAATTGTGAAGTATTCTAGAAAAGTAGTTTACGAAACTGAAAAGTGTGTTGGTTGCGACAAATGCGTTTTCATCTGCCCATATGCCGCCATCGAAGCTGAGCCTTTCGCAACTCCAAAAATACTCTCTGATGATTGTATGGGCTGCGGAGCATGCGCGCTAGTTTGCCCACATCACGCGATTCAGGTTAAAGGTTTTGAATTCGAAAGTGTTCTAAACCGCTATGGAGAGGCAGCGAGAAAACTAAAAGCAGAAGGAAAATCACCAGTTATTCTAGTCTTTTGTTGCCAATGGTCAGAGTTTTCGGCTTTGGACGACCCCGAAAGCGTGCTTTTCAAAAAGAACGCCATAGCTTTAGAAGTCCCATGTTTCAAGGCTCTAGACCCTGTGCATGTTTTCAATGGCTTGCAGGGCGGCTTTGATGGCGTAATGGCCGTCGTGTGTTCTGCTGAAGATTGCAAGCTGCAAGAGGGTAGAGATACCTCCGAAAGGAACATGACCGTGCTGAATGACACTCTAAAGAAGATGAATTTGCATGAGCGTTTCGAGCTTTTTGAGGTTTCACCGCGGTGCGTGGACGATTTTAATCAGAAACTAGACAGGTTTTGGAAGAAAATTGCAGCCATGCCTCCTTTGGGGCTGGTGAAAGCGGAGGCTTAGGCGAATGTATGAAGTCTTAAAAAACATGGAGTTGGCTCCCAAAATAAGGCTGTTCGAGGTTTACGCTCCAGAAATGGCTGAAAAAGCAAAGCCTGGACAATTTGTAATAGTTATTATCGACGAGAAGGGTGAGAGGATTCCGCTTACGCTTGCTGGATATGACGCTGAGAATGGAACGATAACTTTTGTCTTTAATGAAGTTGGCAAGACAACCAAACAGCTCGGGATTCTGAGAGAAGGTGACTCCATATGGAACATTACTGGGCCGCTTGGCAACCCTTCGGAAATCAGAAATTTTGGACGGGTCTTATGCGTCGCCGGCGGGGTGATGATTGCACCTATGCTTTTGCAGGTTAAAGCCTTACGCGAAGCTGGCAATACTATTGTGACAGCTATTGGAGCGCGAATAGAAGAACTGCTCTTCTTCGAAGAGGAGGTTAAAGCCTTAAGCCACGAGTTTTATGTAGCGACGGATGACGGCTCTAAGAGTTACAAGGGATTAGACTTCCTGAGGCAGATTCTTGCTAAAAAGAAGTTTGACCGTTGTGTCTCCATGGGCCCGGTCGTTATGATGAAAAATGTCAGTGAAATCACTAAGCCATTTGGCATTCCCACGGTTGTCACTTTGACGCCTATAATGGTTGATGGCATGGGCATGTGCGGCGTGTGCAGGGTCACGGTGGGTGGAAAAATGATGTTTGGATGCGTCGACGGACCAGAGTTTGATGGACATCAGGTGGATTTTGACGGGTTGATTAAGCGTCAGCGTATGTTCCTTCCCGAGGAGCGTCTGAGCGCCCTTTTGTGGGAGCTTCAAGGAGGTTGTGAGTGTGGCAGAAAGCAAGCCTAAACCGAAGATTAAGAAGGAATCCGTGCCGATACTGAAGCAAAAACCTGAAGATCGCAGAAGAAACTTCAACGAGGTCGCATTGGGCTACACAGAAGAGCAGACTCTAGAAGAGGCAAGTCGCTGTTTGCAATGTCCGAAGCCGCAGTGCATTCAAGGCTGTCCAGTGGAAATTGAGATTCCAGCCTTCATTAAGTTGTTGCGGGAAGGGCAGTATGAAGAAGCAATCGCGAAGATTAAGGAGAAGAACAGTCTTCCTGCCATCTGTGGTCGCGTTTGTCCGCAGGAGGAGCAATGTCAAAAGTTCTGTGTTGTTGGAAAGGTTGGTGAACCCATTAGCATAGGACGATTGGAAAGATTTTTGGCTGACTGGGAAAGGGACAGGGGCTTTGCGATGCCTAAGAAGCCTCCTGCCACAGGCAAGAGCGTTGCGGTCATTGGCGCCGGTCCTGCCGGACTTACGGTTGCTGCTGATCTGGCAAAGCTTGGACACAAGGTTGTGATTTTTGAAGCATTACATTTGCCTGGCGGCGTTCTGGTTTATGGCATACCCGAGTTTCGCTTGCCCAAGAAAATTGTTCAAGCAGAAGTGGATTACATTCAGAAGCTGGGTGCTGAGCTTAAGCTTGGTTATCTCATAGGCAGAACCTATACTATTCCTGAATTGCTCAAAGAGAGGGGTTTTGATGCGGCATTTATTGGAACTGGAGCTGGTTTGCCAGCATTTATGAACGTGCCTGGCGAGAATCTCGGCGGGATTTATTCTGCTAGTGAATTTTTGATACGGGTCAACTTGATGAAATCCTACGCTTTTCCAGAATATGACACGCCTATTAGGATTGGTAAGCACGTTGTGGTTATTGGCGGCGGCAACGTAGCCATGGATTCCGCACGTTCTGCGTTACGTCTAGGTGCTGAAGAAGTCTGCATTGTCTATCGACGCTCGAGAGAAGAGCTACCAGCAAGAAGAGAAGAGGTCGAAAACGCTGAGGAAGAAGGAATCATCTGCAAGTTCTTGGCTACACCCACGCGTTTCATTGGCGATGAGAAGGGTTGGGTTAGACAGATGGAATGCATCTGTATGGAGCTAGGAGCGCCCGATGACTCAGGTAGACGCAGGCCTGTTCCAGTGAAAGGTTCAGAGTTTATTATGGATACGGATACCGCCGTCGTTGCCATTGGGCGATCGCCTAATCCGATTATTCAGCGCACTACTGGAGGTTTAGAGGTTACGAGGCGGGGCACGATTGTGGCTGAGGAGAATGGCAAGACGAGCCTTGAAGGCGTCTATGCTGGTGGGGACATAGTGACTGGAGAGGCAACGGTGATAAGTGCCATGGGAGCAGGAAAAAAAGCAGCAAAAGCCATACATGAATACTTGACAAAGAAACCTTTCGCATAGCCCTTAGGTAATCTTCAAGAGCAAGTTCGCCCTCTTTATGAGGCCTTTAAATTCATTAGTTTGCCTATATTATTATGAGAATTATAGAGGATAAGAGGTGAAGAGCAAGTGAATAATCCGTGGAGGGAACTTCCGCCTGGTCCAAGTCCTCCAAGTAGAGTTTACACTATCGTAGAGGTTCCTAAAGAGTGCAGCAATAAGTATGAATTTGACTGTGAAACAGGAGTTTTCAAGCTTGATCGGGTATTGTACTCAGCCCTTTATTACCCAGGCGATTATGGCATAATTCCAAGGACATGGTCTGTTGACGAGAACCCTCTTGATATTTTAGTGTTGACAACAAAGCCTACGTTTACTGGCTGCATAATGGTTGTCAAGCCTATTGGTGTATTGACTACTGTGGATGAAAATGGAGCGGACGACAAGATTTTGGGAGTACCCGTTGGAGATCCTAGGTTTCAAGAGGTCAGAGACGTGATTGATATTGCTAAGCATCTGAAGGCCGAGATTGCTGACTTCTTTTTAAGTTACAAGAAACTTGAGCCAAAGAAGTGGGTACAAGTCAAAGAGTGGAAGGAAGCAAAAGTGGCGGAAAACATAATATTGTCTGCAATTCAGCTCTATAAGGACAGATTTGAAAGGATTACTTAGTGCGGGAATCTTGGGCTTTTCTGTTTTCTACTTCTTTGTGTCTGCACGGTTCAGAAAAATAAAAAACGGGGTGTGTTTAAGGTTTCTTTTTTGTTTTGTAGGCTGTGACTGATAGTAGCGTTGCCGTCATGAACAGAAGCATAAGCGTCGCGAATGCAAATTCTGGGATTACGTGGTATTCGAGTGTGTATTCCAGTTCTTGGCTTGTTATAGTGTTGTTGGCGTTGTCTTCAGCTATGATTATGTAGGTTATAGTTGTGCAGTATGGGAAGGCAGGTATGGTGCCGTTATAAATTTCTGCTTCGTACGGTTCCATCGTCGTGGTGAACCATGTTCCGTTGCCTGTTGTGTAGTTTAGTGTTACCTGTTTTATTCCGCTTAAGTCGTCAGTTATGTTAGCGAAAACGTCAACTGTGTCCTCTTCGTACACGTTTTCTTTGTCTGGTTGCTGCCAAACGTCGTTTATGTCGGGCGGAGTTGAGTCCACAGCAGTTTTGAACACGTATAGGCTATCATAGCCTGGTCCCGCGATGGCTATGGTTGCTCCGTCTCCTGACATTGAAACCATGGGGCTGAGCTGTGCTAGCGGATATTCACCTATTTTGACGCCGTCAGCTGTGAAGAAGTAGGCTGTGTTATTGTATGCTTCGTCTTGAGCAGGAGCTGCTATGATATTTCCGTCATCGCTTATGGCCACGTCGAACACGACTTCGGACACGAGGGCAATCCAATCTTCCGACTGCGTTCCATTCCGTGTTCTAGCGTCCGACCAGAAATGCAAGCTTCTTGGCATAAGGTATCCGCCGGCAACGACGTCGTCGCCGCTAGCGCTCATGTCAATTGACGTGAAAATTCCAGGGCATGTCCATGTCGCATTTGGATCGCCTGTTAGATTTGTTGCGTTTGCCCAGTAATACAGTGTGAGTGCGACGAGTTCAAAGCCTACTGCCGCCACGGCGTAGCCATCGTCTGAAAGTGCCAAGTCTATTATTAGAGTATTTGTGTGATTTGTGAACCATAAAGGTGTGTAGTAGTCTGTGGCTGTGTCTGCATCTTTAAAGAACATGACGAATCCATTCAAGAAACCTCGTTGTCCTCCGCCTGCGACGTATTTACCGTTTGGTGAGATGTGCACCGTATAGAAGTCGGCTACGGGTGCATTATACATCCATGTGAAGTTCTGCTCTGATCCTGTTCTACTTGTGCAGCCTGCATAGTAATAGATGATTACACCTGTGCCGCCGACTACGGTGTAGTTTCCGTTTGCTGACATATCCAGTGTGCCTCTTTCTATGGGTCCGTACAGGTCTCTGCTGATCCATGTTGGCTCTGTCTGATTGTCTACTCGCTGGGTTGATTGGTTGAAATAGTGCAGATATCCGTCGCCGTCTCCTGCCACCACGTAGTCGCCGTCGGTGGATATAGCCACTGACCTGAAGACCACGGCTTGTAGCTCGTACCGCCACAGCGGGTTCTCATTATCAGCGTCAAAGTAGTATAGGCCTGTGCTGTTCACGGCAGCCACATAATTTCCGTCTTTCGAAACTGCCATGTCGTTAACAGCCATCGAGTTTACCCATTTGAGTTGCACGATGGTTGCTGTTGCGTTTGCGGTGTTAAGCGGGTTTAGTGTTACGTGTAAAAATGCCGTCAGCAATGTTGCTGTGATTAGAATTAGAATGATTTTTCTTTTCATAATGCATCAGCTTCATAATTGTTGCTACAGTATGCTATTATGTTTTGCGCAAAAAAGATTGTGAAGAGAACGAAAATCCAATGTAAAGCCTGATTTTTAGACAATCTTATAATTTACAAGTTACAAAGTTCAGTATTAGGATCGTCAGACAATTCGGAGCGACCATTATGACACAACCGAAACTCGTTTCAAGATGTGGAATTTATTGCGATGCTTGTTACGTCTACCGCGCATTCAAAGACGGCGGCGAGTTTCTGGACTCTGTCTCAAAAGAACTAGGCGTGCCCAAATCTCAGATAAGATGTGGTGGATGTCTTGGTCCGGAGGAAGAACTGTGGCAAAACTGTAGGAAATGTCGGGTGCGGGCATGTCTCAAAGAGAAGGGATTTGATTTCTGTTATGAGTGCCCGGAGTTTGAGAAAGGCTGCGACGGATATGAAAGTCTGTTTAGTTCTTGTTTACAAAGAGGCGAAGACACTAAAGAGGCACTGAAACACTTCAGAATTGGCAAGACAGAAGAGTGGCTGAAAGAACAAGACAAAAAGTGGCGTTGCACTAAGTGCAAAGGTAAACTCTCTTGGTATGAAAAAACTTGTCACCACTGCGGAGGTTCTATTTCACCGACGAAGTAGACTAGAGAGACATTGGTCTGAATTTTAATCCAACCGACCAACCAACACTACGACAACGACAACCCAACCTTTCTTTACTCCTATTTCTACGTCTACCTATACTATGATACGTCGCATAAGCTAGACTCCTTCATTTGACAACCAAGGGCATTGGAAGCAAAACCTTTTAGAATGAGGTCACCTCCCGATTAACCGATAGAAATGCGTTGGTCAATCTTCGCAGTTCTAGGCTCAATACTCTTGACGTTAGGAATCACACTTATCATCTACGCGCAAAACATACCCGTCTACTACGCTGGCGGAGGAACAGGAGTCTCCGTGACTGGCAAAGTCGTAGGAGGACTAGCGCCCAGCTATTGCGAAATTCCCATAATCACAGTGCCGAACACGCTCCATATTCACGCAAGATCAATTGAACCAGTCACCGTCAGAATCGACGCACCAAACAGAACCAGTCTAGCGCAATGGCAAAACGAAACGGTAAGCGTAGACTATCCTGTGGCAGAATGCGGGTTCTGGCGAGTCTACATCTCACAATCCTCAGGATACTTCGTGTACGGCGAAGTGCTTGCCACCGCCCCACTGTATGCACATCCAGTGCTCATGTACGCGTCAATACCAATCTTGCTCGGCACCATGAGTCTCCTGCATTCGAACTACAAGAAGAAACAGACTTCCTACCTCGAAGACATTCAATTTGAACAAAACATCGGGGGAAGATGGGTCTTCCTCTCTTGGATCCCAATACTCGCAATCATTTCTCAGGCACCCTCTTACATTCCGAGCTTTCCCTGGCTCTACGCTCTCCTAATAGCAGTAATAGTCGCAGCTGTCTTCTTCTCATTCGCCCTCGCCTACGTTAAGATATACTTGTCAAACAAAGGCTTCTACATCGAAGCCCCATTCCTCAACTTTCACAAACACTATGAAACGCACCAAATCTTGGGATACAGTATCACACAGGAAGACAAGCAACGGCTGCTAGGCTTCTGGACAATACCGTCAAGGCATCCGAAGAAGGAAGACCAGATCACCATCTCCATCCTAGACCCCTTGCCAACACGAATCTGGATAACATCGCTCGCAACAAGACTGTACCCCAACAAGATAGTCTTCCGCCCAAAATCCACAGAGAAATTCATGGATGCTGCCAGAAAACTGGGCATACCAAAGAAAGAAGCCGCTGATATTTAGAAGCGGGGGTCTCCATTTCACAATGCTTGTATTTAGAAACTCTGTTTTCAGCTGGTATATCAGACTAAAAGAAAAGCCGATTAATAGTTTGAACCTCGGGAGCAATCACCACACTGTTGAAGTTACGACCAACACGCCAGCCCACAGCGAAACCAATCATCTATTTGGGTTTTCTGAAGAGCATGATGTTTTGGGGAGTCGTATAGACGGAGACAAAGCACGCGTAGTCCGTTTTGAAACAATCCCACTCATTAAGATTCATGCCTCTATTTTGCCGTGTTTCGGTCTTCCGTTGTTGTGGCGCAAAAAAGCGCGCTCTGAAAAGGATAGAACTAGGGGTCGCACTTGATGAATAGTACTTGGCTTCAGCTATCCTCCAGAATCCCAACGCTTTCAACATCGTCAGGAACGATGGTGAACCTAGTCATTTCGTTCTTCTTGTCCTCCTTTGACACCCACATTATGGCTCTGTGTACTTCGACGTTGTCTGGAAGCGTGAATTCATGAGTTTTTCCGTTCTTGAGACGGAACCGAAACTTCAAGTTGAATGCCCCCTCAGCTTATTATCCTGGGGGTTTGGGCAAGAAATATCATTTGTAAATCGACAATATGTAGCAGTGACACTGCTTTGGGGGTAAAGTTTTACCCAACCAACCATTTGGTCTTCTGGCAATCATTCATTCTGGAGGCGTACAGTCTTCAGGAAATACGCTATTTTCTCTGTTCATCTTCTTTTTTGAGTCTTTCGGACATTTCTATGAATTTCTGAGTTCCGACTCTTCTTCGGTATGCCAAAAGTCCAGCTCTAGTAAAGGCGCTCTTCTGTCCATGTGCAGGGTCAAACTGGTTTACGAAAAGGTCACACGGAAAGTCCTCACACATGCCACAATGCTCAACTCGACCCTTCGCACAAGCATGTACTTTGCACTTGCCCCAGAAAAGCTCTCCATTCTGATTGCCACATCCTGAGCAGCTTGGCTTTTCCTTTCGGTTAAGGAAACTGCATATTCCACAGTATGTGCCACAAGGTGCAACTAGCTTCTCGTTCATTCATTCCGCCTCGAGTATCAACAGATTGGTGCCATTATTATTATTGGTTGGGGTAAAGTTTTATCCAACAACAACAACCAACATTTTACGTGCCACATGACTTCAGGAAAAGACTACTGAAACGGCAGTATACACGGTTCAGCATACACGGTGTTGTGAGAGCTGAAAAGAGGGTACTACCAGAGGTCAAGGCAATAATGCGGGTAGTATATAGGTAGTAGCGGAATCGAGTATACGGTCTGTCCTGACAATGGATAGTTGCCATAGCCAAGCTGATCCTTTCTATTCAGGTATGTCTATGTACATTTCTACCCTTGGCTGATGTTTGTGCTGCCCCGCGTGCCGCGACATCTATTAAACCGCGAGGGAAGAGCGCGCAAAAGTAAAAACTTTGATTCGCAGGAAAAACTTATTGTTGAACCAGATATAAGTAATATATCATAATCATGTGGAGTACTAAATGTATAAGCTACTAAAAGAAATCAATTCAAGACCACAACCTTTTGAATTTTACACCGCTGCTGAATTGTGGACAAATGAGCATACAGCCAAACAGATGCTGAAGTATCATTTGAATGATGATGTTGATCTTGCATCACGAAACAGAAATTTTATCAAAAAATCCGTGCAATGGATAGTTGAACGCTTTGAATTAAATGAAAAATCAGAGATTGCTGATTTCGGTTGCGGACCAGGATTATATACAACCAGGTTTGCGGAACGAGGTGCAAAAGTCACCGGAATAGATTTTTCAAAAAATTCAATTGAGTATGCAAAAAAAATGGCTAATGAAAAAGGACTGGATATTAAATATTTTAATCAGAACTACCTGGATTTTGAAGCCGAGGATCGTTTCGATTTGATTATCATGATTATGTGTGATTTTTGTGCACTAAGTCCGGAACAAAGAAAAAAACTACTGTCGAAATTCAAAGAATTTTTAAAACCAGAAGGATCAGTGCTGCTCGATGTGCATTCATTAAATTTATTTGATCAAAAACAGGAATCGGCTACTTATGAATTGAACCAATTTAATGGATTCTGGTCGCCAAATGATTATTATGCCTTTGTTAATTCATTTAAATATGAGAAAGAAAAAGTCACACTTGATAAGTATACTATAATTGAAGAATCCGAAATCCGTGTCGTTTACAACTGGTTGCAGCATTTCAGTAAAGAATCGCTCGTTAAAGAATTTGAAGATAATGGATTCAAGATAGAAAATGTTTACTCGGATGTTGCCGGCAAAGCATTTGATCCGAATTCACCGGAAATTGCAGTTGTCGCTAAAAAATCGTGATACAGATGAGGTGATTATCACCGTAGTTGAGGCTAAGGACAATGCTATATTCGTTTCTTATGACATCGGAGACGATTCTAATAATGGTTCGCCTGACGCACCAGTACAAACGCGCGCTATATTTACTCAGAAAAACAATCACTGGTAGGAGCGAAGGAAGGAATTAAATTTCAATCCAACCAACCAACCATGTGCGGCGGAACAATCTCTTCCATAAGTCATAAAACTCTGGTCAACGCTAATGAAGACTGGTTTGGAGGAGTGTGTGATAGTGGATAGTGAGGCGATAATATGGTCTATCTTGCTTAACTTCCTAGTCATAATAGTGGCAGTGGCGCTAAAATCGAAACTGAAAGGCGCACGCGCATGAACTGGGGATAGACTTCTTTCTTTAGAAAGAGGGTCAGTCATGGTTGGCATTACGGAGATTTCAGCTATCGTTGCAGCTGCAGGAGTGTCGGTGGGTGTCGTCTACTATGTTCTTGACATGAGAAATCAGAATAAAGTTAGACAGATGGATATGATAATGAGACTCTATTCACACTATTGCAGTGAGGAATACTCGAAAGCCTCAGGCAGATACATGGCTACTGAGTTCAAAGATTTTGAGGACTTCCAACAGAAGTATGGAGTTGTTGGAGAACATCCAGTAACAACAGCATTCTACATTGTCCCCACATTCTTTGAAGGAGTCGGTGCTCTCCTCAAGAGAAAGCTTACGAACATTGAACTTCTTCATGAGCTATTCGCAGTGAAAATGCACTGGAAAAAGATTGAGCCAATAATCGAAGATGTAAGGAAACACTTCGAGGAACCAAGACTATTTGAGAACTTTGAGTACCTCTACAATGAAACAGAAAAATACGAAAAGAAGCTTCAGCAATCAAAAGCCTAGGCAGATGGTCTATCATTGGGTTTGGGTTTGAGATTAAATTTTAATCCCCCCACACACCCAAACGGGTGCGCATCAATGCCGAGGGAATTTAATGTTGAGTGCGCGCACTTATGTACGTCGCAATACACATCCAAGCGGTCATGTCAAAGAGATGTTGCAGCCTCTAAAACTCATCTGCGCGCGGAAACTTTAAGTTTTGAATTCACCAATTATAAGAAAGGAAGTGAAAGGAATTGTGTAAGACCTGTGGATGTCGACCCTGCAAATGTGGGCGGCCGATTGTCAACCGAGTCTGTGAGGGTTGTGGGAAGCCCTACGATGATTGTACATGCACCAAGATCTAACTTCCCGCGTGCTTGCGTGTACGCATCTTGCGTTGAAACACACGAAATCCATGATGTCTTTCAAAGTGTTTTCCAGTTCAGAGACTAGGTCGCGCGCGCAGTATCATTCTGATCTCTAGCAAACCTAATTATCAATGAAAGTTCCGTCGTTGTGCCATTCGCCTGAAGTGCTTGCACTTTGTCCCAGAGCTGAGGTTCAAATTTATCCGCAACACTGCGTTCATTTTCAGAATCGGTCTTAGCCCCAGAAGCAGGTAAGGGATCGCCACTGGCAGAAAAAGAAATGCCATTGAACTGAATTGTCAGTAGCAAAATCGTTAAGAGCAAAAATACGCTTTTTGCCCTCTTCAAGTCTTCATCCTCAGATTATTGCTATTCTTAGCACTGATGTAGTAAGCGTGACATTGTATGTCGAGCTATGGAAAATGCCGGCTATGTGATAGGTGCCCGGCGGTACCTCTTTGCGCCACAGTTCTGGCCTCACCTTTCCTGAGCTGTCGTAGGTCTGTTTCCAAGATCCTGTTAATGTCATCTTATCGCCTGGCGGAATTGGGGCAAAGGGATAAATGCCCAGTATACCACCCCGTTGGCTTCTATACCGATAAACGCGAATGAAGTTTGCGTCGTAAACTACAAAATCAAGCAGAATATCAACACTGTTATAAAGAGTCACGTTTTCTTCTCCGACATTTATCAGGATCCAGGTTACATTGACCAGTTCTCCGACCTTATAGGTGGTCCTATCTAGGGTTATTATTAGCTTGAAGGGATGTTCTGTTGCCTCAGCTCCAACAGATGAAAAGTTGAGTGGTAGAAGAGCATTAAGGAACATGAAAGCTACGGTAGCCGCCAAGATCATTTCGAATGAAGATTTTTCTACAGAAAATACTCTATTCAAATACATCCCTCTCTCATTCAATACAAGACACATTTATATTTGTATATGAGTTATATTTAAAACTGTGTTTTAGAACACGAGAGGGAAATTTTGATCAGCTGGTTTGACATCGCTTATGCCACTTTAGAAATCATTGTGATAGTCTATTGTTTCCAAAAATATCTATCATCTAAGAAGAAGCCGTTCCAACTACTCGGTTTGGGCTTTACATGCCTTACAATCTCAGATTTCCTATGGGTATTTACAGTGCTTCCTTGGCTGACTGGCATACTTGTCTTATACGGTTACATACGTCTCGGACTATACGCCGTCTTCGTATTCTTGGCAATACGCGCTTTACAAATGCTCAATTCAGGAAATAGCAAGAAAGAGAATCGCTATGACACGTAAGCTAGATTAGTACATGGGTAGCTGAAGTTTCGGAATTTGGCTTATCAACGCGTGCGCACCGATTCTCAATATTGCATTTCTCTTAACGTGGAACAATCCCAATTCTCGTTACCGAAATGTTTCTTTCTTCGAGTTCATGAATTAGTGGATTTATGCCTACGGAATCGCTTGCGATGTGCCCCGTGACTACGAGGTTTCCCTTCTTCTCAGCTCTTAATCTTTCCAGATCACCAGGTCGTACATGGATATACACAACTGTGCCGATGCCATATCGGAAGTATGTCTTCGCAACCTCATAGCCGCCATTTGTTCCAGCACCATGGGATACCACAACTCTTCCTGCAGGATTTTCCGCTTTCCCAAGTCGAATCTTGATTTTAGTGACTGCCTTTCTGAATTCAGGAAGTTCTTCTAAAGCAGAAATGATGTCTTGCACGGTGGAATTTTTTCTGATTCGGCTGTTGATCTTTTCTGCCATTATCTTTCTTCCGACCTCGTCTAAGGGCGTGTGTATGTTCATGTAGGGCATTTTCAACTGCTTTGCAACATCAACGGCATGAGCGTAGTTTCGTGTATGCGTTTCCACCTCTAACTCGTTAAGCCTCTTACGCACCGCTCTTTTCGCTTCCTCTAATGGAATTCCAGCCGCAACCATCTGTTGAATGTGCCTCCTGAAGACCTGATGATAATTTATGGTTGCGGTTCCGCCTTGCGGGTGATGAGCGATTACGGCATCATAACCTAATTGTTTTGCGAGCAAAAGTTCTGGGGCACCGGCATCGATGCCGAACAGGATCTTTCTCACGTTGTCGCCGCTTATATATATAGTACTGTCTTCTGGGACTTCTTTCAGCTTTGCAAGCTGCAAAGCTAACGTCATGATTTCTTGGGTGTTCATTGTACATGTACCTTCAAAATTGAAATATTACTAACCTCTTATGATTTCTTGGAGAGAGTTGAATGGTTCATTTTCGGTTATTTTATTTCCCTGCGATAGTTAGTGGAGCGAGTTTAACTGTCGGTGCGTAGTTGTGCATGCTGTTTCTTAGGTCGTTGCCTATGGTTTCTATCCCTTTTTGGAGAAGTTCGTAGAAATTCCCTGAGATGATTACTCCTTTAATTGGTTCCGCTAGTTCTCCGTTTTTTACGAGATACCCATGAGTTACTGTGGCATTGAGGTTTCCACTAACAGGGTTTGAAAGCCATTCCCCGATTGTGTCTTCGATGTAGATTCCCGTCTTTGTATCATGAATAATGTCTTCGGGGCTTGCTTCTCCAGGCTTCATGATCAAGTTGTTTGGTTGAGGTTCAGGGGTCATCCAATAGTATGGTCTCTGAGCGTTTCCCGTTGATTTCACATTGTCTTTTAGAGCGGTATACATATTGTAAAGATAGTTTTTGAGGATGCCTTTCTCAATGACCAGTGTCCTTTGGGTTGGATACCCCTCGTCATCGAAGGGTTTTGTCCGCCAACCTCCATGCATTATCCCATCATCAACAATATTGATGTTTTCAGAAGCTATCTGATTCCCCAATTTGTTTGATAGTGGAGATCTGCCTTTCTGAACCCAGTCTGCATTTATTGGACCGCTTAGAATAACGCCAAGTATGTTTGCGAAAATTTGGTTCCTGATAATGACGGACATCTTGCCGCTTGAAATGGGCTTAGCCTTCAAGAATTTCACGGCTTTTTCCGCAGCCTTAACAGCTAAATCGTCGAAATTGATTTCCTTCCAAAATCTTGCTTGTTGATGCTCGGTTCCTGTGCCCTTCATCCCGTTATCTTCAGCCTTGGTTCTCATCCAAGCGCCTATGCCAGTTTCTCTTCTTTCAGTACTGTCGTTGTAACTGTTTGCTATTGAAACATTTGAAACATATGTTGTGACAAATCCTCGGGTCGGCCGCACTCTTGCGTCATAACTCTTCATGCGATTTATCGCTGAAACTAACGTTTCAACAACTTCTTGGTAATCCAAGTTCTCCAACGCAGAGTCATAATATCCTTCAGCAGATGCTTTGCCAAATTTTTTGTTCATATGCTTCCAATGTGGGTCTTCAGGTGCGACTTTAGCTATCTTAACGGCTTTAGCCGCAGCTTTGCTAATCTCACCTTCGTCTAGAATTGACGTTGAGTACATTGCAGTTTTTTTGCCTAGAGCGACCCTCAAGTTCTTTTCTATGGATTCAACTGTTCTGAAATTTTCGATTGCTTCGGAGAATTCACCTCGAATTGTCCGGGCCTTTTGTACATAGGCCTCTGCCTCCGTTGCACCCATGCTCACCGCCTTTTTGACAGCTAACGTAGCTAGTTGCATTCTTTCACCTTCCTCCGACGGTCATCTTACGAACTCTAACATGAGGACCTCCAATGCCAACCGAAGCTCTTTGACCACCCTTCCCGCACCCGCCGAAAACATTCGTTACGATTTTTAGGTCCTTCCCGACAGCGTCAACCGTTTTCAAGGTTTCAAGGATTGACCCGCCGATGACAACTTCCCTAACCGTTTCGGCTACTTCACCGTTTCTTATAATCTTGGATGGTCCAACATTAAAAGTGAAGGTTCCCATGCCGGGTTCAACTTGTCCTCCAGTCCATCCTTTTTCCCTAACATATATTCCAAAATCTATGTCTTCAATCAGCTCTTCCAACTTATGGTCTCTCGGCTGCAGGTAAGTGTTGGTTTGTCGAACTATCGGCATACTCTCAAAGTCCTGAGCTCGACCATTGCCGGTTGAATCGACCAGAAATTGAAGAGCGGAATGTCTGTCGTGAATGTATCTTTTTAAAAATCCGTTTTCAAGTATGACGGTTCTTTCTTTTTTGGTTCCTTCATCGTCGAATGGATAAAAGTATCCTCCTTCTATCATTCCTTCATCAACTATTGTCACTGACTCACTTGCTAACTGGACGCCGAGCTTGTTGTGGAGTACAGATTCGCCAGTGAACACGAGGTCGCCTTCGGACGCGTGTCCAAAGGCTTCGTGAAGTACCACGCCAAGGATTTCGGGGTCAACAACGACGGGGTAGGTTCCAGGCGGCGGAGTTTTAGACCGTGCTGCTTCGATTGCAAGGTCAGAGATGTCCGCTGTGAAGGAGTTCCAATCTTTAGATTGGATGAACTCAAAACCCGCGCACATGGATTCGCTATAGGGCACCCTTTCCATGACCCCATTAACCTTCGCAACACTTTGATGTTGAAGACCCACCAGCGATGTTTCAACGCGAACGTTAGCTCCTTCTGAGGAGATGAACAACCTAGCGTCGCTGGATAGTCCAAGGTTTGTGATGGCGCTTTTTATCTCGTCGCTGATCCAGGCTGCTTTATTTGCTTCTAAGGTTATCGACACTTTTTTTTCAGGGGAAACGTCTATCGGATTAGTTTGTATGGGTAATTTTACATTGGTCTCGTTGATTTTAGTCGCACTAAAAGGCTTTTTCTCGCTTTTAATCGATTTGGCAGCCTTAACGGCATTACCTAACGTTCGTTCGAGACTGCTTCGTCTCAAGTCGCTTGTGGAAGCAAAGCCAATAGCCCCTTTTATAGCAACTCTTATGCCTACGCCGCTAAGCCTCCTCGAAGAATAGCTTTTAAGTGCCTTGTTCTCGACAGTTATCAACTCGAAGTCGTAGTCCTGATAACGAATATCAGCATAAGACGCTCCGAGTCCAACAGCTTTATCAAGAATCTTCTCCAGCTGAAGAGTCTTTCTTTCTTCCTCCTGTTTCTCCACAGTTTCACACCTCGGGTGATAGGGAGGAATCGGTTTTAATCACGAGAGTTATATAAACTTAACTCGTAGACACAGCATCACGTGAAAAAGGCGTTTGAATGCCTGAGAGAACAAGAACACTAGCTCTAACTGAAGGTATAGTAGCTGGAGTTCTCTTTGGGACAGCAGCAATCTTCACCAAATTTCTAGGCGATATCAACGCTTTTTCTATTGCGTTTTGGCGTGTAGTCACCGCCGCAGCTGCGTTATCTATGATACTCCTGTTTTTTCGAAGATCTTCAAGCCTCAAGGCTGCGCAGAAAAACCTTAAAGATCTATTTGTCTTAGGCATTTTTCTCGGGCTCCACTTCATATTCTTCACATCTTCCATTAAGGACACGACAGTTCTCAACGCCACTGTTTTGGTCAATACAACTCCAATTTTCTCAATGTTTGTTTCCAGTTTCCTTTTTAAGGTTAAACCATCACGCTTAGCGGTTTTGGGTTTAACTGTTTCTTTTGTTGGTGCCTGCATAATTGCATATGCTGATGCGTCTCTTCTCGGGGAGTCTCCCAACTTAAAAGGTGACTTAGAAGCGGTTCTAGCTGCGGTTGTTGAAGCTTTCTATCTGAATTTAGGTAGGAAGATTCGCGGT
>Ga0224501_10001509_pt1 | contig 18064 bp, 12 predicted proteins | sample SF_Oct11_sed_USG_4_FD_169105 | JGI IMG/M metagenome (GOLD analysis project Ga0224501, IMG submission 169105) | Sediment microbial communities from San Francisco Bay, California, United States - SF_Oct11_sed_USGS_8_1 | ecosystem: Environmental > Aquatic > Marine > Sediment | place: USA... | reverse complement strand
GGTGATACATGTATACAAGAAGAAATATCATGAGAGTTGGTGATACATGTATACAGGAAGAAATATCATGAGAGTCGGTATATATATATATTATATATATATCTTCTTGATGTCCAAAATGAGCGGGCATATTATGACCTGTCACGAGCTAGGTATAGTGAGAGCAAGCCAAACCAAACAAAATACAAGCACAAATTACATATAGAGGATAGTAGAAATCCTAATCACAGTTATCTAGATGGTTCGGCAAACAAAGCATGCTGCAAATCAGCTGGCGTTTATAAGTTATAAAATATTATGGTGTTAGTCATCATTCACAGGGAAGTTAAATCCTGTATCGCTTGGGAAAGGCGTCGGGTCATAAACCAAGTGTCCAATCCCGTGAATTTTCTTCTGTTTAACACGCGAGATCTTCGTTTCTACTGGTGATTTCATTGTGTATTTCAAGCGAGGTTCCTTCTCGGAAATGTCAGCTAGAGATTCTGTGACGAAGTCAGCAACTTCCACCGCCTCAGCTAGATCTTTATCATTCTCGGTAATAGCAGCGCAGCTTTCATATGACCTTCTTCGCCGCGAGTCTGGAGTCTTTGAGTTGAGTTTTGGTGAGTTGCCCTTTTCCTCAGAAGGAGCTGGTATGTGTAGATAACTGAAATATGTAGCTGTTTTCGACTTCTCGGTTGGCAATCGACTGCTGAGGTTTCCTTTCATTTGTAAGCCGCTCTGAGACTGCGTTGAAGATGGAGAAGATTCCGTTTTGTTAGAAGTTGATTTATCAAGGCTGTTTTGATATTGCTCTTGGCGGCTCAGTCGCCACTGTTTTCTGCTTTGCTCCATTGAATAGTTTATGATAATACTACTATCGTGTTGCTGGTTATATAGGCAATCTATGATTATTCATAATTGCCCATTGTCCAGTCACTCTTGAGGTCAAACTCTTTTGCAATCAGTCAGGAAGAACAACTGGGACTATCATATAGACGAAATCACCTATGAATGTTGCACGTACGGTGTACTGTGTGCAAACTATGCCATGATTCAATATAAAACATAACAACTGGATATACCTGCGATGGTGAAGGCCTGGACAGAAATTCAATGAATCAAATCGTATTCAGGCCATTCTTCGCATTACTGTTGACGGCTTGATGGGCCACTGAGCGAAACTAATCATGATAAGCCCTGTGTTTGGCAACTCGTTGGTGTATAGAGCCAAACTATGCACGATAGCCAGGAATATGCATGCAGACTATTGAGGGAGACACTGTGGCTCAGTAGTTAGAGCGGTCGCTGTTGGCACTGAGTGTCCCAGTCAGGGATTAAAAAACCTGCCTCTGAAAAGCCAGCAGCAAATAGGTACCCAACACTTACCAGCTCTGGGGAAAGAAAAGTACTCTCTCCCCCCCACATGGCCATTGGTTATGGAAACAACCTTTCTCTTAAAACACTGCACTGAATAGTGTAACGGATACAGAAGCAGCCTATCGGAGACCTATAGTAAAATACAAATATACCACTTCCGCATAGAAAACAAGAATGACTAGCATTTTACTCACCGAACAAATAACCTGTAGATAAGTGTACTCGGTTTGCATGGCAGGGGATGTCTGCACAGTAACTTACCAAAACTTTTTGTTGGTCTCTCGGGTGTAAGTTGATCCTCTTCAAAGCTAGCGTGTTTAGATCCTTTACCACCATATTTCCGGGGTGGGGGCTCCGATAGCAAGGGTGTAGTCGGTTTGGCTCTATAAGGAAATAAATACTGCCAGTTAACGTGCATGGATTCGGAAATTGAAGTTTGGATTGAGTTGGATTCAAAAGACTGTCATGTGGTGATTCCATGCACCACATGGTTTTGCACTTATGTTTAAACCACGCCTTATTCCTAATGACCCACTGCACTATACAAAGCAGTGGTCTACCTATTATTGCTCTCTGGCTCTGGCTCTGTCTCTCTGTGTCTCACATCCTTCTCAACGAATGCCATTAAATATCTTGGTCAGCAAAGAAGAGTTTATTCGCTTGCTTAAATAGACTGAAGCCTTCCAGGCACAGAGCCCTACGAAACAGACATCACGCACCCAGGGGCACAACCCATAAACATTGCAATCCCTGACAAGACTAGTGAAGAGTGATGGTGGGTAGTTGTTTTTATGCCAATTAAATCTCTTGTTCATCTGACAACTGTTCGTGAACATTCTAGCATTTTTCCCGATGGCCTATTGAATTTATATCTTTTAATTGACTAGCATGGGAGCCTGCCAAGCCTGAGGCTTATTCTAGAGGGAAAGGAGCTAGGAGCTATGTGATTGGCTAGCTTGTACTGACAGTGGAATCCCAGAATACCCGAAGTTTAAATTCAGAATCTAATGCTCACCAACCATGTGCTCAAGCTACTGAGGTATCCTACTAACCTTATTCAACCCTGCAAATGATGACCAGTATTTTCTGGCACGCGAGGTGGTTGTGAGACACAAAAACAGCATTTGCTGGGCCATTGCTTATGGGCCTAACCGATGATCTTGAAAACATTAACCTAACACCTATGACCTAAGAAATTGTTTATGTTTGTTACAGGTGCGGAAATGATGGCTGAAAAGTGACATGTGGAAATGTGTTGACAATCCCTCAGAAAAGATTACAAGCATCCTAATTCTATCAGCCAATAAAAATAGCTTGCGCAAGACAATACTGGGCCAAATCTGACTAATGAAATGAAGTCAAAATAGAGTGGATTTGTCAAGCCCCGCATGAGTGATTCTGAAAGACGCCGGCCTGGGCGGAACTATCACTCTATCCTAGTTAAAGCTGAATCAATGTGTTACAAAATTCTTAAGCCACACATAGTTTGGCATTTGGAATAGAATTAGTAATGAAAAATCCGACTTCAATTGCGGCATTTGACTGCAAGTGCTTTAATTTATCAATACATTCACCCAAATTTGACTGTCGAATCTGGAAAATATACAGCTGATCTTGTCTAGAGAGCCGAGTGGCCCCTTTTGCCCACCTACTCGTATCAAACTGCAAAACAATTCCAGGCTATTTGGCAGGTGAATGCAGACTACTTGGTACAAAGGGTTGCATGAAAAGCAAACCAGAAATAGCAAGAGAGCTAAGCGGTGAGAGCGCTTGGCTAAAGACCGAGAAATCCTGGGTTCAGTCCTAATCATGTCGAATGTTTACTGTGAGAGTAAGCTCCTCAGATAATTCCTAGCTTTTACCGCTCTAACAAATCTCAGGAGGGCTTAGTGCCCGAGTTACAAAAAAGCAAACTGTTGCCAAATAAATTATTTCAACATACAGAACGAGCAAGCAGAGGTAGAGACCAGCGCAGAGTTAGATAATTAGTTTTACACAGCCAGCGATGAAATGGTGTTTAGGAGTCTTACATATGGTCTTGGGGGGGGGGATAAAGGGTCACACACGCCCAGCACAAAAGGAACCAACCGACATAAAAGCTTCTAAAATCACACGGAAAAGGGCTGTATCTACCTATCTGGTCTCTGCGGTGATCTGCTAGTACAAAGACACACCATCATTATAAACAGGAAATCTTAAGTTGGAGTAGGTCAACCACAGACTTGAGTGAAATCCTAACATAACTCTGGTGATGTGGCAGAAGGGAAAAGCTAGCCTGTGATATAAAGGTATGCCACTGAGTCCGCAATTCATCCAGATTATCTTTCCAGAGAGCGAGGCCACTTATCTAATAAAGAATGGAGTTGTCTCTACTTACTGATCGTCTTCATCCGGAGAGCTACTGGAAAGCCTCGGTAATGGGGCCGGTCTCTGAGCCATCGGCTATCTCGGTACCTAAAACCACACCAAAACATGAGCTCTGCTGCTGGAAAAACATGCATGATGAGGATTTTGTGTTTTGTAAAATGATATAGATCAGTCTTGACAACGATGGTGCAGCTTCTAGTACAACTACAAGACCAGGGAAGGGTTGGCATTCAGGGAGCTGACTATCCCTGCGGCAAATAGACGCTACCACAGGGTACCTAAGGATTTAGGTTGGAGCATTGCTCCCCACACTAAACAGGTAGTCTTGGAAATATTCAGTGTTAGGATATATGAAGTATTTCTCTTCCATATGTAAAATTATTACAGAAACTTAAATGCCAAAAACTACACGTATTCTGTCATTTACAAGGTTAAAACAGTTATTCCCAATTTTAATGAAATCGACTGAATCTTATCCTGTTGTCACCCGGCGTTATTTAATCTAGTTATCCCAAAGTTACTTACTGGTCTTTGATGAAGCAGCTGTTGGGCGCTGTGACTGCCTTACCATGCAAAAACGTAGTGCTAGTTTATCTGGTCAGTAGAGGATAGAAGTGTGACGTCTGACCATTAATCATACTATTTTCTACCCCATACGACATATTTGTGCATTCAACTGAGACAGATAATATGGGTCATGGAAGTTGCCGGCAAACAGATTTCACTGGAATGGCATAGGATAATTGATCAATGGTGGGGGGTTACTGCTGGTCACCACTCAATCATACACCGAAGTTGGTAAAAATAATCATAGGCTGTAACCTCAAGATCTATTTGCCAAATGTAGACAAAAAATACAATTAGAAAATGACCAAAAAACGGATTATTTAATATGCTTACAAATACAGTACAAATTCAAAGTTAATATAGTTTCCACAGAAACCGAACATAACTCTTGCCATCCTTTAAAACTCTATGAGTATTGAAAGGATGACAATGTATAGCACTGGCTACGAAATTACATGAGAGAGTATTGACAGTTAAGTTAGATATAACAAATGTCAGTCCAAAAAGGCAGGAAGATGATCACATGTGGGAGAGTTTTAGTGCCAGTTCCTTTGCTCAGCTCGAGGTCCCCTCGTCTGAATCGACATTCTCGGCTAATGATATAACATTACCAATCACATCTAGAATGACATCTATAGCACCCAGACGTCTCTGAGCTCTCTGCATCGCCACTTGTGTGTCTGCGGAAGGTTGAGTTCCTAAAAAAAGTAAAATAAGGTTAACTCGATAGAGATGCTTTTCTCCAATTGGGACCTCCTAAACCTGAGGCCTGTTGGAGCGGTAGGAGCTAGGAAATATATGAGGAGCTCATTCTCACAGTGGGCCCTCAGCATGACTAAGACTTGAACCCAGGATCTTTCGATGTTGGGCCACGCGCTCTAGCAACTGAGCCACCCCGCTATCCATATGATAGGTCATGCTAGGAGATGATACGACACAATTCTATAGGATAAAATAATATCATACCAAATAACACAATACAATATGATATGATGAAGTATGAAATCACATGGTAACATGATATATGATATGAAAAGGGTAAAAAGGCGTCAGTTATGAAGGCAGACAAGAGCAAGGAGTGTAAAAATCCAGATCTTTGGGGAAATTTCCCAGGACCGCTACGGTTCCTCATTTGCATAAAACAAAAATACCATGCCGAGTTCTTTAGTAAACAAAACTCATTTCCCGCTAAGCTTTCTCAGTGGATTGACTTTCTTCCTGTATGGCATCTCCACTGGTATGATGAAACCGCGGGTCTAGATTAGGCTTTGCATGGAGCACCAGGAGTGGGCTAGGTATTTGTTTGAGCTAGATTTGAAGTGAGGAGCTCAGATTGATGTTGAATCGTTAGCCGTGCGGAGTTACATTCAGCTTGCCTGGTTATATTGGAATGTAAAACTTACCACAGACAGAAGTAGAAGCCATGGGCTGATCATTAACCTCTCCCCTATCCTTGGAGTCGTTCTCCTCCGAATGGATACTCGAGTCGCTACTTCCTGTTTCAGCCAGAATGGCGTGATCGGACACGGAGTGACAGGAAGTGTTTTCTGAATGCAGAGTGGAACGGGAGCTACTCGCTCCCTCTGTTGAGACATCCATTGCGGACTCAGTGGGTCTACAAATGGTTTACAAAGTTATCGACTACTGCTATATCACTAAGCCAATGGCTTGTTTTCAGGAGGATCCATGGTTTGTCCCATGAGTTGGCATGTGACATATTCAACCCTGAACAATGGAACTATGTAATTTGGCCTTTGAAAATCGGTTTGCATCGATTCATTGGTGAAGAGACATTGAGACTAAAAGCAATACTGATAGTAATATACTAATATTTAGACTTAGATTGACCTTAAGACTGAGTCAGTGACTGAGTCAGTCAGTCAGTCAGTCAGTCAGTCAGTCAGTCAGTCAGTCAGTCAGTCAGTCAGTCAGTCAGTCAGTCAGTAAGTCAGTAAGTCAGTAAGTCAGTCAGTCAGTCAGTCAGTCAGTCAGTCAGTCAGTCAGTCCGTAAGTCATTCAGTAAGTTAGTAACTACTGACTTAGTCGGTGGCTGAGTCAGTGAGTCATTGACTGATCGAGTCAGTGAATGACCCGTAGTGTAGAGTGTAGACTAATTTTCTAACTGTCTAACTAAGTTACTACTATTTATTGTCCGACAGTGTATAAACTTTTTAGAGTGAAAAGTCGTTGAAAAGATGGCAGATCTGTAGGGAGTTCAGCGGTATGGTAGCAACCCCGTGGCACAAGACGACAACTCAGCGGCAGTTTGCCCCCGAGTGCCTAGGTTTGCCGCAGGGGCAATGGGGTGGCAGGGCGAATCCCATGAGATCCCAAGTTGTCTACCACCGAGCTACCCCAAAATTTCAGTTCTAGTTACTAACTTCATAGGCTGCTGTTTCAGGCTCTGTTTTGCAGGCTGCTTGCCCTTTTTAGAGAGGGGAGCCGGTTTTTGGTAGGTAACATCATCATCTGACATACGCTTGCGCTTAGGAGGGAAGTCCTTTAGCATGCCTACAACGATGACAGTCGGTAAAGATTCAAAACTCGTGTTGGAATGGAGTGGCAAGGGAGTAAATAAAAAGCAGTCAAAGCTGATTCCAACTGCAATGTTTAAGGTAGAGGTCGGTTAGATGGGGTTATCGTCTACAAGATTCAGGAGGGTATGCAGAACTGACCAGAGTCTGAATCAGTCGAAGTCGAGGTGGTCTGACTTGTAGCAGACCCGACTGATGTCGCAGCAGACATGGTTTGACTTGTAGCAGACGCGGTGAGTGTTGCAGCAGACGTGGCCGGTGTTGCAGCAGATGTAGCCGATGTTGCAGCAGATGTAGCTGATGTTGCAGCAGATGTGGCCGGTGTTGCAACAGATGTGGCCGGTGTAGCAGCAGATGCGGTTGTTGTCACTGCAGATGTGTTGGCTGTCGTGGAAAGAGGAACACTAGGCGCCGTGGCGGGGGCTAACTGTCCAAGTTGTTTGGCAGCGCGCTGTTTGTACTCCATACAGAGGTGTTTCAGTTTCACCAGTGTGGCTATCAGATCAGCGTCATAGCCAGTTGGTGGTTGCACCTGATATATTAGCTGCAAAGCTCTCAGATCCTAAAATGCATGGAGGTGGGTTATAGACCTGCGGCCTGAAGACAAAACCAGACGCCTCATATGTGAGGTCGGATTCTAGTTCAAGTCTAACCACGTACTACAAATGCCACAATCTGGTTTCACTTGAACAAGCCAGTTATTTTAATAAGTAAGTAGGTCTACAACATGGAGACCATACATAAATAAAGATTATAACATTATAACAATAACTAGAATCTAAATAAATGTGGTAATGCCAGTTTGTAATGAAGAAGCAGCGGCACGAATACATTGACATTACATGTGGGATACTGGGATACTGCATGTGGGTAATACGGTGCTACACACGGGGTCCTATACGCAGGTACTACAGTACTGTACACGGGTACTGAGGTATTGTGCACGAGTACTGAGGTATTGTGTACAGGTACTGCAGTACTGTGCACAGGTATTGCGGCACTACACACGGATACTGCGCAACTAAACACATGGACCACTGCCTTATACCTGATGAAGTGACCCATCAGACAGAAAAATCCCATTTACACTTATCCACCTATATCGACCATTGACCCAGTCACCTGTCAGTCTACTCACCGCGTTAGCTTTCTGTATAACATGCCACAGTACGGAGGAGTGTGCCTGTTTGTCTATAGTCACCAGAGTCTTGAGTGTGTGTACTATAGATGGCACCAGAGGTAGGCCCTCTACACTAGACTCCTCACACAGCACCATCTGATGCACCTGAGAGCAGAACAGTTCATTCTTATAAAAACAGCCTTCAAGTGTAAAAAGGTTGAGTCTTAGACAATGGGCGCGTGAGAAACTCCTCTTCCTCACCACATTAATTTTCCCCAGTTCGGAGGAGAGCCGCGAGAACCCATTTTCTGCAGGCTGGGGAGGTAGAGCTTTTAAAAAATATCGAACCCTGTACCTTCAGTGTCAGTGGCGAGTGCTCTGACCCCACTCAACCACAGCGCCTCCCTGTAGCTGTAAGGGAAGGGCAGATCCGTCGGCGATTGGTACGTATAACGAAGTAGTTGGGGTGGATTTCATGAATTCATTGAAACTGAATTGTAGTCGATGACTTGATGGATGACTCAATCATAAAGAGGAAAACAAACCTTTCAAAAGTGTAGGTTATCGCTCGTATGGCGTAAAGTGGGTGAAATCAGCCGCAGACTATGATAATAATTCAGACACTTAATGGTACAGTTACACAAATCATTAATCAGCACCCCCCTCCATCTAGTGAGATCAATTCACATGCAGGAGAAAGTCATTAGAATGTGATCAATATATCTATACACACTCACATGACGGAATCGGCATAAATAAACCTGCCCGAACAGTTTGCTTTGTAGCCTTACAATCAGTTAATCACAAATATAAAACTTGGTACAAAGACTTAGATCCCTGTTTACATCAAAACAGTTAAAACTAAAGTAGGAACACCTGCATTAAACCAACTTCCTCAAGCGGTACAGAGGTCACTGGAAACGGGGCACTTCATGTCCCCGGCCGTAAATCTCTTTGCAGATAAGATCATCAATACACGCCGAAAAACAGACCGCTCTCTGCTTCACTGAATATGTCAAGAAACTATGAAAGTAGAGGTATCTCATTGGGGCCAAAGCGTCCAATTTGCTAGATCACACATAATTGTCTGATCCCGGTATTACAGGTGTATCTGGACAATTGGAAAGGCAGTTGCTACTTACTAATGGAAAGAAAAAACAGAAGAATTGGTAGACATGTGGGAGATTGAGTGAAATTCTATCGTCGTGCAGTATCGTCTCCATATAATCTATGAGATAGGTCGAATTGCAGAGCAGTTTTATGTAGTTTTTATCAGACTTTTCGGCTTGGTAGATTTCACACCAAAGCTTGGCAAAGAAAGCCGATTGTAGAGGAATCGCTTCATACGCGCAGAGAGCACCTGCAAAACATTGCCATCATTCATAATGAGGTGAATTATCCTGTAGTACATCCAGGTACAGCATGACAGCGTTGGTCGGGAACCCCATACGAGTCTATGTGGTCCACTTTCTCAAAAACACGAGCAACACAAAACCAAGACACTATAGCCTGTCTAATATAGGTTGTGCACTGACCAGAACACAACTCTTAAAATATCTGAAGTCCATGGGCAAGACTAACCCATGGTTGCATAGCAATCGGTGCACTAAATCGGATAGACTATAGGCGTTCACTAATGGCCCCCAAGACGAAACTGTATTACAGTACTTTTTTAAAACTTCTACCCGGACATTATTTAACAGACCTGAGGTTTGTTGGAGAGGTATGAGCTAGGATAAATGTGAGAGCCCATACTCACAACGGGGGACCGTCGTAATCTGGTTCTCATGGTTGCAAGACCAGCACTTTAAACAACTGAGCTATTTTGTTGATGACAGCTATACAAGACCCGAGACCCAAATTTAATCAAAAAACATATTTTGGCCAAAAACATTAGGGTTTTTCTCTCGCTCAATCCACTTACTGAGGTCAACTAAGCTTTTGTCGAGACATTGCTGATTAACGGCCACTCTGACCATCAGATCCACAAATAGATGGTAGGGAGAGTAGAACTGATTCACCGCTTGGTCATATACTGGGTCCTGACCCTGTAAAATATATATGCATCTATGTATAGATTACAGATGAGGCCTACATTAAGTAAAGCTTTCTACAGTTCTGAATCAACTGGCCGCTGTACAGTATCTCGAAAGTAAGGGTCTACTCCATATGAACAGCTGATGTACTTTTTAAATACAGAAATTGCGGAGTTGCATTTCCAGATATGTAAACAAAAAACGGCCCCGAATTGAAATCATTGGCATGCAAATGCAGACAAGTTAGCGTACGTTTGTACGTAATTTAGATGAAATTTCATAATTCAATACCTAATACGTTTTCCTCTTTCTTGTTCAATCAAGTAGGTCTGCCGCACAGTTTATAGAGAATCACTGAACTAATATACCAGACATAATCATATATTTGCACCCATATACTGATCCAAAGTGAGCAACGTTTTCACTGAGTGAGCGAATGGGGCCCCGAGCGAGTTATATGCTAATAGATGGAATCGCTAAAATTTCGGTTTTGTAGCTCGGTACGTAATTCCGCCAAATAAGGTTAGTGTCACTTTCACATGACGCCTGGTGCAGCGCCCCATTGTAACCATGTCATGGGATGGTACTAAGGTGTCTCTTATTGCTCAAATTCCTGGGAGGCTCGTCTACTCTTCATGCGAAAAGAGAGGCAGAACAACCACGTAGTGCTCTTTACACCAACCCATTGGTTGAGACCGCCATCATTCGTACCGCAGTGATCCAAAGTCACATATACGTATTGGGGTGAGGTCCAATCCAAGGGAAAACCCCACCAGCACTGGGAAGGCAACTCACAATCCTTGGTTCATCATTGCACTAATTTACCGACCGAGCTTTCTTTGCCCTGGGAGACGGAGGAGTTAACTGATCACCTTTGGAATCTCTACAACATTATGGGTAAGAAACATCCCGAACTGTGCATGAGGTGGGCGGACATTGATCTTTGCTGCATGTAGGCCTTTGTTGCCACCCCGAGATGGCAGGTATGGTCCATGCAGGACGGAGTGGCTTCCAGGCGACTGTATGGCCTAAAACAGAGATCCAATAGTTAGTTTTTGTACACAAGATGAAGTGAATAAGCACAGTGGGCACGAAAGCCAACGAGGGATGAAACTACTCCACTACAAGCGCCACGCTACACATGACATATAACACACAGTCCATCACACACTATGAGTCGCCAAGTCTAAGAAATTCCTAAATTGTCAACACTCATAGTCTATCTGGAAAAATTATGAGAGTTGAGTGCAATTCTTCACTTTTCTCGAGTTTGTACCTTGCCGTCAGTGATATGGTGAAGTTGTCGCGGTAGATACCTGCTTTGCACCATTAACAGCTTAGCATGGAGCACGACAAGCTGGTCAGTGGCAACGCTCCACCTCATAGCAAGGTTTGTTTTGGTTTAGAGCTAGAATTGAAACGGGGCGAGGGGGCGGGCTCACACTCGCACTAGGAGCCCACTTTCAGCATGATTCGAGCTCAGGTTCTCACAGTTGCGAGTTCAGGGTTCATAAGTTCAGCCCTGAATTGATTTTGATGAATCGGTTTGGTTACCTGGAAGGAGGCGTGTTGTTCCAAGAGCTGTATTGAGAGTGTGGGAATGATATCCGAGGTGAACAAAAGCACCATCTTCTTCAGCACATCTGTCACAAAATAAAGCCAGTATAAGAGTCAGGTTAACAATCATTTTCAGTTGTGGACAGCAGTAGAGTTCTTCTCCTCTACGTAAACTGACTAGTAAAATTATTGTAGTACTCAGACACTTGGACTTCCTAAGCCCGAAGCTTGTTGGAGGGTAGGTGCTAAAGAAGTATGGGAGCTCATTCTCACAGTGGCCGCTTAGCAGAAATAAGACTTGAACTGATGATCTTGGTGATTTGGGCCAAGTGGTCTAGCCTTTAAGTTATCCCACTTTCCCTTACTCAGCTCATTATATCAATTCTGAGTGGCTATGATGCAGCATTTATACTCCCGAATCTGGATCACAACCTACTCACCCAGAGACAGTTGCCGGACTTCTGATGGTGTGTAGGAGTTGAGCAGCGTAAGGCAATACTCAGTCAGATCTGATTTATCTTTCCAGCTCCGCAGGGCTTTAGATAGACTGACAGTTTCTGCACCGACATTGATAGTCACTGAAATATTCATATAAAATACATACAATAAGAATTCAATCTGATTTGGATAATCCATTAGCCAAATTGCTACTGAATGAGTAGACAGTCTATTTATAAAGTAGTTTCCACTACTAACACACCCATCTGTGATCCAGATGCCCAACCCTGTTGCCCCAGACACCAAGCGAGTATCTAGAGTTATGTATCTGCACCACTTGCATAATCAATACAGTATGCAGTCAACAGTGGAAAATGGAAACGCCTTCAAGTAATAAGAGAATTGAGTGAAATAGTCTAATACATGTTTGGGTGACAGGCAACATAGATCAGGTATGATGCAGAATCCCTTTGGCACAATGAGATCTCCCAGAGAACACCAACCTGGCGTGTCCTGCAGGCTACTGAGATATTACCTTGCAAAGACTCTAAGCCGTTATTTTTTTTCATTTTAGCCATGCCTCCTAATGATATGCTTGATACTGGAGTGTTAGTAATCACATTACACACAAAATATGTAGCAAAAGCAGCCTACAGGGTGGGAGGTCTACTCACATTTTTTCTCTGCGCTATCTGAGCACTGTTTGGCTAGTGACAGCATGGCAGTGATCATGTTTAGACAAGCACAAAGGTCAGTGAGCACATGGCACGTTGTACTCTCATGATACATTCCGTGAATCACAGTAAATGCTTCAGATAGTGTGGACAAACCACCCATCGCCATGTACGTTCTCCGATCCTCTTCTGTTTTTAGCACCGTCTTTAGAACTCTGCAGGAGGAATGGTGTGGTAAATGGTAAACTGCACTATTAAAACTTTTAGTAAATCAACAGAATGCTGTGGTGAATTGTCCGTTGTCTCGACACATATGCTTACGGTTTTACTGGACGTTAAACAGCACCCACGCAAACTTGTATATTTTCCATGCACTGCATGTGAACTTTATATCTAGCCAATACAGCTTGATAAATTTATTGCTGAACGTGTAATTACATCCAGCAACGGGGATGTCAAAAAGTGTCCAAGGTTACAGACTTTACAACGCTTGCATCTTTTTCTATGGCGTCTTCTCTGTTATGGTGAAGCCGCGGGGGGTTAGGTAATTGGTCTTTTTATCATTACGGCTGAGCAAGGAGTATCACTGTCGGGTCGATATCAATGCTCCACCTCATAATGAGCCTTCGATTTCCTTTCGATGGATAATTAATGAGACGAGCTCACGACTGGAGCCTGCCATAACCGACTGGAGCCTGCCATAACCGACTGGAGCCTGCCATAACCGACTGGGGCCTGCCATAACCGACCGGAGCCTGCCATAACCGACCGGAGCCTGCCATAACCGGGATTCAGAACAAAGTCTCATGATTGCGAGCCCAACTCTCTACTATCCCACTACACCCTGCGCCGTGCAGCTAGGTTACTTACGTAATGAGAGTTTGCCAGTCAGTGCGAGGGTTCAGGGACTGTTGGTACATGGAGAGAATCTTTCTCTTAAATATGGCGATCGCCTGAGCCTCCTCAGTCGGTGAGTCAGGATGAACCGTAACAATCAGCTGTAGCATAAGCAGTAGCTCCTCCACGGCCTGTAGTGGAGTGGATGTAATCAAACAGTGATGTAGCAATGAACGAACTACTGTTCATTAAGCGTTGCCCAGCCGCGAATCAAATGCACCAACATGCCGTACTGCCTTAATATACATGCTGGAGTTGTCGACTCACTCAAACCAGCTGCTTGAATGCATTTAGGAGGAGATAACAACGGCAAACTAAATTATGTGATGGCAAGAAAAATATGATGACCCGCTGCCGCGATTGTTCGGACACACCAATGCGAAGCTGCACCAATTGGGAAATGCATCTGAATCTATCAATTTAAAGAAGACTGACAGGCAAGGGAGGCAACTCACCATTGGATATTGATTAGGGAATGGCACGATATGTTGGAACGCCCAGATTATATTCTGATGCTGGGCCAATTGCCTAGTAAATGATCGAGATCGCTGACAGCAGAGACGAAGGATACCGTAATAAGACGGCAGCATGCAGCGATTATGCATCACCACTTCCTGGTCATCATGGTCAGCCCTGAAATATACAATGTCTGAGTTACCATAATATACAGTAACGAGGAGACGAGCAGATCTTTCAGGATTTAAAAAACACTGTTAATTGACATGGAAAGCATCCTTCAGTAATAGGCCTGTTTCAAGGATCGCCCTTAGTGCATCCCATTGGCGGACCCGCTTTATTAGTACTGCGACCCAAATCTGATGAGAGTGAAACCATAATGTGGGGCCCGAACTGAGATTTGAACCAACCAAGGGCGCACTGAATGCTGTCAACGAAGTCACAGCTTCATCCAATTGGGAGAATGCAGAGAAACAGGACTAATCTGTGGGTCTTGGGGTGTAGTGGAGTGAATTACAGTATATAGTTGAAGGCGATGTTGTTGGTGACGGATGGGTTTGATGTGATAAGTTTGATGTTCTCTGGACAGTCTATACAGGCGTGGAACCAGAATGCCAGCAAGGCCTGCTTGTTATGATTAATACTGACGGCCGGATCTGTGAGCTTCGGTTGGAACATCTGCCATAGGTGACTGAAGTATGGTGAAAACTATAACACAAAAGAGGCATAAGGAATAGACTTATCGCTGATGCAGGAGCTCATCACATATCTGTCACAGATACTTTGCCACAGGATTTGAGAGGATGACCAGCTAGTACTCACTTATGATTTGCAATCGATGAGGAAGAAAGCATTGAATCTGAATGAGCTACCCACTAAGCCGCCGCTTTCCCCCTTGATACTCATAATACCCAAGGTTGGTATAATACCTGTAGTTTCTCTTGCTTGGATATCAGGCACATGGACAGAAAGGCGAAGTAGGAAATCAGATGAGTGGTCCCATAAGTCTGTATGTCCGCATACTTGGTTGCCTCTGGCATAAGCTCCAGCAGGAAGGTATAGATCCCGTGCAGTACACCCACGGCATCAGCACTCAACTATAGCAGACCGGTAGTTATGTTAAGTTGTTATTTTACAAATCTTGAGTGTTGCAATATCAGCATAAAGATTCATTCAAGTCATGACAGTTTTGAATCAAGGAGATGATCGAAGTGGGCACTAACTAATCAACATACCAATTCAAAATAGCTAGCTTGGATTTGTCGGTATGGAAAGACATTCGGTCTCGTATGGCGTTTTCACAATGATGGTAAAGATGCTGTGGTTTTCCACGAGCTACAGATTAGCATGGATCACAGGCAGGTATCAATGCTTCGCATGAATGGATAGTAACATTTGCAAACTACCCAGCAGTAAAAGCAGGCATTCCTCAACATTCATTGGTCACTAAACATATCTAACCAAACTTGTTCCCGCAGCGGACCACTTCATAATATGAAAATGATTCACTCAGCATAGTTCTCTGATGGTAGCAGAGTGTTATGCCGGTGTGCAGTGAGATACAGTACCTGACTTTTTATATCTCGATTCTCCTGACTCTCTCGCCCTTGACCGTTTCTAGCCAGCTGGCGGAACACCGGACTCGGTACTAGTGACACTAGCAGCAACATGGCCCAGGTGCGGACTTTAGGTGAAGGACAGGCTGTAAACACAGATTTACAGTCAAAGCGAGGCAATGTGATGCATCAGGTATATCTCGAAAGCTGATAAGTTTCTACCTTACAGGATCCGCCTGTTGCTAATTACGAGTTGAGATTGTTATGACCTAGAACTTTGTGTGGTACAAGTTTACGCTAAGATTCACAACATGATTCACACAAGACGGTCTCACAGTGTAATGATTCATGCCCAGTCAGCAGTTACCCTGGTAAAAAGGAGGCCCTGAGCTCAGTCACTTCCAGAATACCAACCCTGCCCATCGGGATTGTAGCTTCACCAGAAGCGGTGTTACATTGTCTACCAATGGTTGTCATGATTATAAACACCAAACCTGATCCCTGAAACCCTGAATGAGGGAGCCGTCAATATAAATATATGGGTCAACAATCAGATTGTAGCACAAGTCTGACCCAGCGGACAGTCTCACTGAGTTCTGACATCATCGGAATGGAACAGTTGCATTGAATTTTTTGTTAATCTTATGGAGAAGTGTGTAAATTGAACGGATGCAAATGTAAACTGCTCTCCAATAGAACGATCAGAGCTTAGAGCGACCCCCTTCAGTTAAGTCTATTTGTGACATCGCGAATGAATCAGTTTGCTTGACCTTGAGATTAACGATTACCGATTCATTTATTCATATCGATGGAGGGAACAGACAGACATGAGGACATACCGAGGAGGTACTTTTCGGCCCAAACGCTCAGACAGTTCAGCACCTCAGAGTGTGCCGTCTGGTTATGCATTACAGTGTTTGACATCCACTCCAGGAACTGCTGAGGTCTCTCACCGCATGCCTGTAAAAATATACCGCTCGGTAGATCAGCGGAGATCACTGTGGAACTTAAAAAAGCATGACTCCTCCCCGTTTCGATCATTATGATCAAGGAATTTCTCCAGCCCTGTAAACTCAAGAGGTGATCATAAAATTGAGAACTCCCTGTTATCAGCTTAGTCAGGAGGATTCTACCACCAGAAAATAAAGGCGTACTGTGAAGTATACTGTTTTTCTACAGCGTCCCCACTATTTACTTATTTTCAGATGCCATAAGCGAATGGATATATGCATTAAAGGCTTGTGTGTGCAGATATACTGACCTCCCAGAATCCTCCAAGAATAATGGTGATGAACTCTGGCTGGCCGGGAAGTGTAGGATTCTGTTCCGTCAGTATTGTTAGCACCTTGAAGAATGTCTACAAGATTGAATAGGTTAGGCCGCGGAACCTAAACCTGCCATGATCGGTATAGGCACTGACGAAACAAGCCCTGCATTGTCCGCTATGACAAAAGCGTGCCAACAAATAGATAGGCATGGTATTGACAGGCCAGGTGATGTTAGCTGACAAGGCGTATTGGGAATTCAATTCTTGGCCTCGGTAACCCCTTGCAATTTCACTTGCGGTGGATTTGGATTGTGACAGTGAATACAGGAGTCTTTATGGGACACATAGTGAACTATCCTCACCTGACCTCTTGCTTACTGATAATTGGTTTTGCTTATTGTTCACCCTATTATTCCCTGTACAGGGTCGTGGAGTTTGCTCCCCTGTTATTCCCTGTACAGGGTCGTGGAGTTTGCTCCCCTATTATTCCCTGTACAGGGTCGTGGAGTTTGCTCCCCTGTTATTCCCTGTACAGGGTCGTGTAGTTTGCTCCCCTATTATTCCCTGTACAGGGTCGTGGAGTTTGCTTACCTGTTATTCCCTGTACAGGGTCATGGAGTTTGCTTACCTGTTATTCCCTGTACAGGGTCGTGGAGTTTGCTTGCCTGTTATTCCCTATACAGGGTCATGGAGTTTGCTCCCCTGTTATTCCCTGTACAGGGTCATGGAGTTTGCTCCCCTGTTATTCCCTATACAGGGTCGTGGAGTTTGCTCCTCTGTTATTCCCTGTACTGGATCGTGGAGTTTGCTTACCTGTTATTCCCTGTACTGGGTCGTGGAGTTTGCTTGCCTGTTATTCCCCGTACAGGGTCGTGGAGTTTGCTCCCCTGTTATTCCCTGTACTGGATCGTGGAGTTTGCTTACCTGTTATTCCCTGTACAGGGTCGTGGAGTTTGCTCCCCTGTTATTCCCTATACAGGGTCGTGGAGTTTGCTCTTCTGTTATTCCCTGTACTGGATCGTGGAGTTTGCTTACCTGTTATTCCCTGTACAGAGTCATGGAGTTTGCTCCCCTGTTATTCCCTGTACAGGGTCGTGGAGTTTGCTCCACTGTTATTCCCTATACAGGGTTGTGGAGTTTGCTCCCCTGTTATTCCCTGTACAGGGTCGTGGAGTTTGCTCCCCTGTTATTCCCTGTACAGGGTCGTGGAGTTTGCTCCACTGTTATTCCTTGTAG
>Ga0224501_10001508_pt1 | contig 18066 bp, 21 predicted proteins | sample SF_Oct11_sed_USG_4_FD_169105 | JGI IMG/M metagenome (GOLD analysis project Ga0224501, IMG submission 169105) | Sediment microbial communities from San Francisco Bay, California, United States - SF_Oct11_sed_USGS_8_1 | ecosystem: Environmental > Aquatic > Marine > Sediment | place: USA... | reverse complement strand
CTCCGGAAGAAATTTAACGGCAAGCCGGAACACATCGTCAACTACCTGTTTTTCGTCGCCGAGGAAGTCCGGCAACTCATGGCGAAGCTGGGGTTCAAGACGATCAACGAAATGGTTGGCCGTGTCGACATGCTCAAAATCACCAAGGCGGTCGATCACTGGAAGGCCAAGGGGTTGGATCTCTCACCGCTTTTGGCTGTACCCGACGTCGAGCCGAACGTGGCACGCTATTGCGTGCAGAAGCAGGACCATGGCCTTGATCACATTCTTGATAACGAACTGGTGAAACTCTGTCGCCCGGCGATTGAGAAGGGCGAAAAGGTGACCATCGAGTTACCGATTCGCAATGTGAATCGGACGACGGGCACGGTTTTGTCAAGCAAGATTGCGAAACAATACGGTCTCGAAGGGCTTCCAGAGGATACGATCTCGATCAAGTTCAACGGATCGGCTGGGCAATCCTTTGGCGCGTTCCTCACACGTGGCGTCACACTGACGCTGGAAGGGGAGTCGAATGACTATATCGGCAAAGGGCTTTCCGGCGGAAAAATCATCGTGTATCCGCCGAAGGATGCGCTCTATGATCCAGCGGAAACCATTTTGATCGGCAATACCTCGCTCTATGGGGCGACGCAGGGCGAAGCGTACTTTTACGGCCGGGCTGGTGAGCGGTTTGCGGTTCGGAACAGCGGGGCACAAACCGTCGTGGAAGGGACGGGCGACCACGGGTGCGAATACATGACGGGTGGTGTGGTCGTGGTGCTCGGTAGAACGGGCCGTAACTTTGCGGCAGGCATGTCTGGCGGCGTGGCATTCGTGCTCGATGATCTGGGCAAGTTCGAAAGCCGCTGTAATACAGGTATGGTAGAATTGGAGGCAGTCGTGACGAAGGACGATAAGCAACTTCTCCATGATCTGATCACGAAACACTTCATGTATACCGGGAGTCGGAAAGCGAAGCAGATCCTCGATACCTTTGAGGCCACCGCGCCAAAATTTGTGAAGGTGATGCCGGTCGATTACAAGCGTGTTCTGGAAGAACGGAAACGCAAAGCGAGTGCGGTGCACTAATGGGTGATCCGACCAGGGTAAGGCGCACGTCTCGGCGTGCGCAGGGTTGGGCGGGTGAGATTGAGGGTTTCCTAGTCAACAGCTAAATAGTGATTTGAGGGAGAGAAAATTAAGTAGCCATGGGAGACCCGAAAGGTTTTCTGAAATACGCCCGCGAGGGCCCGAAACGCAAGCCGATCGAGTTGCGTGTGCTCGATTGGAAGGAGATGTATGAGCCCATCTCGGAGGAGAAGCTCAAGACCCAGGGCGCACGCTGCATGGATTGCGGCGTGCCCTTTTGCCAAGGCAGCACTGGTTGTCCCGTGGTCAATCTCATCCCAGAGTGGAACGATCTTGTGTACCGCGGCCGCTGGAAAGATGCCCTCAAAGCCCTGCATACAACGAATAATTTTCCCGAGTTCACAGGGCGACTCTGTCCGGCCCCCTGTGAAGGAGCCTGTGTGCTCGGAATCAATGAAGATCCGGTCTCCATCCGCATCCTCGAATGGAACATCGTCGATCGCGGGTTCAACGATGGACTCGTGACCCCGATCTTGCCGGTCATCAAGACCGGGAAGACGGTTGCGATCGTCGGTTCCGGTCCGGCTGGGCTTGCCGCTGCGCAACAGCTGGCTCGCGCCGGCCATGACGTGACGCTCTTCGAAAAATCAGATCGAATCGGCGGTCTACTGCGCTACGGCATCCCCGACTTCAAAATGGAGAAATGGGTCATCGACCGACGATTGGAACAAATGAAGGTCGAGGGAGTGAAGTTCCAAACCGGCGTCACAGTTGGGAAGGACATCACCAGTGAGCAATTACGCAAGCAGTTCGATGCGGTGGGGTTGACACTCGGTGCCGAACAGCCGCGTGAGCTACCGATCCCTGGGCGTGAGCTCAAGGGTGTGCATCTTGCCATGGAATATCTGACTCAACAAAACAAGCGCACCGCCGGCATTTCGGTGACCGATGAGCCGATCACCGCAAAGGGCAAGCGGGTGGTCATCATCGGCGGTGGCGATACTGGGTCCGACTGCCTCGGCACCGCGCACCGTCAAGGTTGTGTCGAAACACATCAATTTGAATTGTTGCCGGAACCGCCCCTGCAGCGGGCCGGCTCCACCCCCTGGCCGCTCTGGCCAATGCAACTGCGCACTTCCCACGCTCATGAGGAAGGCTGTGATCGGCAATGGAGTGTGTCGACGACCAAGTTCTCCAGTCATAATGGCCATGTCACCAAGCTCCATGCACAGCGCGTGAAGTTTGAGAGTGGGAAATTCACACCTGTTCCTGGAACTGAGTTTGAGATGAATGCCGATCTAGTGCTGCTCGCCATGGGGTTTACCGGTCCGATCAAGATCGGTCTACTCGACGACCTGGGTGTGAAGTATGACCAGCGTGGAGTCGTGGTAGTCGACCAGAACTTCATGACCAATCTCGACGGCGTCTTCGCCGGCGGCGATACCAAACGCGGCGCGTCGCTCATCGTCTGGGCCATCGCCGAAGGCCGAAAGATGGCGGCGGGGATCAATCAGTATCTGCATGCCGGCAAGTCGGCGAAGAACGGTCGTTGAAAAGACCTTCAACTGAGTTCTCGCCTCGCTCAAGCTCCAACGTACCTAAAACAGCATGTCTCAGGCTTTTGCTTGGTGTAGCCTTATGGAAAGGCTGTTTTGAGCGGCAAATGCTCACCGCATCTTTCCCAATGCTCGATTTTAGAAAGTAGCCTGGCACTGCTTTTCGCAATTAACGGATTAGATGAAAGCGGTGGGTGTGCACGCTTCTTCGCCAATGCGAGACCGTTCGATAGATAGAAGCTGCGGGCTGGTTGAGGAAGAGCTTGCCGATATCTGTGGTTCTGCAGCAGCAGATAGAATGATTAGGCTGCTCTACACACCATGAGTAATTTACACGATCTTTATGACCGGTATCAGGCGGCTTGGCGCGCGTATCGCGATACATGCACTGTGGATGCGCAGAGCTGGCATCGACCTGATGTTGCCGAGTTCACAGAGTTGCGGCGATTGCTTCTGCCGCATGCGGAGTCAGGCGATATAACTTCCCAATATGCACTCGCTACAATTCTCTGGATGGGGTTTTGTTGCGAGTCGGAGGAGCAGTTTGTCGCAGGTCATGCTGCTGCGATGGAGGAGGCGACGCGTTGGTGGCTTGCTGCAGCGAGGCAGGGATATTGGCCTGCACTCGACAATCTCGTCACTTCCGGTGTGGGCGCGGAGGCTAAGAGAACCAGCGAGGCGTGGAATCAGCTTGAGAAGGAACGGGGCGATTTGGTCGGCTCATCGCATGGCATGACGGTCTACGGACCGGAGTTCGTCCAAGAGCTGAGCAGAAGATTATTTGGGCGGGTCATCAGAGACGAGGACGGATTAAAAGTAGAAATGGAAAGAGGAATCTGAGGTCCCATCTTATTAGTCAGGGACTATGGCCGAAACAAGATGGGCTGAGATTCCTTCTTTGATGAACAATTCTGAATTTGCAGCGGAAAAGCCTCCAAGAACCATTGATTTTACTGGCTCCAGTTCACCTCGTTGACAGTGTTCCATCCAAGAACGTAGCCTGTCTCCCATCCGACCACATTCAAAAGTTCATAGGAGGGCTGTTATGGCGGCTGTTGATTATTTCCTCAAGATCGCCGGGATTGAGGGCGAGAGCAATGCGTTGATGCACAAGGGAGACATCCAGCTGGATTCATGGTCTTTTGGAGGTACGCAAACCGGTGGCGAGCATTTCGCCGGCCATGGAGGAGTGGGAAAATTCTCGGCTCAAGATTTTAATTTCACGATGAAGCTCAGTAAGGCCTCACCGAAGCTCTTTCAAGCCTGTGCCACTGGTCAACATTTGAAGGACGCCACGCTCGTCGCGAGAAAGGCAGGCGAGGGCCAGCAGGAGTACTATCGGATCACGTTCAGCGACTGTTTGGTGTCCTCCTATCAACAGGGTGGTGCTGCCGGATCGGATCTCATTCCAACGGATCAGGCATCGCTGAGTTTCGGAAAGATTGAGATTGAGTACACGGAGCAGAGACCGGACGGGTCGCTCGGAGAGGTTGTCAAGGGTGGCTATGACTTGAAACTAAATAAGTCTGTGTAGGGGAGGCTGGTAATCCGATGTCCGACCATCACCATCGCTTGGGCTGGGATGATGAGGTAGCCGGATGTCGACTCGAATATGAGGATACATGGCGTTCGGGGAGTGAGGAAGCAGCAGAAGTGAGGTGCCAAGGACGTATTCAGGAAAAGTTCTAGGGAGAAGGCGCCTAGCCGGCAATTGCGCTGAGAGCCAGTTCGGTTTGAACAGGTTGGTTGGAAATGGCAGGAGCTTCACGACCTTCGATCAGATCACTGACTTGCTCACGGACTCCCTCTGCATAGCGAAGAAACTCAATACCAAACTGATTATCTTTGTGCCAGCGCACGACTGAGACTTCGACGGCAACCGGGGATTCCGTTTCAGGGGCTTCAATGTGGAGTGCGAGATAGCTGCCTGGCGCTAAAGGTATGGTGCTTTGCATTCGGCATCCCGTTGCAGAGAGATCGAAGAGGGTTCCGTCTCCGGCCCCGTTGTCCGTCTGGACGCTGGCGGAATACCGCACATACTTTCTTGGCCTACTCCGTAGCCGCATGCGTGCCTCCGTGCTAGTGCCTGTATCGGACAGGCTTCAAAAAACTTAAAGGGGTGAGATGAAATTTCACTTCTCACGTTTTTCGCTAGACGTGACTGGTTCAGTTTTTGTATCGTTCGTACAACTCGCAGAGTGGAGGACTGACCGATGACTCGGCAAAATTTTCCCAGTAGTCCCAAGGTCCTCCTCGGCGGGATTGCTCACCTTGGACGCTTTATCGACAAGATCCGTTTACGCCACGATGGACAGATTCAGGACTACAACTACGTTACTGTGGGGTTCGACAAATATCTCGTCGATTTCCTCGGCATCGATGCGAAGGCATTCGAACAGCGGGTCTTGGCCGGTGGGACCGATGAAGAACTACTTGCCTGGGTGAAGGCTAACGGCCGCATGCCGTCCGATGAAGAGATTGTAGAGTGGAGCAAGGATCTTCTCGCCTCCGGCCCGAAGGATGAGGCGGCTCGCCAGCGGTTCCAAGGCCGACTTGAAGAAGTCGCGACCAATCGCGGCGTGCCGGTCAGTTCCCTTCCTCCGGTGACCACCTGGGTGGATGTCATCGAGCTTGACGAAGAGCGCATGTAGTAGCATGAGACATGAGCCGAGCTGGCGTCATCTGTGCCTTGCTTGCCCTGGTACTCGGGCTTCCACTCCTTGGCGTGCTATTGGCCGGTGAACCGGTCTGGCGCTATCTTGAATTTCCTCCTCGCACCGGTTATGTGCAGCATGACCAGTTCTCTTGGCCGGTCTTCATCGCTCTGGCGCTTCTAATCGCTCTCATAGTTGGGCTGATTCTTCTACGAGTAGTGAGCGGAAACCTTCCTCGTTCAACTCTCCTAGCGCAGCACTCAACACGCAGTACTCAGCACTGTAGACGGTCATTTCCCTGGTGGGGGTGGCTTGGAATCGGATGGACAGGACTCTGGTGGGCGGCAGCCTGGACTCGCGTCCCCTGGCTCGCTGCGGTTCAGGAGCATACGTTCACGCCTCTGTGGCTCGGCTATATCGTGATCGTGAATGCCTGCACATTATGGCGGACCGGCCGATGTATGATGCTACATCGACCCCGGTATTTTCTGTCGTTGTTCCCTCTGAGCGCCGCCTTCTGGTGGCTGTTTGAGTACCTGAATCGTTTTGTGCAGAATTGGTATTACATCGGTGTCGGCGAATTGTCCTCGGTCGAGTATTTCCTTCGAGCCACGATTCCATTTTCTACGGTGCTGCCAACCGTCATCGGCACGATGGAGCTGTTGACCGCGTATCCTGTTTTGAGCGCGAGGATGGAGCGGTTCAAACCAATTCACTCCGTGGCCAGGAACTGGGTAAGTCGCTCCTTGCTGATGCTGTCCGGTCTCGGACTCCTCGGCATCGGACTGTGGCCCAACTATCTCTTTCCACTCGTTTGGGTTGGACCCATGTTGCTGATCGTCTCGTTGGAATCACTGGCTGGACGACAGACGATTCTTTCACCGCTTGCGCAGGGCGATTGGCGTGGAGTATGGGTCGCGGCACTGGCGGCGCTAATTTGTGGAGTGTTTTGGGAGCTGTGGAACTGGAAAAGTCTTGCGCATTGGGAGTATGCCATTCCGTTCGTGCAGAGTTTCCAATTGTTCGAGATGCCCTTGCTCGGCTACGCGGGGTATCTACCCTTTGGTCTCGAATGTGTGGCGGTTGCCGATCTCTGTTTGAGTCGTCAGTCTTCCGGCGGTGTTGAGTACTACCGCCATAAAAATTGAATGTTGCCAAGATCTGAGGTCTCTCTATGCCCGATCGTCGCCTCATCCAACTTCTTGGAGTGATCGTTCTCCTCAACATCTTGCATCTCGTGGACCACATCTTTCGTGGGGATTTTCACTGGCCGATCGATGAGCAGTCGGTAGGATTCATGGTTGTGGCGACGGTCATCTTGGGTGGGATGGCACTTGGGGTCTGGCTGTATCGTGCAGGCCGCGTGGGACCTCGGTTCTGGACGATGGTCGGAACGCTCGGTCTAGGGTTGGGCTGGCTCTCGCATTTCAGTTCGATGACCGATCAGCCATTGACGGTTATCTATCAGGGGTATACGGCTCCATGGGCAGGAGCCCTAGCCGTCGGTTGTCTGTTTCTACTTATGTTGTCTGTGTTCGGAGCAACGGTCTATGCGGGGTATCTTTGGACGCGAATCAAGTCACGTGATGAATGACCTGGAAGCATCCTATCTCAACTCCATCCATCCGCCGATCTGGGAACGAAGACTCAATTGACGGGTTGAAGTGCGAATCAGCACGGCGTCCCTCGTATGGTCGATGGACTGTACGTGCTCATTGGCCGACCAGCGTGCCGTGAAGAAGCCTCCCGTAAAAGCTGAAATAGCGAGGGCTCGCTCAGTGGTGATGGCGACGAGGATATGACCATCTCCGTGCAGTTCCTTCACGGTTTCATTCGGCCCCAATGCTTCGCTGAACCAATGGCCACGACTCTCTTGAAATCCATGGACTCGGCGGTTTGTCTGGACGATGATCAGGCGAGGTAGTAGTTGATGGTGATCGACATGTTCCTCGCCTCCCAACTGCACCTCAGTCCATCGGTGCAGTCCTGAGGAAAACCCCAAGAGTCGGCGAGATGTCTGGGCAAAGCCTGCTGGTCCTTTCGCCGCCATGGCGACGATCGTTTCATTGACTCCCAGCGGTTCCTCTACCGGACTTCCTCCTCCCGGTAGGGCGACGATCCTATCTTTTACGACCGTGACCAAGACATCAATCTGCCGAGTTTGTCCGAATGCCGGATCAGGTACGACTGGAAGGAGACACAGAGCGAAAACCAGTATAGATCGTGCTGCGACGAACGGCATGTGCCCTCTCATTGAGTGGCCTTGTATCATACCATCCATGGAGCATGGGATAGACCCCTCACACGCCTCGGTGAAATCGATGGCATAGATGAACGGTGCTCCGGGAAGTAAGGCTTGTACTGTGGCGTCCGCGTGGAGTTTTCGAGGGGAAAGGCGTGCGACGGGTCTAAACCGAAGGCAATGTCAGCAGTTTTTTCATTTCACAGTGCGCGAGTACGACATCAGGAGCCCTCTGGAGTGCCTCATAGTAGCTCCGCTCATACCCATCACCGAGTTCTGAAGGGCGAATCAACACCCGGATCTCAGCCAAGAGCATTGCGACCTCATCAACAGACGGCTGATCAGGGCCATCCAACAGCTCGTCAATGCGGACGACCATGTTGGAAAGAGGGTGGAGCCAGGTAAACCAGGGGTCGTTCATGACGAGCTGCAGGAGCTGCCCCGTGGAGTCTACGCGGCCATAAATTCGTTCATAGGTCAGCTGTTCGGCGACGATCAGGGCCTTGTGCAAGCCTAGGAGCCCGTGCCGGACATCCGTCAAGGTCCGACGGAGCGCGTTGGTTTCTCGGACATGTGCCTGTTTTGATGAGATAGCCATAGGGGTAATTTTACCAGGTCAAATGAAAAATGGAAGTTTGAAGATTGTTCTCATAATGGGCGACGTACTATGTTCCTTATCGGATATCAGGTGCATCTTCTAAAGTCCTGATGAGGATTATTGCGATCCCTCGATCTGAAGCACATTCCAAGCCGATCCATGAGAATAGGCCCTGTATGAGGTGTCACAGGTCGATCGTGCAGCATTATCGTTCCAGTATCGCTGAGGTGGGCGGGCTGGAAGTGTGCTGTCGGTCTTGAATCTGGACCACCCTTTCGTCGAGGGAGGTCTCTTCCCGGGAGCTCAACGGGTTTCCGTAGACGGAGAAAAGCTCCCCAGTCAATCGAGCGGTGTTGGTTGGGTCTGTCGGACGTTTACGCCGAATGTAGTCGTTGAGTACGCGGCCGTCAGGCGCCTTATGGATATGAGGTTGCTCCAAGTTCATTCGATAGCGTTCGATGGCACTCGCAACGCGGCTGATGAAGATCACGGTTCCGTCCGGCTCCACGCCCTCTACGATGCCGACATGGGTGAGGGGATCGTTTGCCTTCCCGTCGCCATTGAAATCCCATGTGCTATCAAAAAATACGAGGTCACCTGGCCTGACCTCCGGTCCGTGATGCAGGGTGCCATATCGGCGCACATGGTTATAAATGAGTCGGACGCCGTTGGCATTCACATCATGTCTGTCTGAGCGGTAGAGATCGATACCATGTTCAAGGAAGATAGCATGTGCGACTCCGGCACAGTCGTAGGCGATACGCCGTCCTTGGCTGGTAATTGTCCGCGCCCCGATCAATCGTGTTGCGGATTGAACGATAGCCGATCGACTCGGCAACCACGCCGTAAACGGAGCTGGGAGATCCTCCGGGGTCAATGTGGCTTGAGGTTGGGCCGGTAGAGAAGATGATGTGTGGAGGGGCAACCTATCGACGGACATCGATGGCCCACTTACGACTCTCGCAGACTTCTGCATCGGTTTCGTGCAGCCGGCCAGCGGCATCAGGGTAACCACGGCGATGATGCATAAGAATCTCATTAGTGCTTATCGTACGTTCACAAAGCGGCCTTCGGCCGTTTGTCGGAGCGCATCGATGTCTTCGCGTCTGGTGACCGAAAGCGGAACCGTGTGGGTTACTTCTTCGATAAGTAGATCGGTTGTGAGCGGCGTTTTCCGATGAAGTGCCCGGTAAAGCCCTGCCACCACCGCCTGTTCAATTTCAGAACCGCTGAAGCCGTCACTGGCGCTGACGATCTTGCCGAGGTCGAATTGCGTGCTGTCCTGTTTGCGCAGGCCCAGATGGATCTTCCAAATTACTGCACGTTCAGCATCGTCAGGGAGATCCACAAAAAAGATCTCGTCAAACCGCCCTTTTCGCAAGAGCTCAGGTGGTAACGACGACAGGTCATTGGCTGTGGTGATCACGAACACATCCTGCTGTTTTTCCTGGAGCCATGTGAGGAATGCACCGAAGAGTCGGCGGCTTAGGCCAGCATCGGCAGCGCCGCTCCCTCCTCCGGCGACCATGGCCTTCTCAATTTCGTCGATCCAGAGAACAATCGGAGATAAGGATTCTGCCATTTCAATGGCCTTACGGAAATTCTTTTCTGATTCGCCGACGAACTTGTCAAACAATCGACCAGCGTCGAGCTTCAAGAGCGGGAGCTTCCATTCACGTGCGATCGCCTTCGCGGCCAGCGATTTACCACAGCCTGGCACACCCACCAGCATGATGCCGCGCGGCGGGGTGAGGTTGAGTGCTTTGGCTTCCTCTGTAAATCCGACTTGAGCGCGCTCCAGCCATGACTTGAGATTGGTGAATCCCCCCAGTTCAAACCGGTTATCTTCCAAGGGGTAATATTCCAACAATCCGCCATCCTTGATTGCCTGTACCTTGCGCTTGAGGATAGTCTGCACGTCGTCGGCCGAGAGAGGGCCACCTTCCACGAGGCATTGGGCGACGACCTGGCGCGCTTGATGGAGCGTTAAACCCTGCAAGGCACGGAGGATCGCCCCGGCATCTTGACTGGTCGGACCTCTATCTGCTGACTTGGTCTCGTGTATTGAGCGGAGCATGCTTTGTACGACGGTAGTGGAACGTGGGCGAGCGGAGGTGCGAGGCCCCAATGACTGAAGCAGGCCGCGCAGCATGGAGCGAAGCTCTTCTCGATCCGGGAGTTTCAGATCGAGTCGTACCGCAAGTTGTTCAAGGTCCGGGGGTAGGGTAATCGGCTGACCGGTCAGCACACACGTTGCGCGTGAACGGCTGTGCACTGCCGCGACCTCACGTAGCTGCCGGCACACGGCTGGTTCTTGGAGATGGGGGCCAAGATCCTTGAGCCAGAACACCGCCTCTACCGTCAAACCGTGGAGGTGTTGGAGCACTGCCAAGGGGGTAGCAGTCATTTTACTAAGAGTTAGGACATCGTCGGCACGCGTGAGCCCTCTGGTAACCGACCACTCGAAAAGTGGCATCCGTTCCTGGGCCGTGACCGATTGCAGCAAGGCCAGCACCCGCTCTTCTTCCACTGTTTCGATCACGACGAGTGGGTGAGAGGAACGGATCAGAGTGCGAAGATCATGCACGCTGGTCGATAAAGCCATCGCGTGAAAATGCTAGCACGAGGCTTCGATCGGACCAAGAAAAGCAGTGATTGTGACCGTCGCTCGTCGAAGACTTATGTCTTGGCTGGGGTTGCGAGGGCCTTGCTGAGCTCACGAATCAAGCGTTGTTCGATTTCCACTGTTTCTTCGGCGCTCACGCTCAAGACACGTCCGCCCTGCGCAACCCGTTCAAACTCGGCTTTGACAGCGAGTTTCGTTTGATTGTCGGGAAGGGATTCCAGGGACACGAGGTATTGGTTCCGCGAGCCTGTTACTTCGAGCGTGACGGGATTGGAGACCTTGCGCTCTGTGACATAGACCGCCCTGTGATCAGTTTTGACGCTGACTTTCAGGCGATACCCGTTTCGTGACAGCGCCTCCTCAACGACTTTTGACACAATCTCCAGAGAGCGGGGGAGCGTCTCAGCCTGTGCACCTTTGTCTTCGACTTTGAGAGATTGCGCGACCTGTGTCCCAATCATCTCTTTGGCTTCATCCAGCTGTTGGTCCAGTTCTTCGTTCAGGTTTTTTGCGTCACGGAGTTCTTGATTGAGCAGATCAATCTGTTGCTGCATAACCTTGCTGCCATCCTGCAGAGAACCGAGCAACGATTCTTGTCTGGCGACCTGTTTCTTGAGGACCTCATTATCGGCGCGAATGGGGCTGTCGTCTGGGTTGCAGCCTGACAGAGCCAAGAACAAGATACCGGAGAGTCCAAGTAGCGATTGACCGTCAAGTGTTGTGTCTCGCACGCGCGTTCCTCCTAATGAACGTTGTGGGATTATCCACGCTTCTGCTCAACTTGTCCATGTGATATCTCATAGTTTGACCGTCCTGATGGATCACCGGCATGCTCTTCACGATGAAAGCTTCAGTGGCGCTCTTTATCGGGGTATTGCCTTTTCTTGTTGTGCAGTCGCCTCTTCCAGTGGAGAGAGGGCAGGCGGCGTGGCTGTGCTGGAGGAGGATTATAGTCTGTACGACCGAGTCATTGGGGACAATTTTCTCACGTCTCAGATCCAATTGGTCCTATTGGAATGTATGACCGTGTCTCGACTTATGCCCGAAGTGGAGAATAGGCGACGCGATGGGACCGGTGCAGGGTTCCTGGTGTGGGTTCGCCGACAGGGACAGGAATGGAGGCTCTTCGATACCGAGAGGCAGAAGGTTCCTAGCTTGCGCTCGCAGATCATTGGGCTGTAGCATGCCTCTGCGATGCCGGCATTGATTCGGAAAACCTTCTCGGTCCCTCCGCTCGGCTGTAATTGCTCCATCATCGGTGATCCGGTTACGAAGCAAGCGGTGGTGATCGACCCGGGTGGCGCACCTGAGCGAATTCTCCATGAGGTGCAGCAGCTGGGGTTGACCGTCAGTCATATCCTTCACACGCATGCCCACCTCGACCACTTTCTGGCCTCCGGCGAAATCAAGAAATCAACCGGTGCGGCGATTTGTCTGCATCAGGACGATCTCCAACTATGGAACAACCTAGAGCTCCAATGTCGTGTGTTTGGGGTCTCGTATGTGCCGGCCCTGCCGCCTGACTATTGGCTGGCGGATGAAGAAAAAGTCATGCTGGGGCAGATTCCGATCGTGGCCATTCATACACCGGGCCACACGCCTGGGTCGATCAGTTTTTACCTGCCCAATGACAAGCTGGTGTTGGCCGGTGACACGCTCTTTCGGGGAAGCATCGGCCGGACCGACTTGTGGGGTGGGAACTTTGAGGCTATCGAACAGTCGATTCGCGAGCGACTCTATACGCTCGATGAGGCTACGACAGTTGTAACCGGGCATGGACCGGACACGGAAATCGGGTTCGAAAAAGAATCGAATCAGTTTATCCGCGTGTGACGGTTTTGAAGGACGTGTGCCCTCGACTGGCAGCTATTCAAAAAGGTCGTCCTGCTAGGCCGCAGCGAGCGAAGAGGCGAGTCGTACTTTTGGCTGTACGGTGAGCCTCTAAGCGATGCGAGAACAACGCAAGCGGTGTTTTTCAATAGCTGCGCTACTCGCTGGCCATACGTTCCTTGAGACGCGCAATCCTTTTTTCGGTCGATTGTTTGATGAAGATCATGTTCTCGGCAAGATGTTGCTGGGCGTTGATCTTCCCGTCATCGCGCCGCTTTTGCTGATCGAGGCCAAATTGCGCAATGATCGGGCCATCTTCCTTGTTCAGCTCTTTCCAGATTTCGGCACAGTGAGATTGCTTGGCTGAGGGATACGTGTCGCAGGGCGGATCGGCGGCCGCCGAAACTGAAGCGGTGAGGAACGAACTGAGGAGCAGAGCGGAAATACTCCACCAATAGTGATTCATGCGCGTCTTCATCTGAATGACCCCCCGTAAGCCCCAGCACCATATCACAAGTCGCGATGTCGCGCAGACCCTTCAGACCTATGAGCGGGATGCCGACGTCTTTCTCAAACATTGGGGCCGGAAGCAATACAAGCGACCGCCGCTGTTAGCTGAGTGGGTGAAGGTGTTGCCGACGCGAGCGGCATTACTCGACCTGGGTTGCGGGGCCGGCCAAGATGCGCGATACCTTACCAGGGTCGGCCACCGAGTCATCGGATTGGATCGGGCCATGTCGCTGCTGCTGTTCGCGCACGGGCGGATTCCGTCGGTGCCGCTCGTCCTCGCCGATATCAGAGCGCTTCCTATTCGAGCGGACAGCCTAGACGGGGTTTGGGCGGCGGCCTCACTGATTCATGTGCCGAAGCGGAACGTGACCGGTGTGTTGGCGGAACTTCTTCACCTCGTGAAGCCAGCAGGTCTCTTCGCTGCCACATTTACCTATGGGAACAATAGTCGCATCAAGCGAACAGGCTGGATGCCCGGCCGGTACTTTGCTCGATGGAGAAAAGACGAGTTGGCGCGGGCGCTACAGCGCGCAGGCTGGACGGTGCTGTCGTTACGCGTGGTGAGTAATCAAGAACGCAAGGGGAGGTGGATTAATGTGATTGCCAAGAGAGGGGAAGCCTGGGAAGTTGATTCTTAACCTGGTGCTATTGAACGTGTGTTGGGCCAATAGAGGTGAGGATATGGATGGGGCGCTAGTAAAGTGGGTAAATCAAAGCTTAGTTGGGGATTAAGGTTTAATCATTCCAACGGTTTATCTGCCTAATCGTTCTCACCAGAACCCACAAATCAAAGGCGAATAGACTTGCGGAAATGGTCGTGTAACTCCAAAACTGTACTCCTAGCCGGGATAATTCACGACTCTGGGAATAAAAAAACCACCGAGGCTCCCAACTGTGCTATAGGAGCGGCGACCAAGCAGCTTCTACATACAGAGAGGAGGTTCCTCGATGGCGACAGACTGTATACCGCAATTGACCTTCGCGTTCCAGGAGAAACTCCGGCCCGTGGTGGCGCGGTTTGATCAGGCTCACGCCAGCACCGATGGGGGGGTGGTGTTGCTCAAGGCGGTGGATGACCGCCTGCGGATGACCGACCAGTTGGCGGACTGTCTGGTCGACCGCCGGGCCCCCGATAAGATCCGACACTCGGTCCGAGACCTGCTGCGGCAACGGCTCTTTGGTCTGGCCTGTGGCTATGAGGATGGCAACGACGCCGCCCGGCTGGCCAATGATCCCCTCCACAAACTGGTGGTGGGGCGGGATCCAGTGACCGGTGCCGCCTTGGCCTCGCAGCCGACCCTGTCGCGGTTTGAAAACGCGGTCCGTCCGCGGACCTTGGCGCGGATGGGCCGCACCCTGGCCGCGACCGTCATTGCGCACCATCGGACGCGGCTCAAGGGCCAGGCGCAGCGCATCACGATCGATCTGGACCCGACGGACGATCCCACGCATGGGCAACAGGCGTTCACGTTTTTCAACGGACACTACGACACGTGGTGTTATCTGCCGCTGGTGGCCACGCTCACGTTCAATGATGAAGCCGAGCAGTATCTGGCGGCCATCGTGTTGCGCCCCGGCAACAGTCCCGCCACGCGGGGAGCCCGTGGTCTGCTGCGCACGCTCGTGCGTCAGTTGCGCCGCGCGTTTCCAGGCACGGCCCTGCGGGTGCGCGTCGATGGCGGCTTTGCCGGCAACGACTGGCTGGACGTCTTGGAGCGACAGCGGGTCGAGTATGTCGTGGGATTGGCGAGCAACGCCCGGCTGGTGCGATGCGCGGGCCAGCTCTTGGGTGAGGCCTACGGGCTCTCCAAGTACAGCGGTCGCACCGAGCACGTGTTCGGGGAGACTCTCTACGCGGCTCGGAGTTGGTCGCGTCGGCGGCGCGTGATCATCAAAGCGGAAGTCGTCCGGCTACCGGGACGCGAGCCCCGAGGCAATCCCCGGTTCGTCGTCACCAATCTTGAGGGCACGCCCGCCACCGTGTATGCGACCTATTGTCAGCGGGGCGATATGGAGAACCGGCTCAAAGAGCTGCATGACGGGCTGGCACTCGGCCGGACGAGTTGTTCGCAGTTCTGGGCCAATCAATTCCGGGTGCTGCTCACCACCGCGGCGTCTGCGCTGCTCCAGGAGTTGCGCCGCCAGGCACAGGGCACCAGCTGTGCTACGGCGCAGGTCTCCACCTTCCGCGAGCGGCTGCTGAAGCTGGCCGTGTGGGTGGAACGGTCGGTCCGTCGCGTCGTCCTGCACCTACCGCACTGCTCCCCGTGGGGCGACACCTGGCGCCGCGTCGCCCTCGCCGTCGGGGCCGTACCTGGCTAACCGCCATTGCAACAGCCACACAACGGGTGTTCTCCAACCGTGTCAACGGGAATGGTGTGGCTGCACGAGCCCCAGCCAGGCCCCGATAACGCACCCGGACACCGTGCGACAGTGAAGAAATCCTCGTCATGAGGCCCGCGCTCCTCCCTTACAGGCTCGGATACTCCCAAGAGGCGGCTCCATCGGCGTTGCAGCACTCATTATGAATAATGTCCGCTAATAGCGGTACCCATTGCGCTGTGACTTGTCGCTGCCGTTGGTCTTTGATATAGCGGTTCATTCGGAAGAGAAGAATGCAGACCACGAGGAGCAAGATCATGCAACCGATCGAAAGGGCGCTAACGTACCAGAATTCAAGCATGAGAGCAGGTTAGCAAAGAGCCAGGGGAAAACGGTTCTGGAGTAGCATCGGCCTCTTTTACCAGTGATAGATAATGCTGAAACTCCCTCCTCGCCGCACGTACAGAATGCCGCGGTCTTCGTAATATCCAGTTGCTTCAAAGGAAATGCGTTCGGCGATCGGGAGTGTGATGCCCACCTGGACGGTATTGCTGCTTACTCGTGTCAAATCTTGCGTGGCCACGATACGTTCTCCTGACGTTCCGAATGAACCCGAGGCAAAGAACTGCAGCCGATTTGTGGGGCGCCAGGTCAGTCGAGAGGCCAGGGTCAGAGCGCCTGTTTCTGGAACATAATAGAGTTTCTCTGTGAGCCATAGATTGAAGGGGAGAAAGACGGTCAAGCCGGGGATCAGAAGATCGCTATCGCCGGTTTTGTAAGAGAGGTGTCGATAGGCAAGGGAGATTTCAAGCCTTGAGAGGAATGGGTGAGCGATCCCAAGTCCTTGCGAGACCTCTCCCGCAATCGAGTAATTGGGTGAAAAATGAGGATTTATCGTTCCCTGGGCGGCAAGATACCCCCACGCCCGCTGCCACAATGGTCTATACAACTCGCCCGATATAGGCGTATTGCGGAAGCCGAACCTGGTTAGTGGTTCAACCCTGGCAATCGCGGTATACGAGCCGAACGACCTCGCCGCTTCAATGAGGATATTCTGCTCATCTGGAATCTCTCGTGAATAGGAAAACTGGCCATAGCCCAACTTACTCAGCAGTCAGTAAGTTAGACAACACATGTTGAGTGTGTCATAATCCGTTCCGCCATGACGCGAGACGGACGAACCCTGGATCACGGCACCCTGGAAACCATCCGCACGATGGCCGTCGAGCGTGTGCGCGAGGGCGAGCGCCCGAGTGACGTGATCGCCAGCTACGGATTTCACCGCTGCACGATCTATCGCTGGCTCATGGCAACACGCGGGCGTGGGCACGGACTCCGCGCACTTGCAGCACGCCCCGCGACTGGCCGCCCACGGACCCTGACTGCGAAGCAAGAACGACAGGTGTTCCGCTGGATCAATGGGAAGAATCCGCGGCAATACGGATTCGACTTCGGCTTGTGGACGCGTCAGATTGTGCGCGAACTGATCGCGCAGCGATTCGGCGTGCGGTTGAGCCTGGCCTCGATTGGGGCGTTGTTGGCGCGACAGGGCCTGACACCGCAGAAGCCCTGGCAGCGGGCGTACCAGCGTGATCCCGAGGCGATTGCCCGCTGGCAGCGCGAGACGTATCCCACGATTGCGCACCACGCCAAACGGACCCACGCCGAGATCTATTTCTGGGATGAGTCGGGCTTTCGGGCCGATGCGGTCCACGGCAAGACATGGAGCGCACGCGCGCAGACCCCGGTGGTCCACGTTCCCGGCCAACGTCAACGCATCAGCGCCGCGTCGGCCGTCAGTGCCAAAGGCGCCTTTTGGTTCGCCACGTATGCGGGCGCATTGACTGGTCCGCTGTTCGTGGACCTACTGCGCCGAATGATGCGCGGACGTCGCAACCCCCTGCATCTGATCCTCGATGGACTGCCAGCCCACAAGACCCTCGCGGTTAAGCACTACGTGGCAGGACTCGACGGCAAGCTGACCGTGCATTACCTGCCAGGCTACGCCCCAAATCTCAACCCCGATGAGCTGGTCTGGAGCCATGCCAAGCGCACCGGCAACGCGCGCCGGCCGTTGCAGAAGGGTGAACGTCTGGCCGACCGCATCACTGCGCAACTCACCGAGATGGCGCGTCGCCCCGCACTTGTCCGTTCGTTCTTCAGACATCCAAGTGTTGCCTATATTTCTGCCTGCTGAGTAAGAGGGGACGATCGACGAATTGGTACAAGCGAGAGGACGTCAGCTCATATGGGGAGCGGAGCTTCAGGATAGAGGGGCAGTTGATGGTAATCCAACAGGGCACAAGGAGAGGTGCCGAGAGACAATGTATTCATCGGTGCCAAAAGGAAAGGTACCTGGTGCCTAGGCTCTTGCCAATTCGTCACCAGCGATCATGCGAGATGTGACAGCCAGTGATCCCATGTGTGTCATCCACCGGCAAGTTAACTGTGGCGCACAAGACGGTCATTTCTCCTCAGACAGTTTCTCTGGCTCATCAGTAGACTCTTCGTGGTACATTCGGCGCTTCTCGTCATCCTAGGCGGGTCTTTGTGAATGACAAGGTCTTCAGAGGAAACGAGGAACGCTATGCCGAACTTGGGTGTAATCGCGAGATGGCGGGCCGTCCCGCTCTATGCACGCATCGTGATCGCGTTAG
>Ga0224501_10001507_pt1 | contig 18073 bp, 13 predicted proteins | sample SF_Oct11_sed_USG_4_FD_169105 | JGI IMG/M metagenome (GOLD analysis project Ga0224501, IMG submission 169105) | Sediment microbial communities from San Francisco Bay, California, United States - SF_Oct11_sed_USGS_8_1 | ecosystem: Environmental > Aquatic > Marine > Sediment | place: USA... | reverse complement strand
GGCTTGTTCCGTCTCTCTTTCCCTGTGGTGATATAGGGTAATAGAGTAAGTTCGTGATTCAGATACTCCGCAAATATTCCTCCTCTTCCAACCTCCTGCTCCCACATATTATTCCTGAAATCAGAAGTGGATATCTTAACCCATCTCCGTGTCCTCCTCTCCTGAGGCGTATAGGCAATAAATTTTTTCCAATCATGAACTGAACGAGTAATTTCCTCATAGTATGAAATCCTCTCAATGGCTTCAAGGAATGTCTTCATGTTGATCTTGAGCCATTCCCAATCCTGAGATGTAAGGTCAAGGAGTTTTACATCCCTCTCGCTAAAGCTCTGTATTGGACCTCTGAAATATATTGTTCCACCGACCATCCCCACACACGGACGATAACCAAGAATATTTTTCGGGTTTCGCGGGTTTACACCACACACAACTGCAACTCCACCAGCCTTGAACTCTGCAAATGAGTCTCCAACATCTCTGAAGTACCATGAACGTGGAGGTTCAAATCGCGGATTATGTTTCGTCATTGTGTCACACCGGGCACCGCCACTTCCCTGAACATAGAGAATCCCCTGTGCCGCAGCATTAAAGGCACCATTGGTCACATCACCTAATACAGTTATCTTTGCGCCACAGTTAAGCCAGCCCACATCGTCAGAGGCACTCCCTTTCACAATAATCTCTGTGCCGAACATCCCCATACTCCCAAGCCTCTGACCAACAGGGCCTTCTACGGTTATCCTGACAGACTCTTCCCTTGGCCAGATGCGACCACCAATGCCATGTTGCCCGTCAGCAATGATGTGAATCTCTCTCGCACCGTCCTTAACAGCCTCTTGGATCTGTTCTTCGAGGATTCTTGATGGTACTCTCTGACTATTTATATTGCCGTATATAGTGAAAATACGATTAAGTGATGGGTAACGAGTGATGAGTGATAAGTTTTCAGAATCCTTATTTTTCTTATATAACTTTTCACTTCCAACTTCCAACTTTTTACTGCCTTTAGCATGCATAGCTAATTTCCAACCTCTCTGCCATAGCTTTATCATCTATACTTAACCCATCAGACATACCAATGGGCAACTCTGTGCTCCTCCCCATTGGTGCAAATATTTTCTTCAATTCGATATTAGTAGCTTTAAAGACTTCAACCACGCGTTCGGCAACCTTATCAGAATCAAGCCTCCTATACAGTTTTGGGTCCTGTGTCGTGATCCCTCTTGGACATCTGCCTGTATTGCAGAGGTTACAACGATTATACTCATCACCAAAACAGTCAGCTGTTGCCTGCATCATATACTTTCCTATAGAAACTGCTGATGCACCAAGCATGATAAGGGCTGCGGTATTCGCTGCCAAATTACCTTTTTTTGCAATACCACCTGCAGCAATAAGGGGCAATTCATTCTGTTTTCCCTGTTTTACAAGGTCGAGATAACATTCCCGAATGTTTGATGCGATTGGGTGACCCATCTTATCCATGGACACATTGTATGCAGCACCTGTCCCTCCATCCTCACCATCAATAGACAACGCAGCCGCATAAGGGTTTCTCGCAAGGTTATTTAACACTGCCCGTGCTGTCTTTGTCCCGGATATTTTGGGATAGACGGGAACCCTGAAGCCCCATGCCATAGACATAGACTGAATCATCTTTGCCACCGCTTCTTCAATTGAGTATTTAGTCTGGTGAGTTGGAGGTGACGCGAGGTCAACAAACCGTGGCACACCACGAATACTCGCGATGAGTTTCAAAACCTTTTGTGCCATCAACAACCCGCCGTCACCAGGCTTTGCACCCTGACCATACTTAATCTCGATACCCGCAGGGTCTTCTTTCATATATGGAAGGGTATGTATAATTTCATCCCATCCAAAATATCCTGAAGCGATCTGGATAATGAAATATTTTAAATACTTTGATTTTAATAACCTCGATGGTACCCCGCCCTCTCCTGTACACATGACAACCGGCAACCCTTCAACTTCATTAAGATAAGCAACACCCATAGCAAGCCCTTCCCACATTGGAGGTGAAAGAGCCCCTATTGACATGCTGCCGATCATTATCGGAAATATTTCACGCACTGGTGGAACGAATCTATCACTCATCGTATCAACCACAAGTTTGCCATTATCCTTTTTTAATGGGAGATCCTCAGGAGGCATAATCCTTCCCAAAAGTGTTCTCATATGAAACTCATGCCTTCCTGCATCCAAGGCAGGGTCTGTGAGCATTGATATCCTCGTAAATTTCAGTCTATCCAGTGTTGATATGGATGGATCATTTCTTCTCCCTCCCCTTTTATATCCCTCTCCACCTTTGTTTTTATGATGAAGAAATTTATTCTGTGGATTATATTCAGGTTCGATCGCCTCATTAGGACATACAAGTGTGCAGGCCCCGCAGCCTGTGCAATACCTGTCCATTTCTGTAACCTGTTCGACAACATGAACAATCTTCCTTACTGCTACTGGCGTGGGTAAAGCCCCTTCAGACTGAACAATTCTCTGAATCTTCACGGTCGGTTCTATAGCCTTAACAGGACATACAGCTGTGCAACTGCCGCACCTTTTACATCTGTTCTCCCGCCATCGAATGATATAAGGGAACTCTTTTAATGAGAGTTGATAATTGTGGTCCAACCTTTGAACGTTGATGAGATAATCTACATTCCTTGTAGCTGGTTCCATACCCTTACCTCCTCGGCCTGAGGTGTAACGATTACCATGTCATACTTCATAGGAAAGATATCCTCAGATCTGTTCCGTTCAGGAATCGTCCTGTCAAGCCCGCATTCTTCGGACACTAATACATATTTACCTTTTACACCACCAACTACTCCAGGCCTCAGTTTCTTTGAATCGTGTACCATAAAACATAAACCTTCTGGAGTAAATCCAATCACCACATTCGGCCCGTCTATGCAAAGAGGTCTTAACGAATGTCTCAGAAACTTTAGAGCTTTTCTGTCTTCCCTCATCTCGAGTTCTGAATCTTTAAGTGGTGTAATGACATCTTTGTAATAGGTAAGTGGCAAACCTAAATGCCGTATCGTATAATGAAGAATATGTGTGAACACTTCGCTGTCACTGTTATAGCCAACGTATCCAGGAAATCCCCTGCTCATCAAAAATTCCCTTATGGGAACAAATGCAGTATTTTCTCCATTTGTCATAGAACAATACCCTTGAATGAAAAAAGGATGGCATGCATAAAGATATATGGCATAATTGGTATTTTGTCTACCCTGTGCAAATATAATTTTTGCTTTAATCGTGTTTTTGTCGAGACCAAAAAATTCACCTACTTGAAGAGGGTCCCCGACCTCTTTTAAGGTAATGACATCCGGGTAGAATGAAAATACAAATATCGAGCCATCTGGCTCGCCAATCTTTCTAAGTGCGAGGCGTATATTCATAAGGAGGTCTTCCTTCTCATGCATTGATTTGTCCTTATATGATTCTGGATAGTCATATATCCTCGCAAAATAGTACTCACGGCGCATTATATGTTTTAAAGGTTTTATCTTTGGTGTCCATATATCTTTAAGTGTAAAGCCAGCTTTGTGCATGAATTCATTGAGTATTTGCACACCTTTCTTATTAGTACATATCCCTGAAAGTATCGGAGATCCTTTTAGTTCCTCAAATTCACCCCCGAGGTCTTTCAGTGTAAGTCCAAGACCGGAACCATCATGACCTTCCTTCATTGTCTCGAGCGCAAGAATATTTTCTATTGGCGAAAAATATTCATTTGATGTTATTGCAACCAATCTACACATGCTGTCTGACTCACTTTATCAGCAATCGCTCTTAAAGAGATTCTTTAGAAAACGTATCAGCTCTTTCATCCTTACAAAATCCATGATATGATATATTGCATATCGGTAACCGTTTGCCGTCTAACTAAATGATAATACTTTACTACATTTTTGTCAATATCACCAACAGATTTGTAATTTATTACTAAAATATTTCAAGATTGTTCAAAATCATATGGGCTATTATGAGGAACAATCGTAATAAATCTTTCCAAAACCTCTTTTGACTTACACCTCTAATTGTTTTAATATAAATAAACTTTTGCAGGATTATAAATGCCAATCTATGAATATATATGCAAGAAATGCAACAATGTTTTTTCTTTTTTACAAAAATCTGGTTCTTCAGAAAAAGATATATCCTGTGATAAATGTGGATCAAAAGACATAAAGAAAAAGTTTTCTTCTTTTAGCTGTCTTTCATCGAAAAGTAGTCTTTTTTCTTCTTCTTCCACATCAGGGGGAAGTGGAAGCTGAGGGATTTCATCGTGCTGAACCGTGAGTTCAAAAAAGGAAATAGTAACTTATTCCTGACATTGACAGGGTAATTATTAAACTGTTAGAATTACATTCAATTTTCAGACAGAGGGGAGGGGTATATGAATGCCCTTTGTAAGGGTTCGTGAGAGTGAGTCATTTGAAAACGCACTGAAAAAGTTCAAAAAACAGTGTGAAAAAGAAGGAATCCTCTCCGAAATAAAAAAAAGAGAGCACTACGAGAAACCAAGTGTGAAAAAGAAAAAAAAGGCACTTGCTGCCCGGAAAAAAGCTATTAAGAGAGTAAAGTTGGCGGTAAGGTAATGTCCCTTCTGCAGAAATTTGACGATGATTTAAAGATTGCGATAAAGACATCGGACAAATTAAAGGTTTCTGTCTTAAGAATGGCAAAAGCAGCCCTTAAGAACAGGCAAATAGAGAAAAGAGCAGAATTGTCTGAAGATGAAGTTCTCTCTGTCATCTCTATGCTCTCTAAGCAGAGGAGGGAGTCAATCGAGCAGTTTTCAAAGGGAGGAAGAGATGACCTTTCTGAAAAAGAAAGACAGGAACTTGCGATACTCCAATCATATCTGCCAAACCAGCTCTCTCCAGAAGAACTTGACAGAATAATCAAAGAGACAATAAATGAATCTTCTGCACAAGGCGTAAAAGACATGGGTAAGGTTATGCGCCTCCTTATGCCCCGTGTAAAAGGAGTCGCAGATGGAAATGTTGTAAACCAGCGCGTAAAAGAACTGTTGGATAAAACATGAAACTGAAATATATTTACAGAAAAGCTATAGAAATCGGCCTCGAGAATGATCCTCGTGGCAAGGAAGCTGCCGCAAAAGATCTCCTACGCAGGGAAAAAGAGTTTAATGAACTTAAACCTGACGAGAAAGAGTTTTTTGATACAGAATCCCTCCAGAATCCTTATTCTGATTCAAGAATTCTTCACGGCACAGGTGAAGAAGAGATTAAAAGTATCCTCGTTGGTATTGATATTGAAGTCGGTGAGATACTCCTTGCTGATAACCTCAAATCAAAAGGCAGTCGTGTTGATCTTCTCCTCTCACACCATCCTGAAGGAAGAGCATACGCAAACCTTTACAGCGTGATGCAGATGCAGTCTGATATTTTGAATAAATTTGGCGTCCCAATTAATATTGCAGAAGGACTCATGGATGGGAGGATAAAGGAAGTAGAGCGAAGATTGATGCCTGCGAACCATACAAGGGCAGTTGATGCAGCAAAGCTTCTCAATATTCCGTTCCTCTGTCTTCATACACCAGCTGACAACATGGTTGCAAGTTATCTCCAGCGACTGTTCGATGAAAAGAAACCTTATTTTGTCGCCGATGTACTCGACATACTCAAGAGTATTCCTGAGTACAAAGATTCATGTCTTCATAGCGTCGGCCCCAAGATTACTCTCGGCCAGAAGAATAGAAAAGCAGGGAAAATCTTTGTAGATATGACAGGTGGCACAGAGGGAGCAAAGGACATATTTGAAAGCCTTACCACAAGCGGAGTAAACACAATAGTAGGGATGCACATCAGCGAAGACCACCGTAAAGAAGCAGAAAAGCACCATCTGAATGTCATCATCGCCGGACATATTTCGAGTGATACACTCGGTCTGAATTTACTCATAGACGAACTCTCTAAAGGTGAGTCATTAGAAATTCTTGAATGCTCCGGCTTCAGAAGATTCAGCCGGTCTGAATCAACTCGTCACTGAGCTTAATGAAATCTGACAGACTCCTTGAAGAAATAAAGTATAAAATAGACATTGTTGAGTTTATATCTGATTATGTCAATTTAAAAAAATCGGGCCAGAACTACAAAGCCCTCTGTCCTTTCCACCCTGAGAAGACCCCGTCATTTATGGTCAGCCAATCCAAGCAGATATTTCACTGTTTTGGATGTGGAATCGGAGGCGATGTCGTGAGCTTTCTGATGAAACATGAAAACCTTTCATTCGGCGAAGCACTACGGTATATTGCAAGAAAAGCTGGCATTAAGATAACAGACTTTACGGTGAGCAAAGATTTTTATGAAAAGCGCGATAAAATACTCCACGTAAACAAAGAGGCAATGAATTATTTTATAAAAACTCTTAATGTTTCAGAAGCAGCACGGGCATATCTAAAGAAAAGGGGTATTCACGAGGAGTCCATTCACAATTTTTGCATAGGGTATGCACCTGATGAAAAAGATAGTCTTTTTAAGTATCTCAAGAAGATGGGCTTCAGCGATTCACTTATCAAAGATGCAGGTCTTGGCCTCTCTGATGAAAGAGGTTACAGAGATGTATTCAGAAAACGTATCATCTTCCCCATATTCAATTACCAGAATGATGTGGTTGCCTTTGGTGGAAGGGTTATGGACAGCTCTCTCCCGAAATACCTCAATACTCCCGAGACAGAAGTATTCAAGAAAGGCGAGGCACTCTTTGCCTTAAATCTTGCAAAAGAAGAGATACGAAAAAAAGGTTATGCTATTGTCGTTGAAGGTTATCTTGATGCGATAGTATGCCATCAATATGGTTTTAAAACTACAGTTGCACCACTTGGTACGGCCTTAACATCGAGTTACTCCGAACAAAAACATCAACATTCTCCAGATAGCCACTTACAGAGGCTTCATAAACAGCACTTACAGTGGCTCAAACCACTCACTGGGAAGGTAGTACTTGTTTTTGATAGTGATGAGGCAGGTGTTGCTGCTGCAAAAAGATCCCTGTCTATCCTTTCTGAATGTGACTTCAGAATAAAAATCTTACTCCTTCCCAAAGGTGAAGATCCTGACAGTTTTTTAAGAAAAAATGGCGAACAGAATTTTAAGAAATTGCTTTCAGGTGCCCTGTCTATTATCGAGTTTCTCCATAATACATCAAAGGGAGACAGAATAGATACAGTAAAAGAGGCTCTCGGAATAATTGCAGCCACAGCGGATCTGATTTTGGCTGAAGAACTCCTCAGTGAACTTGCTGACAGATTGAGGGTAAATGAATCAGTTCTCAGAAGTGAACTCAAAAAAATAAAGAAAAAGACCGGTCTCTATAAATTAGAAAGCCTCAAGACAGATAAGACAATACATAGTAGAGAGGAGTATCTTCTCTTAAGCGCAATCATCGCATTTCCTGAAAAAGCAGATGATATTCTCTTACGATTAGACATTGAAGATTTGACGGATGAAACAATAAAGTCTCTCTTTAAGAAAATTAAAGCACTTGCAAATAAATTTAATTTAAGCTCTCTTCTTGATACGGCAGATGATTCGGAAAAGGTCATAATTACTGCGCTCTCTCTCAAGCCCGGATTTGACTTAGAACATATTGACAGAAACATTGATGATTGTCTGCATATACTCATGCAGAAAAAATTTGAAGAAAAAGTGAGGCACGCGGAAGAATCCGGTGATATTGCCCTTTTGAATTTATTGCTGAAAGAAAAACGTACTTTTATGAAAAGAGGTATCCAGTGAAGGACTATTTTGATTATTTTGATTACTTTGATGAATATGATGATGAGAGATACACCAAGTATTTAAATAATGAGGTAGAGAGCATTACCAAGGAAGCAAGAGACCATAGTTTTGCAGAAGATGAGAAAGACCCTATTCGTTTTTATCTAAGGGAAATGGGGAACATGTTACCACTTACACGAGAAGGCGAGAGTGATATTGCCAGAAAAATAGAAGATGGAAAGGAGAAGGTTTACCGGGTAATATTTTCACTTCCCTTTGCACTAAGGAAACTCATCACCTTAGGCAAGATGGTCAGAGAGGGAGAGGCTCCTCTTGCAGTGATTATTCAGAATGGAGAAGAATACTCAGAGGAAGAATTGCTCCTTGAAAGAAAACGATTTTATGAAATTACAGAGAAAATAAACTCCCTTTATCAGAAAAGAAAGGTATATCTCTATAATTTAAAAGAGTCTCCATCTCTCCAATCACGTACAGCTCTCAAAAAACTTCATAAAATAGGCACGAATCCTTCCCGTACACTCATTAAAACACTTGATAAAAATAGGTCCCATATACATGACAAAATACATGAACTCAGATTAAGAGAAGATATCATTACTGCATTCTCTGATGAGTTGAAACAGTCAGTAATAGAAATAGACGACCTTCAGAAGAAAATAGCAGCCATAAAAAAGAGGTCACGACATCCAAAATCTGATATGAATAAAGAATGTCAGTTGTACAATAAGGAGATCATGCAAAAGGAAACGTTATTCGGTCTAAAGTTTGCTGAAATGAAGAAAGCTATTAAGGTTCTGATGGATGGTGAAAGAGAAGTACACGAAGCAAAAAAGACGATGATAGAATCTAATTTGCGTCTCGTTATAAGCATTGCAAAAAGATATTTCAGTAGAGGATTGAGTTTTTCCGATCTGATCCAAGAAGGAAATATCGGACTCATGAAGGCTGTTGATAAATTCGAGTACAGGCGCGGATATAAGTTCAGCACCTATGCAACCTGGTGGATTAAACAGGCAATAACAAGGGCACTGGCAGACCAATCGAGGACAATAAGGATACCGGTGCACATGGTGGAAACATCCAACAAGATCATAAAGGAAACAAGGGAATTTGTCCAGGAACAGGGGAGAGAACCTTCTGTTGATGAAATTGCTGAAAGGTTGAAAATTTCCGTTGAAAAGGTAAGGGGAATAAACAAAATCTCAGGAAATCCTATATCTCTTGAAACCCCGATCGGGAAAGAAGAGGATAGCTATCTCAGAGATTTTATAGAAGATAAAGCGATGGTATCCCCACTTGATGCCGCGATTCGGATTGAAATGAAAAAGCAAATTGACAAGATTCTCTGTTCTCTCACTCCGAAGGAGGAAAAGATTATAAGAAGGCGATTTGGTATTGGCGAGGATATCCCGCATACACTCGAAGAGGTCGGGGTGGAATTTGATGTGACACGCGAACGAATCAGACAGATAGAATCCAAGGCAATAAGAAAACTCAAGCACCCTTCCAGAAGTAAATGGCTCAGGACATTTATCGAAAGCCGCCATTAAAAACTGGATTTGGGATTTATTTAACTATCAGTCTAATGATGGTGATGGGATTCTGTCTTAGCCCCTTCAGGCTCACTATGGGCAGCCTTACCTGTAGCATCAAGGTGTAGTCTTTCTACATAGTGAGTGAATTCCACATAAGCTTCAACACCTAACCGAGTCGTTTTTTAAACCTCAATGAGCTTATTGTGAGAACTACTATACCTAATATAAACAGTGCAATCATCTGGGGCCAGAGTATGTCTATGCCAACACCCTTTAAAAATATTCCCCTGAGTATCACGAGGAAGTACCTGAGAGGAATCAGGTAAGTTCCATACTGTATAATCTCTGGCATATTTTCAATTGGAAATATAAACCCAGAGAGCAATACTGCAGGTGCGAAAAAAAGAAATGTTGCCATCAAGGCCTGCTGTTGCGTCTTTGATACGGTAGATATAAAAAGCCCTATTCCCAATACTGACAGGAGGTAAATTGCTGTGCATAGGGAGAGAAACATAAATGAACCCTTTATTGGTATATTAAACCAGAATACAGCAACCAAGGTCACAAAAACCATGTCAAAGAAGCCAATAGCAGCAAAGGGGAGAGTTTTTCCAATCATGAGTTCGATAGGCCTTAAAGGTGTAACCATAAGCTGTTCCATCGTTCCTATCTCTCTCTCACGCACCACTGCCATTGAAGTAAGGAGAAGACATATGAGCATTACCATTATTGCAATAACACCAGGCACATTATAATTCCTGGACCTTAAGTCAGCATTAAACCATGCCCTTGTGCGCACATCAACTTTTACTGGTGACACCTTGATATTTTGTGTTCCCATCTCTTTCGCATATTTTGCGAGAACCCTGCTCACATAGTTCATTGCAACTATTGCTGTGTTAGAGTCGGTTCCATCAACAATTACCTGAACCTCTGTCGGAATTCCTTTTTTCAAATCTTTTTTTAATCCAGAGTTAATTTGTATTGCACAGAGAACTTTACCTCTGTCAAGTAACTCTCTTATTTCTCCTGTAGACTCCGGAGCATATCTGATAGTAAAATATCCCGAAGACTCAAGCCTCCTTGCAAGCTCTCTGCTCTCATATGACTTATCAAGGTCATAATATGCAGTCGCTATGTTACTCACATCTGTAGTAACTGCATAACCAAAAACTATTGTCTGGATTATCGGGACACCAAAGATAATCGCTTTCATTCTTCTATCCCTGAAAACTTGTATAAATTCCTTGATTATCATTTGTTTGATACGTTTAAACATTATTACTGAATCCTCTTTTTGAATTTCTTATTTGCAATAGCAAAAACTGTCAATCCGAAAATTAATAATAACACTGTTTCCATCACAAGGAGTCCTAATGTATTTCCTTTTAAAAATATTCCCTTAAGCATAGATACTAAATAACGTGCGGGAATAATGTAAGTGATTATCTGGAGTGGTTGCGGCATGTTCGATATGGCAAACATAAATCCTGAAAGGAGAAAGGCGGGAAGAAATGTGGTAACCATCGCTATCTGACTCGATACGAGCTGTGACCTTGCAATAATTGATATAAGGATCCCAAAACTCAAACTACCGAAGAGGAATATCGAAGAAAGTGCCATAAGTAAAAAGACATTACCTTTCAGAGGAACATCAAATAAAAAGACACCTATCAGTACAGATATTACCACATCAATAAACCCAATGAGGAAATAGGGTGTTAACTTTCCTAAAATAAGCTCAGAAGTTTTTATTGGTGTAGATATGAGTTGTTCCATTGTTCCCCGCTCCCATTCTCTTGCAATAGTAAGAGAAGTAAGAAGTGCAGTAATTACAGCCATTATTACTGCAATAAGTCCAGGGATTATGAAATTTCTCGATTTGAGTTCCTGGTTATACCAGATACGCACACGGAAATCAATAAGAGGTGTGATGTAGCCTCTTATTCTCTGAGAATACAGCTCTGACACTGCAGAGATGTACCCCAATGCGATAGTTGCTGTATTAGAATCACTCCCATCAACAATTACCTGAAGTTCGGCATTTTTTCCTGTTCTGATGTTTTTAGAGAAATCTTCCGGTATCCACAGTGCAACCCTCGCTCTGCCCGAATCGACATATTTATCAATATCCTCAGGTCTATCTACATTGCTGACAACAGTAAAGTAACCAGACTCTCTGAATTCTGCTATGAGTTCCCTGCTTATGCTGCTTTTATCGCGGTCATAGACGATAGTGGTGAGTCTGTCAACATCAAGGCTTATTGCATAGCCGAATATAAAGAGAAGTATTACAGGCATTAAAAATGCCATAGCAAGACTCAGGGGATCTCTCCATATCTGGATGAGTTCTTTTTTTGTTATCGCCTTAACTCTCAAAAGTTTCATATGAAAACTTACAGCAATATCGCTTCCACGCTATCAAGCTGGCAAGCTTATTTCTAAGAAACCTCTATCAATGTCACAAAAACATCTTCTAAAGACGGCATGATCTTCTCAATCCTATTGACAATAATGTTTGAATCTGTAAGTATTTTTTTAATTTGTGGGGTAGACAGTTCAGCATTATCTACAGTTGCATGGAGCAAGCTCCCAAAGATTGCAGTTTCTATATTATTTCTATCGAGAACTTCCATTGCATCAACAACTTTATCAAGCTCAATTTCCAGTACGTCACGTTTCATATATTCCTGCCTCAATTCATTTGGTGTCCCTTCAGCGATAATCCTCCCTCTGTATATAAGAGCAAGTCTGTCACAGTAATCGGCCTCGTCCATATAATGGGTTGTGACAAAAATAGTCGTTCCTGCCTGTGACATCTCATAGATAAGATTCCAGAAGTTACGTCTTGAAATTGGGTCAACCCCTGATGTTGGTTCATCAAGAAATAGTATCGGCGGTTCATGAAGAATAGCACAGCCGAGGGCAAGCCTCTGTTTAAATCCTCCTGGAAGGGTTTTTGTGATAGCATCCCTCCTATCCTTAATCCCTGCCATTTCTAAAACCCTTTCCATTCTCTCCTTTCTCTTCTCCTTCGAAACTCCATAAACCCCGCTAAAAAAATTGATATTTTCTTCTACTTTAAGATCATCATAAAGTGAAAATCTTTGCGACATATAGCCTATATGTTTTTTTATTTCTTCAGATTCTTTCATGACATCATACCCGCCGACAAACCCATTTCCGCTGGTTGGGAATAAAAGTCCACAGAGCATCTTAATGGTTGTTGACTTGCCCGCACCATTTGGTCCGAGGAACCCAAAAATCTCGCCCTTTTTAATGCCTAAACTTATATTATCCACAGCGACAAAGTCGTCAAACTTACGAGTTAAACCTTCAACCTTTACGGCGATGTTGTTTTCTTTCATCGTTTATCCACCATCGAAATAAAGACATCCTCAATTGAAGGTACTATCTCCCTGTAGTCTCTTACTTCTATGCCCTCACTCCTAAGTTTCCCGATGATATCATCCAGTGCCTCTCTTTTATCAATGGCTATGTGAAGTCTATCACCGTAAATGCTTACGTTTTTTACACCTTCACTATTCCTGATAATCTCTCTTGCGTTTCGCGCATCATCAGACCACACCTCAATCATCGGTATACCGAGAGACTTCTTGATCGTCATGGGTTCGTTCTTCATAAGTAACCTTCCTTTGTACATAAGCCCTACCCTTGTACACCGCTCTGACTCATCAAGATATGCTGTTGAAATAAGAATTGTCACTTTTTCCTTTAATAGGTCATAAAGAATTTTCCAGAAATCTCTTCGTGATACAGGGTCAACACCATTTGTCGGTTCATCAAGAAACAAGACTTCAGGTGTATGAATAAGGACACAAGCAAGCCCGAGCTTTTGCTTCATCCCTCCTGAAAGTTTTCCTGCGAGCCTACTCTTAAATGGTGTGAGATTACTGAAACCGAGGAGCCTTTCAATTCTTGCTGGGCGCTCTTTTTCAGGAACATCATAAAGGTCTGCATAGAATACTATATTTTCCATTACTGTAAGGTCTTCATAGAGCCCGAACCTCTGAGACATATATCCAATTTTTTCCTTGATCCTTTCGCCTTCTTTAATAATTGAATGGCCTGCAACCCATGCTTCACCTGACGTTGGCTCCATAATTGCTGTAAGAAGTCTCATGGTTGTTGTCTTTCCTGCACCATCCGGCCCAACAAGTCCAAATAATTCACCTTTTTTAATATCCAGTTTTAGATTATCAACAGCAATGTTGCCATTAAAAATCTTTGTAAGGTTAGATGTTTTTATTGCTACAGATTCATTCATTTTAGATCTATAAAAAGATTATTGTTTCATGAGATTGCTTCGTCCCGATCCCGAAAGCATTCGGGGTGAGTTTCGAGACTGTAGCGAAAAGAGCTTAGTACTGTCGAAAAATCTCTCAGTGTGTGAAAGCCAGCCCTGTTTATCAAAACCTTGTATCTTGATACAGCAGTCTCTGAGTTCTTCATCTCAACAATATCCTTACATCTGCAGGCATACCCGGTTTAAGTTCATCGTTAATATTCTTCACACTTACCTTCACCCCAAAAACAAGTTTCACCCTCTCCTCCTGTGTCTGGACAATCTTTGGGGTAAATTCTGCCTCTGATGAGATGAAGGTAACAGTACCTTCATATGTTTTTCCCGGGTAAGAGTCAGTGTTAACCTTTACCTTTTGTCCAAGCTTTACGTGACCAAGTCTGTCTTCCTTCACATACACTTTTATCCATGGATTCTCAAGGTCACCTATGGTATACACAGGAATTCCCGGTGCAACAGTTTCGCCAAGCTCGATATTTTTCCTTAAAATTACACCTGAAAACGGAGAATATATTGTAGTATCCTTTAGCCTTTCTTCTGATGTAGCTAACGCTGCTCTTGCCTGTTGAACACGATGCTCTGCGGCAGTTATTTCCTCTTTTCTCGGACCTTCCTTCACAAGACTCAATGTCTCAAGTGCCTTTTTATGTTGAGATACAGTTACATCATATGTCTTTTTTGATGCATCCATCTGCTGGGCAGATATCGCATCATTTCTGTAAAGGGTTTCGTACCTCTCATAGTCCTTCTTTGCTTTGATAAGTTCTGCCTCTGCAGAGCTCACATTTGCACGTGCCTGTTCAATCTCCTGAGTTCTCGAACCTGCCCTTAATTCTGCAAGTCGTGTCAAAGCTTCTTGAAGAGATGCTCTGTTCTGAGTAACAATGCTTGCAAGTTCAGCATTATCAAGCCTGGCAAGTATGTCTCCTTTTTTAACCTTATACCCCTCATCTACCAGAAGCTCTACAACCCTTCCGGAAAGTTTAAACCCAATATTTGCCTCTGTCACCTCAACATTACCTGAAAGCACAATCATTCCTTCCCCATGCTTGTTACTCAAACGGCTTACAAGAAAAACAACTAAGACTACTACAATAAGAATTCCTATAATTAAAAATTTCTTTTTCTTCATCTCGGTCTCCTTACCTTAACTTTTTTTAAAAATCTTTCCTAACTCCTGAACAAGTGTTTAACAGCAATTCTTGGTGAAATTCAAAACCCTTGAGATTGCTTCGCTCCACTCGCAATGACAAAACAAGATTTCATAAACAGTCATCGCGAAGGGCCTTATCCTAAAGCAATCTGCTTACTTTTTCGACGAGAATTGCTGAGTGTTTAATAATCATATAAATTAACCATAATTGTTCCCATATGTCTATACCGGGATCCCATGTTACATATTTGATTTATTCAATCTGCAATGGTATCCTGTTTTTAATTATGTACAAAAAAATACTTGCAGCAGTTAATGAACACCTTAATTCAGAGGTTTCTGCACGATATGCAATAGAACTTTCAAGAATAACAGGCAGTAAAATGTTCCTCTGTTATATTGCAGAAAAAGGAGCCTCTGAAAAGGATCTCAAAGTTGCTGAAGATGCCGTAAAAAGATTGTTCCTTAAGGCAAAGGATATGGGGATAAAAATAGAAAGCATTTTTGATTCTGGTGACCCTGTCAATAAGATCAGGAAATTGGTTGATACTGAAGGAATAAATATTGTCTTTGCGGCAACACGGAGAGAGGATGTAGAGAAAAGGTTTTATTCAGGCACAGTAGCAAGAAGACTCTCTCTAAATCTTCCCTGCTCTGTAGTCCTTGTAAGAGTCGTGCATATGGGAAGGATACATCCAGGAAAAATCCTCGTTCCACTAAAAGGAAGAATTGATCATATAAAGGAAAGGGCATATTTTACTGCAAAGATGGCAGAGGCTTTTGGTTCGAAGGTCTTTGTCCTTCACATTACAAAACCGATAACAAAGTTTTTTCATGGTGAGATACATCTTAGACCTGTAGAATGGGAGAAGAGAATACCCGCTGATATATCAATCTTCATGGAACATCTCAGGAAATATGGAATTATCTATGAAAGAATGCTTTCACCCGGCATCCCGGCAAGAAGCATAACCATTGAAGCTACTGCAAAAAGGCATGACCTTATTATAATGGGTGCCAGTGAAAGAAGCCTTTTGAGTTCACTATTAAAAGGCAATCCTGTAGAAGATGTCTTAAGAGAAACTCCGTGTGATCTGATAATCCTGAAACCAAGACATGAAGATAAATAGTCTCACACCGGACGAGGTTTTCCACAGCCTTGTTACATCAAAAGATGGACTTACAGAGGATGAAGCACACAGGCGACTGAGAGAATTTGGCTATAACGAGATTGAAGAGGTAAAGAAAAAACCTCTTATTTTCAGGTTTCTAAGCCAGTTCACGCATTTTCTTGCTGTTTTACTCTGGACAGCTTCCTCGTTATCATTCCTGTCGGAATATCTTCACCCAGGCGAGGGTATGTTCACTCTTGGCTGTGCAATCGTAGCAGTGATATTTATCAACGCCATATTCACCTTTATTCAGGAATACCGGGCAGAAAAAGCGCTTGAAGTCCTGAAAAAACTCCTGCCTTTTTATGTAAAGGTATTAAGAGACGGAAGGGAAAAAGAGATCCAGTCACGAGAGGTTATACCTGGTGACATTATCATGCTTTCAGAAGGCAACAAGATCCCTGCTGATGCGAGACTTATAGAAACCTCTGAGCTCAAGGTCAATAATGCCCCTCTTACAGGTGAGTCTGAGCCAATGTTAAGAAATCAAGAGCCATTTAATGGTGAATTAATAGAAAGCCCTAATATTGCTTTTGCAGGGACAACAGTTGTAAGTGGTTCTGGCAAAGCAGTCGTTTTCTCGACAGGAATGGGCACAGAATTTGGTCGCATCGCACACTTGACAAGCGCTGTTGAGGCCGGTCTAAGTCCACTCCAAAAAGAGATTGTAAACGCAACCAGGCTTTTAGCTGCAATAGCCGCAACAGTTGGTATTTTCTTTTTCTTATTAGGGTTTGCAATTGGAAGGACTTTCTGGGACAACTTTATTTTTGCCATCGGTATTACCGTTGCACTTATCCCCGAAGGCATGCTCCCCACAATGACCCTCTCTCTTGCCATGGGAAGCCAGAGAATGGCAAAGAGAAAGGCATTAATAAAAACTCTTACATCTGTTGAGACACTCGGTGCTGTCACAGTAATATGCACTGATAAAACAGGTACTCTTACACAGAATAAGATGAGTGTGTCAAAGATATGGGTTTACGACAGAATTTGTGACATACAGGACTTGAAAAAAGATAATGCCTTTGAACTCATGAAAATAGCCTATCTCTGTAACAATACACGCTTCATAGATGGACAATACAAAGGAGACCCAACTGAGGTTGCTCTATTTAAGGTAGCAAGAGAAACGATTGGAGACTTATCTGCACAGCGGATTAAAGAGATTCCCTTTGATTCAGAGAGAAAGAGGATGACTACGATAAACATTTCTGGAGAGAGGACTTTTATCTTTACAAAAGGTGCTACTGAAGGACTTTTACCCTTATGCAGTCATCTGTTGATCAAGGGAGAAAAAGTACCAATGGATGAAATACTAAGAAATAAAACAATAGATTCCTATTATTCTTTGATGGATATGGGGCTAAGGGTCCTTTCTTTTGCTTATAAGGAGATCGAAGAAGAGGGGAGAACAAAGAAGGAGATAAGACCTGGAGAAATTGAAAATGATATGGTTTTTGCTGGATTGATTGGTCTTGAAGACCCTCCACGGCAAGAGGTGCCTGAAGCAATCAGGAAATGCAATGAGGCGGGAATCAGGGTGATAATGATAACCGGGGATGGAAGTAGAACTGCGGTTGCTATTGCAAGGGAAATAGGACTTATAAAAGGAACTCCTGCAGTAATAGAAGGCAATGAATTTAATGTGATGAATGATGAGGAATTGAGAAAAAACCTCTCGGAAAAAAAGATTATTTTTTCAAGAATGACACCAAAGCACAAGATGAGGGTAGTATCGATTTTAAAAGAAGAAGGTGAAATAGTTGCCGTAACGGGTGATGGTGTAAATGATGCGCCCGCACTGAAGAAAGCAGATATTGGTGTCTCAATGGGAATCTCAGGCACTGATGTCGCAAAAGAAGCATCTGACATGATTCTGCTCGATGATAATTTTGCAACCATTGTGAATGCAGTTGAGGAGGGAAGAACAGTATATGAGAATATTAAAAAATTTATCACCTATATTTTTGCATCAAATATTCCAGAGGCAGTACCGTATCTCGCTTATATCTTACTGAGGATTCCGCTCCCTTTAAGTATAATCCAGATACTCGCAGTTGATCTCGGCACGGATATGTTCCCTGCACTTG
>Ga0224501_10001506_pt1 | contig 18073 bp, 12 predicted proteins | sample SF_Oct11_sed_USG_4_FD_169105 | JGI IMG/M metagenome (GOLD analysis project Ga0224501, IMG submission 169105) | Sediment microbial communities from San Francisco Bay, California, United States - SF_Oct11_sed_USGS_8_1 | ecosystem: Environmental > Aquatic > Marine > Sediment | place: USA... | reverse complement strand
GGACTCGGCCAGCTTTGAAGAGCCCTCGATATCCAGAAACAGCACCGTGACGTCTTTTTCCTCCTTGCCGCGGTCCAGTTGTTCAGGGTGTTCCGCCAGGGTCTTGCGCACCGCATCGGGCACAAACCGGGACAGGTTCTTTTCCCGGTATTCCATCACCTGCACTTTTTCAAGAGCCTGGAGAAGCTCCTCGTTGTTGTGACTCAGCACTTCCCGGCTTTCAGTGACCTGGTCCACCATCTTGCGAAAGCTTTCGTTCAGTTCCCCCACCTCGTCCATCCGGTGAATGGGGGGGATGACCTCATCCAGATCACCCTCTCCAAGCTTGATGGCGGCATCCTTGAGCCTTTTCAGGGGAGCCAGCATCCGGTTGGAAAAAAACCAGAAGCCCACTCCCCCCATAAAGGCCAGCAGCAGCGAAAGCCCGGTCAACCTGATTGCATCGGCCAGGATGGCGCGTTCAATATCCTCGGCAAGCTTGTTCAAAAGAAGCATCCCCACCACATTGCCATCGTATTCAATGGGCTTGAATACCTGGAGATACTCATAGGTGCTTAAGCTGAACAGCTTGGTATTGGAAACCCTCTTGCTGATCCAGGATTCTTCCGCAGTCTGGCGGATTTGCGGATAGCGGTCGTGGAACCACATGGGGTCGCCAGCCGAAAACAGATGCTTGCCGTCTGCAAGGACTACATATCTGCCGTCGCCATCACGGCTCAGGATGATCGCATTGGAAAGATTGTGTTTTTTCTCGATCTCCCCCAGGAAGCCGGTGACTTTTTCATGCTCGGGGGATTCATTCAGGCCAGATTCAACCATGTTGAAGATGGTTTTCACATCGGCCTTCATCAGGCTGAGTTCGGCCACCAGTTCCATTTCGGCGACCAATAGATTGATACGGCTTTCCTGAATTTCCAGCCAGTAGGAGATTGACATCGGGGCCAGCGACAGCAGGAACACTGGGAGGAACAGGGCCAGGTTTTTTACCGTAAGAGACTGGTAAAATGCTCTTTTTCCCTGAGTTGCTCCGCTTTTTCCGTCCTGTTCCGCAGTCACCCCTTCTTCCACCGGCATCTGTCGCCTTTTTGAAGTCAATTCGAGTTAAACACATTTAACAGAGCTGTCTGAATCAGCCCTTCGCACTGTCCATCCACCGGTTTGTATACTTAACAAACTTTTCTTATTTTTGAATATCATTTTCTGTGGAAATTATCCAATACGCCTGTTGTTTTTTTGTTTGTTAAATACGGGGGCATTTAGCTGAGTTATCCCACCCCCTGGGGAAACATGCCGTTAAAAACCCCTTGCATCATGGCTATGTGCCCAGCTCTGTGATAATTGAAAAGCCAGCAAGGACAAAGATCTCCGGGGTCATTTGTGCCTTCCTTGACTCGCCTGGGTTGATAAAGTCTCTGCAAATCAATTAAAATGGATCATGCCCGGCAACATTACCGTGACCGATTCCCAAACAGGGTGAAAAATCCGGAGACCGTCCGCTATGGTAGCCACCTTTCCCAAGTTACGCCTTTCGGCCTCATCGCCAACGTTCAGCATCAGAGGGCAGTACAACTCGATACTGATGGTGATGTCCGGCCTGGGTGCGAATCCTTCCTCGGGAAGGATCATGCGCGGTCTGTCCCCCTTGCTGGACGAGCAGAACGTGGATCATGTTTTCCTGCTGGCGGAGCGCAAGCGGTCCGAACCCTGGCGGGGCGAAGAAGGCCCGCTGGTAAAATACACCGAGCTGGTCCACTGGGAGCGGAAGAACAAGTCCGGCGTGTACCGGGGTGTTACCCAGGTAAATTCCGGTCTGACCCGTGATGAGGTGATTCAGGCATTTGAATACGAGCCGCTGCATCTGATCGACTGGGCGGCCCGCCGGATGGGGGTGGCCGTCGTATCCTCCGATGAACCGCTGCGGCTGATTCAGCTGAACATACCCAAACCCTGGGGGAGCGAAGGATGGTTTACCGGCATGGAAAAACGGGGGGTGTGCGTGGTCCGCTCAACCACCGGAGAGACCGAACTGCCCTACGCCATCGGCATTTTTCCCTTTCCCCTGCTGGGCGATGACAAGATGCCGCCGATACTGCTTAAAACCCTGGAACCCCATCCGGATCCTGATTACGGGGACCTGTACCTGGAAGTGCACCGGGAAAAGTGGGAGACCTACATTGTGCTGGAGGTAAGCAGGGAGGCCTGGGCGGATGGAACCGGATACCTGAGGGCGGGCCTGGCGCCGGGGAAGATAAGCGAATTCCAGAAGCAGCACGGCCTGAAATGGGAAAAGGAGCTGCACAAGAGCATGCTGGCGGCCATTCAGTCATATGAAGCGGTGCGAAAAGACATCGATTCCAGGATGGACAAGGCCCTTAAAAAGAAAGGCCTGGACCCGGCCGAGCCCGTCGGGATGGAGCTTCTCAAGGAGCTTGCTGCCAAAATCCCCAAGAACCTGAAGGAAACCGAGGTGAAGAAAAAGCGCGATGTGGAAGCCTTTCTGGGCCGGATTCCACTGCGGGAGGGAGATGTGGTCACCCTGCCTCCGGGGGTCATCCACTCCCTGCAACACGGGGTCAAGGTAATAGAGTTCCAGACCCCCACCTACGAACGCCTGATAGCCATGTTCACCCAGAAGGTGCTCACCCAGCCCCACTGGGATACGGTGGAGGCCCTGAAGCTGATGGAAAAGAAGCACTACACGCACAAGCCCCCCCGCCTGATTCAGGATGAAGGCGGGGTGAGGATTGAGGGCATCGTGGACTTTCCCCAGTTCGGAGTCCAGCGGATAACACTGGAGCAAAACACCCTTTTCAACCAGGAAACCGCGGAGAGCAACCAGTACCGGCTGGTGTATGTCATCGCTGGGCGGGGCGAACTGCTTCTGCCCGCCGGGGGGGTGATTCAGCTGGAGCAGGGCCGGGGACTGATCATACCCGCCACCATGGGGAAGTTCATAGTTTCCGCGCAGGCCTCAAGCGGCCTTATCTACCTGGAGGCCGTGCCGACCCCCAAACAAAAGGAAACACAAACCAAGCCCGGAATGAAGTTTTCGGAAAACGGCCTGATGGAAACATGGTGAAAGGGCAGCCAAAGGATGGGCCGGAAACGGAAAAGCAGTACAGAATGCCGCCCCCCCTTTGCCGGGGGGACAGGGTGGCCATCTTCTCGCCCAGTTCCCACTCCGGAAAGAACCCGGCGGAATACCTTTCCCAGGCCCGCGAACTGCTGACGGACTGGGGGCTGGTTCCCGAGCCTCTGGAAGATCCGGAACGGCGGCACCTGTACCTGGCCGGCACCGATGCGGAACGGGCGGAAACTTTCCAGCGCCTGTACATGGACCCCGGCATAAAGGCCCTGTTCGCCGCCCGCGGCGGCTATGGTGCGGCCCGGATGATTCCGCTGCTGGACGGGGACAAGCTGGCAGCGGCCCCACCCTGCTGGGTGGTCGGAATGAGCGATGTCACCGCCCTGTTCGCCTATCTGGGCCGGTTGGGAACAGGCACGATGCACGGTCCCTGCCTGGCGGCTCCGGCTCATAACGAATCCCCTCACAAGGAGGAAAACCAGGAGTTTCTGCGGCAGGCCCTCTTTGATCCGCAGATGCGGGAAGAGCATACCTGCGGCCTGTTGCACCGCCCCCCCGGAACCCCGGACACGCTGCGGGGCCCGCTGGTGGGAGGCTGTCTGTCGGTGCTGGCCTCCGGAATGGGAACTCCCTGGGAGCTTGAATCACGGGGGGCGGTGATGCTGCTGGAGGATGTGGACGAGGCCCCCTACCGGATAGACCGCTATATCACCCAGCTCAGGCAGGCCGGAGCCTTCCAGGGAGTTGCGGCCGTGGTATTCGGACACCTGAAGAACTGCGACGGGTCACCGCCGGGGCTGCTGGCCCAGGTGCTGCGCGATCTGTTTTCCGGTGCGCCCTTTCCCGTTCTCACCGGGCTGCAGGCCGGACACGGGGAGATCAACAGGGCTCTGCCCCTGGGCCGGGAGGTGGAACTTGACCTGCGGAATGCACTGCCGGGGGAACTGTGCTCCCTTTGCCAGACCTGAAAAGCAGGGCCACAGGCCCTTTTGAAGCGCAGGGCCGTTTTTTCTTTGCATACGACCGATTTTGGGCTAGCATTTTCGGGTTGGCAATCAGAGACAGATCGATATGGCCGACAAAATACCTTGAACGGTATTCGACAAAATGCGGGAAAAAGAGGGCTCCGCCCCTCGGGGAACAGACCGCTACAATCAAATGGGAAAGCCCAGGGTTTGCACCAAATAAGCTGGGTGGAAATCGTTAGCACACGGATTCCACGCGCTTTTTTCCAACAGGCGCCTCACGCCTGAACACACAACTGCCGGTTGAGCCTCCGGGCTGAACCGCCGAGAAAGCAGCAAGGGAGCAATTGAAATGAAAACAACCGTTGAAAAACTGGTGCTGTTTACAGCCGTGGTATTCGTTATCGCCCTGGCCGGCTCAGGTCAGGCCCTGGGTCAGGACGGCCTGGCCCTGTTCACCGCCAAGGGCTGCACAGCCTGCCACGGCCCCAAGGGCGACAAGCCCATCATGCCCATCTACCCCATCGTCAACGGGCAGTCCGAGGCTTATATCCTGCAGCAGCTGAACGATTTCAAAAGCAAGAAGCGCGGCAACGGTCAGTCCCAGCTCATGTGGGGAATGGCTGCCACGCTGACCGATGATGACATCAAGAAGCTCGCCAAGTATCTGGCCACGGTGAAATAAGACTGCTTTTTCAAGGCAGGCTTCCGAATAAAAAACCGGGAAGGCGCGACGATCTCGCCTTCCCGGTTTTTTTTTACGCTGCGGGCCCTGGCGGACGCAAAGCCGTCTGGAGTCTCACCGCCTATTAATCACCCGGCCAGCAGTCCGGCCAGTCTTTGAGCCTCCTGCTCTGATCTGCCCAGGCAGTCCTCAATGGCCATGCCCTGGAAATAATTACCCGTCAGACCCACCGTTTCCCCTTGCAGGGCCTTGTCCAGGTCCGCCACCAGTTGCCTGTGTCCTGCTCCCGGTGAGGGCAGGATGGTGTTTCGCACGGCCTGCCCCAGCCAGTCCGCCGGGCCCACCCCCAGCACTTTTTCCGCTTGCTGCAGGGCCTCTGCCTTGTCCACGCCGGGCCTGAAGTGAAACACGAAGCCCCGGTATAGCCTGTGGGGAAGAATATCGCGGGTAACCACCGAATAGAAGGGCTCGTCAGGGGCAACCAGCCCCGCCACGGACTCCAGCGGACAGGCCCCGTTGTGCAGAGCCACACCCAGGGAAAAAAAGGCGTGCTCATTTATCCCCGCCAGCAGGCCGGCAACACCCTGGCTGAACGGCTCCAGCAGCCGGGCTGAAACTGAAGGCAGGCAGGCCAGCATCAGCCCCCGGGCCTGAAGTTTGCCGCCTCCCTTCAGACTTATCTGATAGCCCTGCTCCGTCCGGGCTGCCTGCACGACCTCGGCTCCGGTCCTCACCTGAAAGGCCCCGCTGCCGGCCAGTGTCTCCGCCGCCTGACCCAGGCCCCTGGGCAGGGTGAAGCTGCGGATTACGTCCTTGCGGCGGGGCCGCTTGCGGAACAGCATATCCGCCGGAAAGTCGCCGGGATCCTGGGAAGTCACCGCCGTGAGCATGGGACCCACGGTGTCGCGGTAATTAGCCTGGCCCAGAATGGCGGAGTAGTACTCGCGCACAGAAAGCTTTGAGCGGCTCTTGAAGAATATCCGGGGAAGACTTACCAGCAGTTCGGGGATTTTCAGGCGGGAGGGAATGGACACGGACTTTCCGTTTTCCCATATTTTCCAGGGAACCTTGGTCCGGGGCATCAGGTTCAAGGCCAGTCCGGTTTTCTCCAGAATATCCAGCAGCCTTCCATAACTGTTGTAGGCTGTGTGGGCTCCCATTTCCACCCAGAAGCTCTCATGCAGCACCGCGCTGTGCAACACCCCGCCTGGACGCTCATCCTTTTCCAGCACAACGGTCTTGAGCCCGGCTGCGGCCAGATAGTGCGCCGCCCCCAGTCCGCTTATTCCCCCCCCCACAACCACCACGTCGAAAGAATCCATCCCTGCTCCTGGAAATTTCACTCACCATCACCAAAGCCCCCGGCTGCAGGACAGGCCACCTGGACAACAGGCATCCGCCTGCCCGCAGGGCTCTTCCAAAGTCTGTAACTCCGGGATCAAAGAATAGCAGCCGCCAGACTGATCAGAGCTTGCGCCGCCTGAACTGGTTATGACACAACACGCAGGTTGTGATCACCTTGCCAAAGTCCTCAGCCATGACCACCCTGAGGTATTCGATATTCATCTTGCCTTCTTCAATCGGATTTTTATCCCTCTTCTTCAGTTCAGTCCCCATCTCAAACATGTTGCGGGCGCGCATTCTGAGCATGTTGGCATAGGTTTCGTACCTGCTCCGCTGCTCGTCGGTGCTTATTGAGGAGGGAATATCCTTCAGAAGGTTGATGGCATGGTCCTCAATGATCGCCGCTTCTTCCGGCAGGTTCTGATAGTTCGAGGTAATCAGATTCTGCAATATCATATGCAGATTCTGAAAATTATCTCCCATCAGTTTCTTTAGCTCGCTGTTTTTTCCGGCCTGGGCTGAAACCTGGACAGCCAGGAGCAAGACCAGAAGCAAGAGGGATGCTTTCAACAGTTTCATTAATTTCTCCTGCAATAACAAATCAATGAATTACAGACCGGGCTTTATGTTACCGGTCCGCGGAAAAAATACCCCCGCCTGAGTTTTCCCCCAGGCGGGGTTTTCTGCCGATTGATGCTCCCTCTCCCAATCCCGACAACACCGGCAAACTTCCTTGCTTATCCATAAACCGCGCTTTTATCTTTTCTCAGCGTCAATCCATGAACCGGGTCTTTCACCCGCCCCTATACAGGTTTACCAGGGGATCGCCCCCTGGATCAACCTGCCTGTGCTCTTCACTGGCGACCGGCAATCAATAACCGCAGGACACCCCCCCATTTCCCCTGGCCTTTTCCGGCTACAGGGCGCGGCGCCGGAACTGGTTATGGCACAGCACGCAGGTTGTGATCATCTGGCCGAAGTGTTCTGCCGCAACCACCCGCAGATAATCAATATTCAACTTGCCTTTTTCAGACTGCTTCTGGTCCCTTTTGACCAACTCCGATCCAACCGTGTTCAGATGATGTGAACTCATCCTCAGCATGTTGGCGTAAGTTACGAACCTTTCCTGCAGATCCTTTGTGTTCGCAGACTCAGGCAGATTCTGCAGCAGCTTTATTGCATGATCCTCGATAATCGCCGCATCACCCGGCAACTCCTTGTAATTGGCGCTGATCAGGTTGTAGAGAATCACATGCAGGTTCTGGAAGTTCTCCCCCATCAAAGATTTGATGTCCTTGGAGCTTCCCACAGCCTGCAAAGGAAGGAGCAGCAGAACGGACAATCCGGCCAGCAGGAACAGCAGTTTGGTTCTTTTCATGGCGACCTCCTTTACATGCACCTCCGCCTGGCTTTTTTCGCCACTGCGGGCATGTGAAAAAGAAACCTTCTCGTTTACCTCCTGCCAGTCCCCTTTGTTTCGCCGGCCCACCGGACCAACTTGAATTTATTATACCCTTGATGAATATCCAGCGACAAATGCAAATAAATATGTGTTATTTCAGGGCTTCCAAAAAAGGAGCGACCCGCACCGCCCCTTTTATGCGCTCCGGCCGGGCCGGGACTATTCACTCACATGGGGATTCTGGGTGTAGGTTCCGGTGTACCTGGCCTCAGCCAGGATGTGCCCTTCCATGGCCCTGAGAGCCTCCTGGCCGGCAAACGGACCGGAGAGGCCCAGGTTGTCCACATCCAGGGCGAACACCCGGAACACATAATGGTGGAGCAGTTCGTCGTTCCAGGGCGGACAGGGGCCGTCATATCCGCCGTAATGACCCCGCATCTGCTCGTCTCCGGCAAACCACTTGGTGTAATCATTTATTCCGCGAACGCCGTTGGGGGTCCGGCCCACGGGTTTGCCTCCGGTGGTGATCCCCTCTGAATCGGCTCCTTCAGCCAACTCGGATATGCCGGAGGGAATATCCACCAGAACCCAGTGGTAAAAGTCCACCCGGGGGATATTCCCGGAGACCGTCTCTCCCACAACATTCACACTGTCGCCCACCGAAGGCACATCCGGATCAACACATATGATGGCGAAGGACCTGGTGCCCTCGGGAGCATCGCTCCAGGATATGTGGGGGCTGCGGTTGGTGCTGAACGTAGCCTGCGACTCCGGGTCGGGCATGCAAAAGGCGAATTCCCTGGGGATGGGACTGTTGTCTTCAAACGATTTACTGTGGACTTTCATGGGGTTTTCTCCTTTTTCCGCATAAAATATGAACCAAACTGCTGAACCTGATTCGCCCTGGCCCAGCTACGGGGCCAGTTCTGGAACAGGCTTGAAACACAACCTCAAGAGCGCCTTGGACAAAAATCACAGCTGCCAGGGAACGGAACACGCCAGGATTCCCGCCAGTCCGGCAATATGATCCCGCCGGTTATCCTGGGCCCCAAGGCGATCTTTTATGTCGCATTCAGTCTTCTGTGCCTGATTTTTCCAGAAAATAATCACCCGGAGCAAGCATTTAATGAAAAATCAGCCGGGCCGCCGGGGAGTAATCTGCCCGGAGTCTGCCGGAGACCGGATTAAAAAGGGAATCGCAACAGCGACAGCGCCCCGGGTTAAAAACAGGCTGGTCTGAAAGGCCGTTGCGCCGGGCAGTTCCGGCAGGCCCGCCGCCGAATAATAAAAAATGGTACTAGGCAAGCCCTTAATGATGTGGTAGAAATTTGGTTTTAATCGCGCCGGGAAATTGCAGAACCGCCCGGGGGCTGAGTGGCGGGTGTCCGGTCTCGGTCATTCCTTCGGATGTTATTAGTTTTTATGGGAATAAATGCGGCTGCACGCCGGGACTGTCCGGGAATGCCCATAGAACCACCCGGACGAAAACCTGGGCCGCCCTGTGACGGCATCCTGGAAAATCCACCGCCGGGCCATGGCAGGCCGGCTGGACTTGATAGCAAGCCTATTGAAGCCGGATATTTTCAGATAAATTAGCTGTAAGCAAACAAATGGAGTCCTTGACATGTTTTCATTGATAGAAACGGCCTATGCCATGGCCCCGCCCGCCGCGCCGGGGGGAGCCCCCGGCGGAGCCTCGGCCCTGGGCCAGTTCATTCCCCTGATCCTGATATTCGTGATTTTTTATTTTCTGCTCATCCGCCCCCAGCAGAAAAAGGCCCGTGAGCACCGGGCGCTGGTTTCCGCCCTCAGAAAGGGAGATGAAGTGTACACAGACAGCGGCATCAGGGGAACCATCCTGAAGGTGGGGGATGACGTGGTGACCCTGGAAATAGCCCCCAAGGTATCCATAAAGATGCAACGGGTGCGGGTATCCGAGTTGATCAGGGAAGCCAAGGGCTCCCATGATGAAGAGGACGAGACGCCCGAGGCCGAGGTGGAATCCAAGCCAGCCCGCAAAACCAAGAAAAAGGACGCCTAGGCGGTATTCTGGCCGGAACCGCCGGGATTAGATCTTACTCTGGACCAACTTCAAACAGGACTGTTTCCACCGGGAGCATGAAGCGATAATGGGATTGAAAATAAAGGGAATATTCATTCTGGCGATACTGGCGGGCTGCGTGGTGACCCTGCTGCCCACCTACCAGGCCTACCGCCCCGGGGGTGACCCCAACGCCATCCGCAACAAGGTCAACCTGGGTCTGGACCTCCAGGGAGGGATGTACCTGGATCTGGAGGTGGATTCGGCAGCGGCTGTTGAGCGGGTGCTGGATCATCTCGCCACCGAGGTGGAGGACGCCCTGTTGGATACCCTGGTGGATTACGAGGTGGTGGAGCGCATCCCCCTGGGAGTGCTGGTCAGCCTGGGTCAGGGCGAGGCCCCGGACTGGAACAAGGCCCCCTTCGACCGGATGCTGGCCAACTTCCTCCTGGAGCAGAAAAGCCCGCAGCAGTATTCCATCACCCTTTCCACAGAGGAGGCCCAGCGCATTGAACGCAACTCGGTCTCCCAGGCCCTGGAAGTCATCCGCAACCGGATCGACTCCCTGGGGGTCAGTGAGCCCTCCATTCAGCGCAAGGGTGAGACCGACCTCATAGTGCAGCTTCCCGGACTGAAGAACCGCGAAATGGCCATCGAGGCCATCGGGACCCAGGCCGTGCTGGAGTTCTATCTGGTGGTGGACAACATGACACCGGAAACCATGGACGGCACCAGGCACCGCGTTCTCTACGAGGAGGTACGCGAGGACATCACCAAGAAGGTCCTGTCGCGCGTTCCCTATGTGGTGGAAAAGCGCCCCGCGCTTTCCGGGGAAACCGTGCGCAACGCCCGCACCGAAATCAGCCAGTACGACAACCGCCCCTATGTTTCGCTGTCCTTCAACTCCCTGGGCGCAGACCGCTTCTCCGCGCTGACCTCCCGCAACAAAGGACGCCGTCTCGCCATAGTGCTGGACGAAAAGGTACAGTCGGCGCCGGTGATCCGCGAGGCCATCACGGGCGGCGAGGCGTCCATCTCCGGCCAGTTCACCATGGAGGATGCCACCAAGCTCTCCATCGTACTGCGTTCCGGCTCCCTGCCCGCCCCTTTGCATATCCGCGAGGAGCGCACCGTGGGAGCCTCCCTTGGGGAGGATTCCATCCGCCAGGGCATCATGTCCCTTCTGATAGGAACGGGCCTGGTGATGGTGTTCATGATCATCTACTACCTGCTGGCCGGGGCCTTTGCCAGCTTCGCCCTGGTCTTCAACATGCTTTTGATCCTGGTGGTGCTGGCCAGCTTCCAGGCCACCCTGACCCTGCCCGGCATAGCAGGCATTGTGCTTACCATGGGCATGTCGGTGGACGCCAATGTTCTGATCTTTGAAAGAATCCGCGAGGAGCTCTCGGTACCCAAGCGGAACATCCGTCAGGCGGTGACCCAGGGCTTCCAGAAGGCCTTCTGGACGATCTTCGACGCCAACATCACCACGCTGGTGGCCGCTTTCGCGCTGCTGGCCTTCGGGACCGGCCCCATCAAGGGCTTCGCGGTCACCCTGGCCATCGGTATTCTGGCCAGCATGTTCACGGCGATATTCGTCACCCGGTTCATGTTTGAACTGTTCTACCTGAACCGCAAACGCATTGCGGATATTAAAATATAGCCCGGGGTGACAGCCGGTTTACCGACGACAACACCACTTAACAGAATCGGAACAAATGAGACTGATCAAGCAGGAACTCAACATCAACTTTCTGGGCCTCCGGTGGGGCTCACTTTCCCTTTCCGCGGCGCTGGTGATACTGGGGGTGGTTCTCTATTTCACAATGGGCGGACTGCGCTACGGAATCGACTTCACCGGCGGCACACTGGTGCAGGTGAAGCTCGCCGAGCAGCACGGCATTGATGAACTTCGCGATGTCATGACCTCCTCCGGGCTGGGCACCTTTTCCCTGCAATCCTTCGGGGAGGAGGGAAGCAACGAGTTTCTCATCACCCTGGCCAAGAGCGAAGAGGAGCGCGAAGCCAACGAAAGCATCGGGGGACGGGTGGAGAACTCCCTCAAGAGCAGGTTTCCCTCCCTGGAGGTGCGCCGCATCGAGACAGTGGGCCCCAAGGTCGGCGAGGAGCTGAAATCCCAGGCGTTGGAGGCGGTGCTGTTTTCCCTCGTCGCCATTCTGATTTACATCTGGATACGCTTCCAGTGGAAATACAGCCTGGGGGCCATCGTGGCCCTGACCCATGACGTTCTGGTGGTGCTGGCCGCCTTCGTGCTCACCCAGAAGGAGATATCACTGCCCGTGGTGGCCGGCGTGCTCACGGTAGCCGGCTATTCCATCAATGACACCATTGTCATCTTCGACCGCATCCGGGAAAATCTGAAGAGGTTCCAGAAGAAATCGACCCTGGAGGTTTTCAACGAGAGCATCAACCAGACCCTCAGCCGGACCATCCTGACCTCGGGCACGACCCTGTTCGTGATTTTGTCCATCTTCCTGTTCGGCGGTGAGATCATCAACGACTTCGCCTTTTCCCTGCTGATCGGGGTGACAATAGGAACCTATTCATCCATATTCGTGGCCTCCCCCCTGGTGCTGATCCTGATGAAGGAAGCCCCGCAGAAGTCAGATTGAAGTTCCGGCAGCAAAAGGGGCAGGGGCAGTTCACCCAGTGAGCCAGGCGGATCATGGCCGACCCGAATAAATTCCGCTTTTCCATCGACCGGGGGGGGACATTCACGGACATCTACGCCGAGGTTCCCGGCCAGCCGGAATACCTGACCCTGAAGCTGCTTTCGGAGGACCCGGCCAGCTACCCGGACGCTCCCCGTGAAGGCATCCGGCGGGTCCTGCAAAGGGTGACCGGGCGTGAATATCCGCCGGAGGGATTTGACGCCTCGGAGGTGGAGTGGATCCGCATGGGAACCACCGTGGCCACCAACGCCCTGCTGGAGCGCCAGGGCGAGCCCACCGTGCTGGTGACCACCCTGGGCTTCGGGGACGCCCTGAGCATAGGCACCCAGGCCCGCCCCAGGATCTTCGACCTGAGGATCGAAAAGCCCGAGCAGATATACAGCAGTGTGATCGAGGCCGATGAACGGGTGATGGTGCTGCACCCCCGGGCGGAGCGCCGGCCGGAATGGAAGCCCGTCACCGGAGTCACCGGAGAGGAACTTGCCGTCTTGCGCCCCCTGGACCTGCCCCCCCTGGAAGCGGCGCTGGCCGAGGCCCATGCCCAGGGCTACCGCTCCCTGGCCGTTGTGTTCATGCATGCCTACGCCTTTCCCGATCATGAGCTGCAGGCCGGGGAACTGGCCCGGCGGATCGGCTTCAGCCAGGTGTCCCTCTCCCATCAGGTACTGCCCGCAGTCAAGCTGGTGGGCCGGGGCGACACCACCACGGTGGACGCCTACCTCACCCCCCACATACGCAACTACCTGACGGGTTTCAAAAGCGGGTTTACCTGCGGGTTGCGGCACACCCGCCTGCTGTTCATGCAGTCACACGGGGGGCTGATAGACGCCGCCGAGTTCATCGGAAGCAGGGCCATTCTGTCCGGCCCGGCGGGGGGGGTGGTGGGCTACTCCCGCACCGGCTACGATCCCGACCGCCCCCGGCCCCTGATCGGGTTCGACATGGGCGGCACTTCGACCGACGTGTCACGCTATGCCGGGGCTCTTGAGCTGACCCATGAGAACGAAACCGCCGGGGTGCGTATCCAGGCCCCGCAGATGAACATCACCACCGTGGCCGCCGGGGGCGGGTCCCGGCTGTTCTACCGCAACGGCATGTTCCAGGTGGGCCCCCAGAGCGCCGGAGCGCACCCCGGCCCGGTCTGTTACCGCAAAGGGGGGCATCTGGCCCTGACGGACGCCAACCTGGTGCTGGGCCGGATCATGCCCGAGCGCTTCCCCCGCATCTTCGGCCCGGGGCAGGACCAGCCCCTGGACCTGGCAGCATCCCGCCAGGCCATGGAACGACTGGCCGCTGAGATCAACGCCGATCTGGCCGGTGAGCGGGCGCGGGAACCCTACAGCGTGGAGGAGGCTGCCCTGGGTTTCATCGCTGCGGCCAACGAAACCATGGCCCGCCCCATCCGTGAAATCTCGGTGGCCCGGGGCCATGACATCAAGGAGCACGTCCTGGCCTGCTTCGGGGGGGCGGGCGGGCAGCATGCCTGCGCCATCAGCCGCTCCCTGGGGATCCGGGAGATACTCATCCACCGCTTCGGGGGGATTCTTTCCGCCTACGGCATGGGCATGGCGGACGTGGTGCGCGACCTCCAGGCCCCGCTGGACTCCGGACCCGCCACCCCGGAAAATCTGGCCGCCATCGAGGATCGCTTCGCCGGGCTGGAGCGGGAGGGCAGGGAACAGCTTGAGGCCGAGGGCCTTCCGGCGGACAGGATAACCCTGAAACGCTACCTGAACCTGCGCTATGAGGGCTCGGTGACCACCATCATGGTTCCCTGCCCGGCGGACGGCGACTACCAGCGGGCCTTTCGCGAAACACACCTCCAGGAATACGGATTCGAGACCGGAGCCCCGGTGCTGATGGACGACCTGCGGGTACGCGCCGTGGGCGGTTCCCCGGGGCTGAAAAGGCTGCCTGTGGAGCCGGCCGCCGGACCGCCGCGCCCCCTGGAGCACACACGCGCCTACTTTGCGGGGGGCTGGCGCGAAACGGCTGTGTACTCCTGGGACGACCTGCTGGCGGGCCATGTGGTGCAAGGGCCGGCGCTGATCATCCAGGATGGCGGCACCATCGTTATCGAGCCTTACTGCCGGGGTGTCATGACGGAGCACGGTGATCTGCAAATCACCCTGCAAGAGCCCGCGGCGGAAAATATCGCCCCGGATACGGGGAACAGCGGAGACATCCCCGCCGACCCGGTGCAGCTCAGCATTTTCAACAACCTGTTCATGTCCATCGCCGAGCAGATGGGGCGCACCCTGCAGCGCACGGCCGTTTCCACCAATATCAAGGAGCGGCTGGATTTCTCCTGCGCCATCTTCGATTCAGCCGGTGCCCTGGTGGCCAACGCCCCCCATATCCCGGTGCACCTGGGGGCGATGAGCCAGGCCGTCCGCGAGCAGATGCGCCTGCAGGGGGACTCCCTCAAGGACGGGGATGTGCTGGTGAGCAACGACCCCCACGCCGGCGGCTCGCACCTGCCGGACATCACCGTGATCACCCCTGTCATGAACGGGGAAACGCCGCTGTTCTTCGTGGCCAGCCGGGGCCACCATGCCGAAATTGGCGGCATCACCCCCGGCAGCATTCCCCCCTTTTCCCATACCCTGGCCGAGGAGGGCGCGCTGATCACCAGCTTCAAGCTGGTGGAGAACGGGCGCTTTCAGACCGGGGGCATATCCCGGCTGCTGCTGATGGAGGACACCCCCGCCCCCCGCTGGGGCACCCGCCGCCTGGATGACAACCTGTACGACCTCAAGGCGCAGGTGGCTGCCAACAACAAGGGCGTGGAACTGCTGCGGGAGATGGTGACCCGCCACGGGCTGGAGATGGTGCGGGCCTACATGGAACATATCCAGCGCAACGCGGAAAAGGCAGTTCGCGATATGGTGCGCAACATGGCGCACAACATGGAGCACAACATGGCTGGCAGACCGGCTGGCGGCACGGACGAAAACTCCCTGGTGCTGAGGGCGGTTGAACACATGGACGACGGCAACCCCATCGCCTGCGCCATCAGCCTGGATGAACAGCACGGGACCCTGCACCTGGACTTCCGGGGCACCGGCCCCCAGGTGTGGGGCAACCACAACGTGCCCCCGGCGGTGGTCTCATCGGTTATTATTTATGTGCTGCGCACCCTTATCGATGAGGACATTCCCCTCAACGGCGGATTCATGACCCCGGTCACCGTGGACATCCCCCACCCCTCCATGCTTTCCCCCTCGCCGGAGGCCGCGGTGGTGGCGGGCAACGTGGAAACATCCAGCCGCATCACCGATGTGCTGCTCAAGGCTTTCGGCGCAGTGGCCGGGGCTCAGGGCACCATGAACAACCTGACCTTCGGCGATGACACCTTTGGCTACTACGAGACCATCGGCGGGGGCAGCGGGGCCGGGCCGGACTGGCATGGCAAGCACGGGGTGCATGCCCATATGTCCAACACCCGCATCACCGACGCCGAGGTGCTGGAACGGCGCTACCCGGTGCTGGTGCGCCGCTTCGCCATCCGCACCGGCAGCGGGGGGGCGGGACTGTTCAAGGGAGGGGACGGCGTGATCCGCGAGCTGGAACTGCTCAGGGAGATGACCTGCGCGATAGTCTCGGAGCGGCGGGTCTTTGCCCCCTATGGCCTGGCCGGGGGCCAGCCGGGTGCCCGGGGGGTCAACCTGCTGCTCAGAAGCAATGGTCAGGAGATATATCTGGGCAGCCGCAACCAGGTGCCCGTAAAGGCGGGAGACAGGATCATAATCCAAACCCCCGGCGGAGGGGGCTACGGCATTCCGGCAACCGGGAAGGGCTGAACGTCGGAGAAAACCGGAAAAAGAATCGGGCTGTTTCCTTTTTATTTCCCGGCAAAACTGAAACAATGAGTGCTTTACAGAAGGCCTGGATTTCAGGGGGCATCTGTGAACACCGGGAGCTTATGGGGCCTATGGGGACCTAGTGGCGCTGGGGGGCCTTGAGCAAAGACATTATCCGGCCGGGGGCCGCTTTACACGGAATTTCATGACATCAGCCAAATCCAGCATGCGGTCACTGTTCCTGGTGGTGTTCCTGGATCTGGTGGGGTTCGGCCTGGTGCTGCCGGTGATCCCCCTCTACGCAGAAGCGCTTGGCGGCGGACCGTTGTTCATCGGGATGGTGCTAAGCGTACACCCGCTCATGCAGTTTCTCCTCAATCCTCTGTGGGGCAGGCTCTCGGATCGCATCGGGCGACGGCCTATCATCCTGGTGGGTATATCCGGCTCGGTGATCTCATATCTGTTCTACGCGCTGGCCGGAAGGTTTCCCGGGGCCGGCAGCATGGGCCTGGCGCTGCTGTTCATCTCCCGGGTGATGGCCGGTGTGGTCGGAGCCAACGTCAGCACCGCCCAGGCCTGTGTGGCGGACCTCACCACCCGTGAACGGCGGGCCCAGGGCATGGGCATGGTGGGAGCGGCCATCGGGCTGGGCTTCGTGCTGGGGCCATCCATGGGGGCGCTGTTCACCCGGGGGGGCGTGAACACGGCCCAGGGACTGGGCATGGTGGGCTTCGCCGCCGCCGCCGTGAGCATCGGCAACCTGGCCTGGGCGCTGTTCTTCCTCAGGGAATCCCTCTCCAGGGAAGACCAGACCCTGGCGCGCCGGCAGAATTCCCAGAGCCGCTTCGCCGTGCTGCGGGAAAAGCCGGTGCTGATCTGGCTGATCGCCTGCGCCTTCCTGGTAACCATTTCCTTCAGCCAGTTTGAATCATCATTTTCCCTGCTTTCACGCCAGCACCTGGGGCTATCCCCGGCCCAGATCGGCTTGATTTTTTCCTATCTGGGAGTCATTGTCGTTTTGATGCAGGGGCTGATAACCCGCATGATGGTGCGGCGCTTCGGCGAACAGAACTCCGTCAAGGTGGGTTCGCTGGTCATGGGGCTGGGGCTGGCCGGCATTCCCCTGGCCGGCAACGGTGTGGAGATGCTGCTGCCCCTGGGGCTGCTGGGCTTCGGATTCGGCTCGGTACAGCCCTCGGTACTGGCGCTGGTATCCCATCAGTCAGAGGCCCACCGGCAGGGACAGGTGCTCAGCCTGGGGCAGTCGATCAGCAGCCTGGCGCGGATCATGGGGCCCCTGTTGGCCATGCTGCTCTATGGACGGGTATCGCCCCATGCGCCCTACTGGATGGCGGGAGTGCTGGCGGCGGGGGTAGCCGCAATCGCGATGGCCCTGCCCCGTTCAACCCGGTAGACTCATCTCCGGGGCTATAAACCAACACCGAGGTAGGTCTTGTTATCTCTGTTTTCCAAAAGGTTTGCCTTCAACCCGCGTCTGTTGCTGCTGGCCGCACTGGCCTGCACCACTGTGCTGGCGGTGGCCCTGTTTTTCGAGGTATTGCTGCCCTTCGCCCTGGCCGTTTTCTTTGCCTATCTCCTGGCACCATTGATCTCCTGGATGACCAGACTCAGCCTAAAGGGCCGGCACTTGAACCGGGGAACGGCCATCCTGCTGGTCTACACGCTGCTGCTGGGAATAATCACCCTGAGCGGGGCCTACTTCCTGCCCCGGGTAACCCTGGAGGTCAACAAGCTGGTAAAGACTCTGCCGGACATGCTTCGCAATGTGGAAACCAGCTACATCATCCCCCTGGAAAACAACATCAACAACTGGATCAGAGACACCTTCGGCAGTCTGGAAAACCTGGAAGACAATAAGCCCGATAAACCCCGGCAGCCAGCAGAAGGACCGGCGGCAACCGGCGGAGGGCCGCTGGCCTCCCCGGCAGGGCAGGCACCCCCGGCAGGGCAGGCACCCCCGGCAGGGCAGGCACCCACGGCAGGGCAGGCACCCACGGCAGGGCAGGCACCCACGGCAGGGCAGGTATTGGCAGC
>Ga0224501_10001505_pt1 | contig 18076 bp, 10 predicted proteins | sample SF_Oct11_sed_USG_4_FD_169105 | JGI IMG/M metagenome (GOLD analysis project Ga0224501, IMG submission 169105) | Sediment microbial communities from San Francisco Bay, California, United States - SF_Oct11_sed_USGS_8_1 | ecosystem: Environmental > Aquatic > Marine > Sediment | place: USA... | reverse complement strand
GACCATAAGTCAACAACTTTTCGACCGGATGGTACAAGGAGTTTAATTCGCGCCCGCCACGCTTTTACCGACTGTTTAAGGTGAATCCTACGCAAACTCTTTTACACTTTAAGGGGTTTGACATGGCCGATTGTCGATGTACCTTCAGTGTTGTGTTCCCCATTTTTAAAGGGAGGCAACTCCGCATTCATCACAGCGATAGCGAGTGGTTTTTTCCCCACAAAACGAATATTGGTCACTAGAATAACTACGGCCCAAATAGAAATACAATGGGATCTAATTACTAAAACTTAGTAACCTAGTGATCTTCACCCCCATATAACATCGAGTAGAACTTGAATTTGAACGTAAGATTGGAGAAAACTCAAGTTATAAGCTCTGCCGGTTTTCGCTACCCCTAAATAGAGGCCGTTGCATTCGTGCCTCTATAATTGCGCAATAATGGCACTAACGGTCGTTGACAGAGGTGAAAACTGCGTTCTGAAACCCTATTTCTATATTTTTGTTGCACTGTTTCTCTAATCAGACTTGTGTAACTAACTACAAGCCTAGTATACACATGCAAATGCATTTGTCAAACATCGGCGCGAAAGCCGAGAAATCAATGCAAACACCAACAGCTGTGTTAATTTCCTCTCTCGAGGCTAATTCTGGTGCATCGACGATCTGAAAAGTACGTCGTGGAGGGCTCTTAAGTATGCACATTGGATAGGGCTATATCTAAGCTTTCATTTGAACTGGATATTGGGCCCATTTGTTCATGGTAGGCTTCAGAATCTACAAACAAGTGAAGTCACTTTTACCCATGTCATAACCCCATTAAGCTGACCACAATTCAGTAGTTCCAAACAATAAACTGGTCAGTGGAGAGAAATCTAAAGCTTGATTGATCCAGCTAGCCAGCCGAGCTGAAATTGATAGGTGTATGCAGTTTCCCCCAATTGTGAAGGTATGTTATGCTGAGAGGTAAGGGTGGCCTTCGCCTATTACGGAGATCAGCATGAAAAGTAACCTGTGTTTTTGTAGCTTTACAGCTTTCTCCTGGCTAAAGTAGGCCCTCTGCACCTCCTTCATACCAACGTCTTCCAACATCTGTCTCATCATTATGTTAAAGATATGCAGACACTGCTGAGTGTTTGGGGCAAGCTCAGCCACCCGTTTTATAGTAATGCGAATCGGTGTTTCCTGTCTTCGAGATTGCGAGAATACCTCCGTGAACTTAAAGAAAAAATTATACCATCACTTGTAACATTGATGTTACGAGTCAACCAGTCCCGACACCGGTTATTATTGGTATTAGATCGAGTTATAAATAGAAACAGTTATCCAAATATATATGGTTTGGAATTTTGACATTGGGGTATAGGTGAAAGCAATTTACATTTTACCATTTTCTTTAAAACTAAGAGCAATCGCTACAATAATGTGGAGTTACGTGCCAACGTAGAGTGGGACACTAACCCAAATGAGCACCGACCACTGCGGTAAGGTGCCGACGGGAACATCGTTGGACCTACTCTTGGACAGAATATAATCAGGGTAATGATAATTTGCTGGGCATATCTAGAGCCTTTAGTCATTACTCTAACTGACAACTGCTGTTAGTGCCATCAAATTACTTTTTATGTGGCTGGATGTGTGTACATTCTTGTGTAACAAGCTTGATTTCATTGTTTTCTTTTCACATGAGAAAATCTCACAAATTTTAGAAAGTTTAGCCAGGAAATGGAATACACTAGAGCGAAATGGACTAGCTACGGTGGCCACATGGTTAAAGCAAAGGGAGAGCACAACTCTGGCTAAAGCAAAGGGAAAGCATAATTCATAACTCAAACTTTTTGGTGGTCCCTGCAGTTCGAGTTATCCAAGTTTCACTGTAGTGGATAATTTTGACTCTCTACTTTATAGCCTGCGGATTCCCACAGGCATAGCTAATTAGCAAAAAAAATTCGTGTCATTCGCGATCTTCTTTTGCAAATCCGCCAACGTGTGGTAGGCCCTTTATTCTCCCGATATTGCCATATAACTGCACTCTACTCACCTCATTTGGTAGTTTAGTAGGCGAGTACAGTTGCATGCCATCAAAGAGGTGACAAGAAAATAGTTCTTTGTGGTCATTCATCATCCCTTTACGAACAACTTTGGGCAGATCAACATCTGAGAAGTCCACCTGATACTGGTACAGGTGCCATCCAGGGGCAGCAATGATTTTGAAGTAGTTTGACATCAAAGGAATCACAGACCCTGATTTACCTACAAAAAATGGATATGCATGTCTTGCCAAAAGTAACAGTGGAACCTGTTCAGATAATGAGTAGAAGCCTACACGCTTTAGGATGGAAACAATCACACCAAAGTGTATACAGCAATTACGTCTCACTGAGCTAATCTTGCCATCTCTCGGTTGGACAGCAAGCTTCCCTCCTGCCTATCGCCGCATGGTTGCAAGTGTCAAAAAAAATTATCCAGAATTTCAAATTTTTAATAAACTACACGTAACATTAAACATAAAAAAACCATCATGAACTGCAGCTCAATGAAACGTTAAGCTGACCTTTTTTATCAGTCAGATGAGCTGGTCTCGTATGAGGCTCTGAAAAGTTCATTTCCCTTCTTCCACGCCGGCCTCCATCAGCAGAGCCTGTGCCGATACTCATTTGGGCCATTTGAGTAACTACATTGGGGACTGCCCCTGCACCAGGTCTGGGCTCTCCTCTAGCACTACCTCTTAGGGATGCGCGTCCGGCTGCTGGGGGGTTATTGCTCGCATTGTCTCCTCCAGCCTATAGATATGTTACACTTACATGTTATGTAGGTAATGGCATAAACTCCGGGTTGCAGTTAATTGATGAGAACCTGACCAGTCGACGCAAGATTCATGATTTAAAACACAACAGACTGGAATTTAAAGTCTACAATGTACAAGGGATATTCAAACAGTATGAAAACAAGTGTAGAGAACTGACCTGGGGAGGTGCACCAGACCCGGGCCTTCTTGCTGGTTCAGCAGCAGGAGCACCAGCTGGTGCCCCTCTTCCTCGTGCAACTCCTCTTCCTCGTGCTCGCCCGGTCATGTTAGCTCCTCACAAACTCGATCCTGTTCCTAATACCTACCTACGAAGTACCTAGCTAGTGGTGATCACCCCTCCTAGAGAGAAAAATCAAAAGTTCAAACTTGTCAACGTACTCAACTTCAAGCGAAGAACAAGACATTAGAGTTTAGACTAGTCTAGACAAGTAAAGTACACAACACAGCAACTGGTTATTATTAGCAGTTACTGAGTTAGTCGGCACTACCATGCGCGATATCATAGCTCAACTTCACTTAATAGCTTTGGGTTTCAATTGAACATTGAATTCTGACCGTTGGTGTATAACTATTAGTATAAAATTGGACGTGGAAATTGAAATTCAGATTGATCATTCATTGATGATTGGTGCAAAGAAAACGACCAATCCACATCCAATGGCGCGATTTTGTGGGTGGTATTACTAGTACTACTTCCAACGCTTAGATAAATTATTGACTAACCCAAACAATAACTGAGTTGGATACCCTGGCTACAGCCGAGCAGAAAATTCAAAACACTTCATCAGGCCTTTCAGGGTTAGTCAACTCAAGACAAGTCAATCATTAATCAATTCAATTTTGAAATCGTGTTGACCGAAAAAAAACAGAAGAAAAACGATACATTAGTTATTCTGGCTGTTGACAATATAAGAACGTTTGACAATTGAAGGTAAGTAGAAGTTTTCTTACAGTTGCGAGCGTTGATTGGCAAAATTTCGCATAAAATTTCTGATGGAGGAACGCCAGACGCTAAACGAAACCAGCACCCATCCTTACCTCGCGCTTTCTGACCACGCGCTGGAATGGTCGCGCATGAGCACACGAACCGCGACAAAGTAAACGTCGCGTTTGGACTGAGGTGACCCATTTTGCTGGCGGGGCGTTTACATGCCTGAAGCGACGGTTTACTTTTGTGGATAGCACGCCAGGCCTTACACCGTTATACGAGGCCTCCTGGTTTGATCCCAACACCCTCGTCCACCCACAGAGTTACCTTCTCTATACAGCACACGAGTGCAGTGACATGTCACAGGCGAGTGTAAGCAGAAAGTTTCCGAATTACTCACCCCAGAAAACTTTGCGTCAAATGGACACAGTATTGCCGGCACTTTCTCCACCTCTTCTGACAGCTGGAGACAGAAAAATATTACCAGATAAAATAGCACTATTTATGGGCATAATTAAGCAAATTCAGTAAGAACTACAAAATTATATTACGCACATAGTACATTTGATTGTGACTCTGGATGGTATCCAAAAAGGGGTACAGGTAGCGGCTCAGTGCATAGGCACAAAGGCTAGAGATGACAACTGTTGTGTGAAAAGAAAACAAATTAGTTTGATGTCATCGAACGGTGAGAGCAGAAAGTGCGGTTTGCATATGTCATAATCATGATATGAGTATGATATAAACTTGAATGTTTATGGCAAGTATCTAGGATAGAAATACACAGTGGAATCAATGAGTTCAAAGTTTTCAGTAAATTTGCTATGTATCCTGTGAGCTTCAGATATATACAACACCGATAGATTAACAGGTTAATCAAATGATCAGTCCAATAACCGGAATAAAGGATCTTTCACAATTATATGACTGTTTATTTTACAACCAATTTTGTAAATCACTATAATATAAATGTTTGGGCAAAACATTCTGGCACAGAAACCAACCTGTACCATAAAAGCAACTGTTCACCCGTAAAATGTGATTTGTTAGGCTCTTTCAACATGGCTGCAATTACGCATTCATCGGCAATGCGTCAATTTTATCCTCATTAAGACCTTATCCTCTAAAAATGAGTTGTTACTCTGTCAATCTCAAGAAGATCTTCCATGATCTGGTCAATAGTTGTACCCATACGCTTGGCTACACATGACTGTTCAGCTATTGTTAGACTGAGGAACTTCCACACCAAGTCACCATCTATCAGATTATGCTGAGCATTCTCCAGATGTCGTCCCACAGATTTTACGCATCTAATGAAAGAAGGTTCATCGCTTGTTAGATCACATTCCACCTCCAGTGTAACATCTTAGCCAGTTTAACATCTAGGCCCAAATTTACTGTATCACAATTTCTTTAGTGATGGTAGGAGCAACCAGTGTTGACATACTGATAAGTTTGTCAGCGATTTAACATTTGTCACTGGGCTGACAAAAAACATTAAAATTGCTGACAAATGCTTAAAAGCGTTAACATCTATTGTTTCAACAAGGGCGTTGCAGAGTGATCAGGGTGACTATTATAACTCTATTCAATGGATTAGATGGTAAATACATGTAGGCTGAGAAACCATGCAAACCTCAGATCAGATTTCATTTGAATACTCTACGTATTAGTTGTTCACAAAATTACACAAAGTTACAGAGTTAATGTGGTAACTGAGCTATCTAGCTACAGCGTCCTTTTTGATATCTTACCGGAATGTTTTGGGGTTAAGACCGGCCGTGTGAGGTATGGCCGTACAGAGAATCTTTTGTGTCATGTCAAGACGTCTATAGACTCGCTCTGTTACGGGTAACACAAATCCAATTGCTCCATCACCAGTGGCTGTAATATAAAGTATTTCTACATGTTTCAAATAATGGTACAGACCTTCAAAGAGACTATCTACAGACAATTTCGTGGATCGTTTGAAAAACAAGGTTTATATGCCTTCAAGTTTCATTAACAAAAACACGATCAACCTCACCTAACCCAATTGATGTCCGTGGTTCTTGTTCATTCCCCCGAAAAGGTATCACAGATGTGAATACAAAGCTCGGTGCATAAGACAAGCATACACCTCGATCATAGAGTTGTCCTCCCCTCCCTAACTCTTAATAAAAATAATTTTATAATCTGGATTGACAAACAAGGGCAGTTTATATGGTTCGAGACAGCTTCTCTGTGAATGCTTCATGCTATATTAGCTAGCTCACCATAATATGTCACATGTTTCTTCTCGATAATTCCCGGGAAGTTCTTGTCAGTGGATGGATCGTTCAGCTTGCATCTCACCCGACACATACTATTAACACTAAAACCCAAATGACGCAATAATCACTACAGAACGAGCTGTGAATATGGTTTCTGGACTTGTTTCAGGCGATGACATAAACTATATAAAAGTAGTAAAACCGCAAAAGCTTTTCAGTTTAGTCAAAAGTTTTAATTTTAACCATATCTTACACTAAACAGCGCAGCTAATAGTTCGGGTTTTTGGTAATCCATAACAGAAAGTGAGTGATTTATCAATGTCATGTTGTTCAGACAATTCTCCCCAACTGGAAGCTCACGATTGGCTGTTGTGATCATTTATTTGACACGTGCATCACAAATGGGTATGATTTCCAAAGGATAACAAAAAGCTTAGACTCTTTCATCAGTGGGCATACCTGGCACCAATATTGAGGTCAGCTTTTCGTAGAAGCACAGTTCCACCCATACTCTGGGCAGCGTCTGGCTGATACATGTAGATCGACACATTCTGCTGCCTATCTGTGGCAGCAAACCCAAGCGTTGTGTTATCAACAATAAACTCAACAGCGTAGATTTCTTTTGGTTTTATATCCTGTGGTAAAAAATTGATCCATTCGGTAAAGTGCTCATATATTTGGCGTAAAAGCGCCACCGGAAAAAATCAATGCGGTTTTTTCCCAGCTGTACTCTTAACCATTCTTTTAAATGGATCTCTTAAGTTTGAGGCTCGCTGAGGAGGGGTAGACGCTAGGAAATATGTGGGGAGTTCATTCTAGCGCTGCGCCCTCTGAACTAGGACTTGAACCAATGATCTCACGATCTTCAGCCAAGCGTTCTAGCCATAGAGCTATCCAATGGTTGAAGGAAGAATGAAGACTTACTCGACTGACCATGCTGAGAACACGGTGTTCACTCTGATATCTCAACACGCTGATGCTCATGTGTATGTCGGCAATCAGCACCAGGTTCTTTATGGTGTTCATCTGATGGATGTAGACTTGAGAGTCTATGAAAGACGCGCCCACAAGGTCGTTATCCTTCAGTTGGAATACGTAAATCTGCAAAAGAGGACCGATAGTTGGTGAAATCCCAAAAACCCAAAGAAAGCACTCGAACGACATACAGAGCGATTATCAATGCACACTTGCATTTGCTGCACCACTTCCGCGATGCTGACTGCGATGCTACGATGCGCCATCGTAAAGAGGCCAATCCCTAACACTACAAGAATCAAGATTCCATAGGGAGTCGCGATATAAGAGACGGTAGACCCTGGGCCTTGAGGTAGCTTTTTTCTAACCAGACATGCCAACATTTCATACAGCGAGCCGGTCTTGGGCCATAACAGTCAGTGGGGCGGCATTGATTGAGGAAGGGCAGGAGGACACTCAGCGAATTTAATGAATCACGCAACGTTACAGCCCCATTATCCTACAACAACTCACTCAGTACCCAATTAACCATAATGTAGACAACTCATGACCTTGCAGCCAAAAGACCGAACTGCTGTTGGAAATCTGCATCATTGACAGAGTCAACCACTAATTCTTCACAGTAATCTTTCATATGGACTAAAGTTTTAAATCTATTTGTAAAGCAAATGTGAGAGATAATTCCTAAACGGTGAGCGCTTTATGCACAACCCTAAAATTATCAGAAATTGGCCACAAAGAAAAAAATGAAGACGGCCAAGTAAAAGAGCAACTTTAACTGGGTATAAAAGCAAAAAATCATTTTTTAGCAATGTATTTGTTCAGAGTAACAGGGCAAAAAACATAAAGCAACAGAGAAATCGGGCCAATTAGAGGTCAATATGAAGTTATGTGCAATTCTTCATGAAGTAATAGATCATTCATATTACAAGTCGAACGATTCATACAAACATATATTCATAACAATTATACCTCCATTTGGGAGGTGCATATGATGGCAGGCTAATATAGAGCATGGGAGTGAGCTAACTCCGAACTATGTACGCCTTTTTAAGTAGTAGCACTCATAATGGAAAGTCCATCCCCCAAAGCGTCTTCATTCCCTTTAAGCCCATATTGAGCATGAGGTTTATGAATCGCACTGTACCACTGTGCCACTGTCATTCCCATTGATCATCAAAATCTGGAGTGTTGCAAGAGCTCCTTACCACCAGGAAATTCTCCCGCATACCTGTCAAGAATAGAAGAGAATGCACTCCTATTTCAATACTCCGTCACAATGATTCTATCAAGACAACTCTTACTGACATAGCAGTGCGAAATCCAACACCCATACCCCGATACCTCCGCAACCAAGTAGTACCCATATCACTGAAACCCAATACCTGATACCCGATGCCTCTAAAAATAGAAGCCCTTTATCCGAAACCCGATACCCCAGTACCCGTAACCTCCGACATGTAGCATTTTCCAAAAAGTCAGTGAATAGTCAATTTATGCCCTTGTAGCGAACGGATTACAGTACAATGATGATATAAAACAAAGGCCATGGCTTGGATAATTGTCTCTCCTGCAATATTCGGACATTTTGGTCTACTCAGATATTGGGTTACGGACAAAGGTATCTATTTTAGGGGTATGGGGGTATGGGTATCGCAGTACCCATTACTGACGTCTGAACAGTTCAATCTAACAGTAAAAGTTTAACTGTGATATGTTGTAACAATGTATGGAATTATTGTGGCCCACAGGAATGACAACTAGTAAAAGAGGTAGCGTTAGTAGTGTAGTAGTAGTAGCAGTAGCAGTAGCAGTAGCAGTAGCAGTAGCAGTAGCAGTAGCAGTAGCAGTAGCAGTAGCAGTAGCAGTAGCAGTAGCAGTAGCAGTAGCAGTAGCAGTAACTGTAACAGTAATAGTAATAATAGTAATAGTAATGGTAATAATAATAGCAGCAGCAGCATGTTTATTTGGAGAAATTGACTAAGATTTCTTTCGTAACTGAGTGACTTTTGCAACCGACTGACCGGTGAGTGACTGATTGAGTGATAGAGAATTCGCTAAGTTCGCAGTTAGGCTACTAGTGGCGTACTTAATGAAAGAAGACAATTAATTCAATGAAATGTCAGAAACATGATTCGTGCTAGTAAAGCTCGCTGTCAGGTAAGATTAGTGGGTTAGCTACTTAGTTACTTACCGGTAACTTACTTAGTAATGACAGCATTTCTTGACTTGGACTCTCAACTCGAATATCACGATCACCCAAATTGAGGCAAAAAAAGTCACAACTTACCATTTCCGCATGGATTTGAGCTTGACTCTATTTCTGTAGTTGAAATATGGAACAGTTTTATAACTGGTGGCTTCCATTCGCTTTGTTACAATCCTCACACTGCCGAAGGGCTCTGGAAGTTTTGCGACTGTACGCGCTGTAGCGAACGCTTTGATAGAGCTCATAAGGGCTCTAACTATGCATCGAAAAGTTGCGATACGTCAGCTTTTGACCAATGTTTTTGCTCGTTCTAATGTGACCCAACGTCGTCTGTGAGGTTTTTCGATTCTCCGCTACACTTTGGCAGTTTGCAATCCACCTATCATGATGCGGATTGAGAAACTAGACTCTAACTCGATATGACTAAAAAATCATTAAAGGGGTTATGGTCGATGGTCGACGCATTTTCGGAGTTGTGTTCCCCGTTCTTAAAGGGAGGCAACTCCGCATTCATCACAGCGATAGCGAGTGGTCCACAAACCGAATATCGGTCACTCGAATAACTACGGCCCAAATAGAAATAAAATGGGATCTAATTACTAAAACTTAGTAACCTAGTGATCTTCACCCCCTTATAACATCGAGTAGAACTTGAATTTGAAGGCAAGATTGGAGAAAACTTAAGTTATACGAAGCACTTTGCCGGTTTTCCCTAGCCCTAAATACAGGCCGTTGCGTTTGGCCCTCTATAATTGCTACAAACATCGGCGCGTAAACCGAGAAATTAACACAAACAGCTCTGTGTTAATTTCCTATCTCGTGCGTCGATGGTTTGAAAAGTGTGTCATTGAGGGCTCTAAGTATGCGCATTGAATAGGGCTATATCTAAGCTTCCATTTGAACTGGGAATTGAGCCCATTCAGAATCTACAAACAAGTGAATTCACTTTTGCCCATGTCGTTTTTTTCTCCTATTTATACTCCCGCTATTCCCTGTGCAGGGTAGTGGAGTTTGCTCCCTTATTAACAGGGAGAGTTTGCTGGAGCTCAGGAGCAAATTAAGGTCGGACGCCCTTTCTGCCACGACCATTGACTGGTTTTCTGGGATTCGAACCCACAATTCGCTGCGCCCAAATCGTGTATTCTAACCACTAAGCCACGGCGGCTCCTTACTTTTGTCCATGTCATAACCCCTTTAAAAGGGTTATGACACGGTCAATGGTAGACGCACTTTCTGAGTTGTATTCCCCATTCTTAAAGGGAGGCAACTTCGTATTCATTGCAGCGAGAGCGATTGTTTTTTTTCTTCCACAAAACGAATATCGATCACTCGAATAACTACGGCCGAAATGGTCCAAATAGAAATAAAATGGGATCCAATTACTAGAGTTTGATCCAATTACTAGAGTTTAGTAACCTAATGACCTTTACTTCTTCATAACATCGAGTAGTACTCAAAATTGAACGCAATATTAGAGAAAACCTAGGCTATAAGAAGTGTTTTGCCGGTTTTCCCTAGCCCTAAATAGAGGCCGTTGCGTTTGGCCCTCTATCATTTTGCAATAATGGCACTAATGCTCGCTGACAGAGGTGACAAACTACATTCTGAAACCCTATTTCTATATTTTTGTTAAACATTTTCTCTATTCAGACTAATGTAACTACAGGTCTAGTGTACACCTGCACGAGGATTTTCCAAACAGCGTGTAAGTCGAGAAATCAATGCAAACACCAGCAGCTCTGTGTTAATTTCCTATCTCGAGGCCAATTCTGTTGCGTCGACGGTTTGAAAAGTACGTCATTGAGTGCTCTAAGTATGCGCATTGAATAGGGCTATATCTAAGCTTCCATTTGTACTAAGTAAGTAAGTAAGCGTTTTCAGGCCGAGCTGTCTCGAATCTTGGTTTATGACGCAAGTAGGTTCAGTTTGCTCCAGAAATCCTAGTGTTTCTCGTAAATTTGCTGGATAAACAACGCTGGTACAGGGAAACGCTAGGAATTGATTGCAGTTTAGCACCCTAGTAGACATAAACCCAGCTAATTCACGTGTATATTCTATATTCGTAAATGTTGCTGGGCGACAAGGCTCAATGTCAGCAGAGAATGATTTTGAAAGCCTTTTAATTCAGAGTGTAAATTTTGTGCGCATCTCCGCATGCCTGTGTCGCTTACCCAAATTAGACTACCTTTTGGTTTTTCCGTGGTCTTTATTTCACGCACAGGATGAACAAATGAGCTTAGATTAAATCCTGCTGATTTTGTGACAACTTGAACTTGACTTGTTCCTACCTTTTGCCCTATAGCAGCAATGAGCATGCCATCGACATCCTTTACAGCACTGACAGGTCCCTTTTGTTCCTTGGCATAGATCTCCTTCAGTTTATTCTTAGTTAGAGGCAGTCCAGGCTCAGGAACCACATCAATCACATCATACAGGAGCAGCTAAAACCAAACTTCCTTGGGTAGAGAGTTCATCACCTGGACATCCACATAAACCATCACAACAATCTTCTTTAGAACGATTGGTTCAACCGATTGAAATATATTTTATTTTGTTTGTTTTAGTTCATCATTCTCTGAGACCACTTGGCCATCCTATTTAACGGACCACTTACAACCGCTCTGAAGAAATACGAATATTGTGGAAGTCTTGCATGACTAGGACTTAAACCCAGGATCTAAAGATCTTGAGCCAAGCGCTCGAGTAACTGGTCTATCCGGCTGTCCCTGTTTACAACCTGCACTACTCCTGACAGCTGTCCTGTCATGGAGACATGAAACTACACAAAAATGAGAACTTTAGTAGCAGTAGATTTGCATCAGGGAGACCCTGTAAATCACTATGAATGTAACGCAGCTAGGTGACTCACTCTTCCTTTCGATGTAACCTCCTCATTGAAGCTGTTATTCGTTGACAAGGCGAGGTAGCATTTAAGTCCAGATGCACTGCTTTCCGATCTCAACATCAGAGTTTCCATGGCTGTTATAGCTTCAAACTCCTCCATCGCACATCTGAGGACAGACAGTTAATCACATGAAATGCACACCAACGCTGGCTTAGTGGGTAGCGTACTTGGCCATAGACCGGGGGTCCCTGGTTCGATTCCCGGTTCCCTCGCCAGTTTCGGATCCCCATGTTTGAATAAAGTAGGCTCTCCCACAGATTTACCATCTCTATGATGCGCGCAGGTACAAGCAATAAGTCTCCTAATGACGCATCCTGGGAAACACCAAGTCAAAGACTCAGTAGGCCAATCTCTGCACTACTCCTGACAGTTGTCCTGTCATGGAGACATGAAACTACACGAGTATGAGAACTTTAGTAGCAGTAGGTTTGCATCAGGGAAACCCTGTAAGAACTAGGTGAACACTCACTTTGTACCAGGGATAGGCTCGCAGTTGATGGGCGAGAATAGCTGTACATAGAAGTTCTCTGCTGTTGTGAAAACAAATCTCTCATCTACCAAATGATATCGAGCGTGTAATTATTCATCTGACTATGTAAAAGGGGATTCACTGACACATTACACCAATTAGAGGTGCCAGACGGGCCCTAACTATACGATATGGCGAGATCCAGAAAAACCGGAATGTCGAGTAATTTCGATTTGCAGTTGGCAACCCATGAAAATTATCCACATTCAACTTGCTGCCTTTTCTACCTTGGAATTCGGGCAAATATAAGTTGCCAATTCGCTTTACCTTTCTCAACTTCAACAAACTTTTTTTCATCATCTTCAATGCGGCACAACTTTCTGCATGGCGTTTGCTTGCTCATGCCGACCAGATATGTCTGCAAACATAATAGAAGTGAGCTTGAGAATGACATAAGTTATTTTCATAGATATATATTAGTGATTTGTGTTCATAGTGATACGGAGACAACCCATCTTTCGATCTTTTAAACATCAATCTTTCATTTTTTTGCAAATCAGCTCAGAAATGTTCAAATATGATTGAGATTGCCCAAAACACACGCCTAGCACCACGAGGGATGTGACTGTTAGGTACAAGGTATGTGATTGTTAAGCACTAGGAGCGATTTGGATATTAATTAATAGACCACCTAGCATGCCCCACTTTAACAACAGTCTCTGACAAGTGGTGGCTCTACCGGAGTGTACACCCTCGGGAAATTCAACAGCAACACTCAAGTATCTTCGGTTAAATAGCTACAGCGTCAAAAGTTTAGTAATGGTCAAAAGATGAATTAAAACCAATGTGTTCTTAATCACCTTTGATTCCGGATGATACTTGATGAAATGACAGGAGTGTTTCATGGGGACTTTCCGCAGCGGCCACTGATGTTCGTAGGAGAGATGAGCCGGAAGTATTGCAATGCGCAGTTCGTCCTACAAAACAACAAGATCATCCGAGTGACAGCTTTTTATTTCTTGTTACATTCAGACACATGGAAAAATTGTAGCTGCTATTCAAAGCCTGGGGCGCATTGGAGTATTAGGAGCTAGGATTTATGTGATGAGCTCATTCTCATAATGGGCGCTCGGAATGATTAAGAGTTGAACTCCAGATCTTTCGATTCTGAGCTAATTGCTCTAGCTGTTGATCAATTTGGCTATCCGGCTACTCACTAAAGTATGAGAGCAATTAATGTACTGAGAAAAAATTCTTTTTAGGCTTCGGATTACAGGAGGGCCACCTATAGAGTTATCAACGCTATAAGACACGCTAGCTTAGCGGGAAAATGAATGAATCTCATTGTCTGTCTTCCCTGTAGCCCAGGTTCAATACCCAGCCGTGGCGGAGTATTTCAAGGGAGTTTTCCCTGGCTGATCACACCCTGCCAACCTGTCCTGAGCCCGCGTGGCAGAAAATGGCCCAATCTCCCCTCAATAGCGCTACATAACCTGTGGACATCAAGGAGGAAGACCGAAGTCCAACCATGGACAGATAACGGCTGAAGAAAAGACATGTAGGTTGTAAAGATAGCTTAGTGGTTGGAGTTCTGGGCCTTGGACAGAAGTCCCCTGATTTGATTCCCGGTTCGGGCAAAACGTTGTCTTTCACAACACCCTTGTCAGCTATGGATCACAATGTTGAATGAAACGGGCCCACCAATAGGGTTCCCATCTCTATAGGTCATACAAAAAGTCACCAAATGAAGCCCTCCCCCCCCTGGAAAACATTGACTCAAAAGTCTTGGGAGGCCCATTTCTGGCTACATCTGTTAGAATATGAAAGAAGAATATAATAGAATGATTACATTTAAGGCTAATAACATTACAAGGGAATTGATCGCTAGAGGTTTATAGGTTTTGCTAAAAGAAAAGGCACACAAACCTGTTTGTTGAAGTACATGAAACCATTTGGGCAGTTGATATTGTGAAATGAGGACATACAGACTACGCGGCCATCGATTCCCATGGGGTGAGTTCTCAGCACACCCTTTGTAGACATAATAAACCAGTGAGGGTACGGCCCAGCCACAAAAATCTACAAGGAGACAGCAAAGAGATGCCAAACGAGTTAGACTGTAAGCAGCGTAATATTCAGGGTAGTATCTAATCGTAATAATTAGTATTTTTTTCGAAAACCGGGACTGTAAATTTATCGAACTGAGGAATTTCGAGAACCCCCTGTCAGAGGTGATGAGTTTATGCTGTATTTGAAGTCATTGGTATCCATGAACTCTCAGTATGTTTTACAAAAACTCATCAGTCACCAGTGAAATAACGGTGGGATATATTTTTTATCCAAGTCCCATATGTTTTATCTCAAACTATTATTGCAATCAGAGACTAGAATCAGGGAAAGATTTTTTGGCTTGTTACGATGTCCGGTACCATGGAGGTTTCGAAAACAGGCCTTGCGACCTAGCTGAGCATCGAACATCTAAAATGCACCAATGAAGTCACTAATGCCGTAAAAATTACTAGTAACCAAGTATGTGTTGCAAATTTCTTACCCCGGTGTAGCCTCCAATGTTGTCAAAATATTTCAGCATCTGTCGGCCATACTTGGTAGGAGCTACATCACTGTCCGCCTGCCTCTTTCTGGCTGCTCGCTGCCTGGTTCTGAGAATAAGGTTGTGATGGAATCGGCGAAAACGAAGCTGGAGTCTGTCCGAAATTTCCCGAAACGCGTATGCCTCGTATACCAACAGGTTGTTAGCCGCTGTTCGTGCCTGTTGCAAAAAGAATGCGAAATCAACGTAAAGGGACAGAAGTCCTAAAAGTGGCTATGACTGAGAGTGCACCTCCAATATCTATTAGAGATCTCTACCAACTCAGAGAGAGGATAAGATAGCGGGATAGCTCAGTGGTAGAGCGCTAAATAAGTTTGCAATTGCAAGAACCCATTGTAAGTATCAACTCATCACCAATCCTACCTATCTTGAAAAAGCAGCCCTTACTATGAGGTGGAGGTTTGAAACCGTCCGCCTCATGGTCTTCATGCTCAACTGTTACCGGTAAACTTCACAATAGCTGTTAAGAGGTCAAACGAAACAAAAATGAAGTACATTTGGGTACAGATTTCATTTCGTTTAAATGAAAGGCTTGTTGACAGCTTGGACCCTTGATGTAAAGTATTCGATTACAACCAGTGTTCAGTACTCACAAAGATATACGGCTGGTTTCTCTTTGTACCTAGACCAGCCACTAAGAGCTCCTTGATAGCAGGAATGGAAGCCGGTACGCTTTTCATTATGCTAAAAGTAAAAAGGTTTATATTGCAATATATCAAGACTACATAAAATTGTAGATGGGGGTTGAGCAACATTTCATCCTTAATCTAAAACCGAGAAGCTCAACTAACCACAGGATACTCCCATTATATGGAGTGAAAGTTCTAAGGCGCCCCAAAGTTGGGTCCCAAGTGATCCTTCAGACCTAGTCAGCCAATGTGCAAATATGCTCATTACAACATTCATGGGTTAAACAATGGCGTGTGTCAAAGTGGTCCCATCTTCTGGAACACTTTCCAATATTCCAATTTAAGGAAGAAAGTGATAGTGTTCTGATAAACCCTTACTCCCGATTACTCACCCTTCATTGACAGGTTCAGTGGTTTTAGTGTCATATAACACCTTATAACCCGTGCTAAAATTATTAGCTGAGAATGCTAGCTTAAACTCCGGTATGCTGTATATCTGCGAAAGAAACAAGATAGGGCTCAATGGCTAGAGCGTTTGGCTCAGGATCAAAAGGTGCAGGGTTCAGGCGTGGCTGGTCTTGCTGAGCGCCCACTGTGAGAATTAGCTCTGAAGATAATTAAAGGGAATGGTCAAGTGCCTGAGTAACAATAGAAGGTCACTTACTCAAGATTTCCCAAAATCTAGCAATTCACTATGCATGAGATGAGGAACAAAAAGACTCGCCTCTAGTTTGTGATCTTTCGTAGTGATGAGAGCCCAGTGTGTCGGCTCAACCACTTTCTTAGGTGGCGCTTTGAAGAGCATCTCTGGTTGTGGTGTTGGCTCAGGCTTTGAAGGCTCGCTAAGCGATAGATTAATGTCTATGCTTGTGTCGCCATAAAGTAATTCGTCTTCATCCTCCATTGTACTGCAATGAATCACGATATAATCAGTATATCGTTTAGCTATCCGACCACATTACAAGGTCAAGGTAGCTCAGTTGGTAATAGAACTATTGAAACCACTCAGCCAATCAACGACTGGGTGGACTTATTGGGTTATACTGTAGAGCTTGAACTCAGCAACACTGTAGTTTTTCCATGCTCAAACTGGTTTTCATCTACATAGCAGCGGATCGCACTACTTTGTAGACAGGGACCCAGTTCTTTCATCTCTACAAAAACAGCTGCAGCTGTGTCCCGTTTTGTTTTGTTCTTAGCATGTTAAATTGTTGAGTATCTGTGTTAGCCCTGTAGTTAGAGCGGGGCTAGTCTACCCAGCAGAGATTGAGGAATGCAGCGGTGTGTTTCCAAAAAACAAATCGAGTTTGTTATCTTGGTATGATCTTTGAGCTCAACTCACATCAGGAATCCGCTATAACCAGGGCTTAAACCCGGGATCTTTTGATCATTAGTCGAGCGCTCTAGCCATAGAGCTATCCCTACTTGTGGCTTGTTATCAGGTTTGACTCATTACAGCCTGTACAAGGCTGTAAAAACACCAAATGTCATTGATAGGTCAGGACAGGAATTGATCCATGGCGTAGCACCTACGAGGTTTCCAGCATGCTAGCCTGTCTGGTAGTCTCCTCCTGACTTGTGCTCACTCTGGCAACTCTTGAAGCTGGTGCGGGTCCACTTATAGGCTCCTTCTCAAATGTGAATAGGCCACTAACATCCGTGTAGAGACAAACTGTACTGGCCTTACACTCCTAAAACCAAAACAAAAGGTGAATCACTCACAATAGCTCACAATACTTTTTTGACACAATACGAAATTGATCTTATGCCCACTAGCACATTCCAGAAACCATACAAGGTCTTGGATTAAAGGGCCTTAATTAAATGGATATCTTGATTTGGGACATTCTGCTATAGGCCCACTTACATTCAACATAGAATTTCAATTTAAAATGTAGTATTTAATTTCAGTTCAAAGTACAGAGTATTAAAGCACTGAGGTGCCTCTTGAATTGATCAGCAACTGTGTAATAATAGGAGTTATGGACATGTACGTAAATCTTGCCATTTCGTTAGGTTGTTTGAGCACAGTGAGTCTAGCGTCTCCGTCATCCGACACCTTCAGCTGGAGCAGCATCATGGCCCCCTGTTCACTGATTACCATCAGATACGGCTCACCTATGCTTGCACTCTGTATAGGGGCACCAATATCCAGTGGTATGTTGTGTACTTGCTTGACTGAAATTAAACAAGCGCAGCGAACAGATGATTGACTACCATCTAGTCTACACGCTGATTTGGATTGGCAGTGATGTTGATATGAACTTCCCTCATAGGCAGAAATTGGTT
>Ga0224501_10001504_pt1 | contig 18079 bp, 21 predicted proteins | sample SF_Oct11_sed_USG_4_FD_169105 | JGI IMG/M metagenome (GOLD analysis project Ga0224501, IMG submission 169105) | Sediment microbial communities from San Francisco Bay, California, United States - SF_Oct11_sed_USGS_8_1 | ecosystem: Environmental > Aquatic > Marine > Sediment | place: USA... | reverse complement strand
AACGTCACCACCGTGAAACACCGCATCGTATAGAGAACGGTCTGGCCGATGTAGGTATTGTGTGGACTACCGAGATTCTTGAAGCGGTTACAGAAAAGAGAGCCATCGAAGGTGTAGAAATACCTGCGCCTTACAACAAGGCAGAAAAAGTTGGCTACGCTTTGGGGATTCTAAAAGACGGTCGTAACCAAAAAAATGCACAGCGCTACATGGAATATCTGGCGACAGATACCGCTCAAAATATCTATGCCAAATACGGTTTCGTGAAAGCGACCAAAGAAGAGTTGAAATCTAAACCTTTATAAAGATTCGCTTAGTAGAAAAAATAGAGGCCTTTCGGCCTCTTTTTTTTACATTTGAATTTCGATTGCCGCGGGAGGCGAGCTGACTTGTGGTCGGTGTGTATTTTTCAGAACCCGTCCTATCATTTTCATCACTTCGTTCACGCTGATCTGGTCCATAATATTCCTGCCGTGGGCCCTTATCCCCCAATCTAATTCTTCCAGAGGCTTTTTATACTCGTCAAGAATACATTGTGGGTATACGTTTATCGTTTTGTCTAAATCATTATAAGGCCCGGTTTGATAGGGATTGGTTGCAGCGTGCAGGGCTATCACGGGTGTGCCAACGGCGGTGGCGACATGGCACGGCCCGGAGTCGCTGCTGAGTAGCAAGTCGACCTGTTGTATTACGGCTGGAAACTGCTTGAGATTGGTTTTCCCGGAAAGATCTATGGGTTTGTGTTTTACACTCTCATAAATGCGCTTGGCGATGTCTTTCTCGTATTCACTGGGGCCGCTGACAAGAACTGTTTGGAGATTCTGTTCGCCAAGTTGGTCTATGACGTGTACAAAATTTTCGGTTGACCAGTTTCTGTGTACGCGCTTTGAAGGGCTGGATGCCGCGTTGATAGCAACAATTTTTTTTTCACTCGGTAGATGTGAGCGAGCGAATTCAAGGGCCTCATCCGGAATGCTAATCAACCAGTTTTTTGTGCCGTCTGGCACGCCAAGTTCTAATGCGAAGGCAAAAAAATCGTCTACCTGGTGCTGTGCTGGAGGGACTTTTACAGGATGATTAATGACAAGGCTATGCAGTTCTTTTGCGCGGGATTTGTCAAATCCCAGTCGATGAGTCGCGGGTATGGCGGTGGCGATGAGATTGGAGCGTAGTGATGTTTGCATATGCAGTAATACATCAAATTTTCGCCCACTCAATTTTTTTTTAAGCTCAAAGAAAGACGGAATACTTTTGTTCTTGTTAAAGGGAATAAACTCAATGCCGGGCATCCCCTTTAACAACAAGTGCTCCACTGTACCAATAATCCAGGTGATTTTTGTTTGTGGCCAGTGTTTTTGAATCGCCAGAACAGTGGGAATGGCCTGGCAAACATCGCCGATGGCCGACAATCTCAGTATGCAGATCGATTCGGGCGGCGACTTGAAGTCCAAGGCCATATCAGGTGATTTCAACGATATTAACCGGGATGGTTTTTTCCTTGTGCGCGGCCGCAGCCTTGGCATCAAAGCCTTCCCAGTTGGAAAAGTCATAATGCGCATAGGCATCGCAGCGTTTGCAAAGTTCGAGTTGATCACGCCGGCCGGCGTCAAGCAGCTCTCTGCATCGAGCCATTTCCTGTCCATTCCATATATCTAGAACGTTTTCGGTTTTGGCGTCCCCTACAATTTGCCTTCCAATTGAATCCCAGCAGCATAGTGTGCAAGTGCCATCGACATAAAAAAACATTTCGTCTTTAACTTTGACACAGGGTAGATTCGTGGATTCTGTTTGTCCTTCCCATGGATAGCTGTAAAGGGATGTAAAGACAATATTGTCGGGTGAGTATTGTTCCCAGTAGGCCTTAAACTCTTTTTGTTCTTCCTCAGTGCCGGGCAACTTGATCATGCGTACTTCGGTGTGTATCGGTGCGCCAGAGGATTTCACCTGCTCCAAAAAATACCTGACATGCTTGTACACCTTGTCGTAACTGATGCCGCGAGATTCGTCAAAGGTTTCCTTGCGAAAACCGTCTATGCTAAAGCGCATGACATTTACGCCAGAATCGAGGATTTGATCGGCCACTTTTTGCGTAAGCATGCTGCCATTGGTGTTGAATTCCACCTGCGCTGTAGGGTCCTTTTTCATGTAGCGTACTATTTCAGGCATGCGTTTATCAGCGAAGGGTTCATTCAATAAAAAAGGCCTGTATATAGCGCCGATATCGCGTGTGTCATCGATGATCTTTTTCCATAGCCAATCTTCCATATACTTGGGTTGGCGCAAGGTATTTTTTTGTGGACAAAACCAGCACTTTGCATTGCACATAATAGTGGTTTCAATCTCTACATACTTGGGTGTTTTTGCGTAGACGTTACGTTGTGGTCTAGGGCGATCAGCTGCCAAACTCATGCAATTCCTTCCTTAATAAATTCAAAACATTTATCGGATGCGCCTGCCTGTTGCTCTATATAGTTGCAGGCCTCGGCGCCAACTTTTTCGCGTAGGGCGTCATCTTGCAAAAATCGATTCAGTAAAACTGAAAAATCTTCCTCGGTGCGTATGGAAAAACATTTTCCATTTTCGATCAGGTCCATGGCCTCTGGTGAATTTTGATAAAACGGACCAACAATGGTGGGGGTACCCATGGCCGAGGGCTCCATCACATTGTGCACGCCCTTTCCAAAAGCGCCTCCTACATAGGCCAGGTCGGCGTAGGTATACAGCGCGGAAAGATGTCCAACGGTGTTAATAACCAATACGTCAAAGGGTTCGTTGCTCTCTCCTGAAATCTCGGTAAATCGTTTTACGGCAAAATCAGAAAACGCCTTTTCTATAGCGATCAAGTGAGGTTCGTCTGTCTCATGGGGTGCAATGATCAGAAACAGGTTTTTATAGGTCTTCAAGGCCTTTATTAGTGGGCCATTGATATGTTCCTCATCGGCAGGCCAGCTGCTGCCGACCAGGAAGACAGTCTTTTCTTTTATAAAACGTGGAAGATCGGGGGCAACGACCTGTCTGCGTCTATCCAGAACGCTATCGAACCGAGTGTCACCTACGTTTATGACATGCTGATGCTCGGGACATGTCTCCAAAAAACGGAGTTTATCATCTTCTGAAACTGTGAAAATGCCATCGATATTGGCGTACAAGCTCTGGTAAAGCGAGCGGCCCAAACGAGAAGTCACACGTTTGGATTTCATATGTAGCGTCGCTGAAATGAGATAGATGGGTATATTCTGTTTTTTACTTTCCCATATGGCGTTGGGCCAAAGATCGAATTTTACTAAGACCAGGGCCCTGGGTTGAAACAATTTTATCAGGCGCTTGATATTGGGCTTGGTGTCCAAAGGGATAAAGTCTGCAACGACCAGGTCCGGATATTGTGCCCGCCTTTTTTGTGCCCAATTATAGCCGGTGATAGAAGTAACGGTGAGGGCGCACTGAAATCCAGCAGCCATAAATCGTTCCATAACGGGCATGGCTTGTAGATACTCCCCGGCACTGGCGACATGAAACCATAACAGAGGTTTGGACGGGTCTCTATTTGTGACTTGTTGCTCCAGTCTTTCCCAAAGCCCTTCTTGGCCGGCGAGGGTGGCGCGAGTCTTCTGATTCTTTAACGCGCTAAACTTTGCGCCCAACAGTAGAGTGGGGAGCAATAGATTGGAATATGTGATTTGCCAGAGAGTCGAATTTCGCACGAAACACCGTCCTTATGCCTGGTGGAATTATGCCACAGCGGCATTTATCACTCCATCTACTGGCTCACAACTCAGACAATTTGGGCCTATTTCCTGATATCCATACCCGGCCTGTGAATAAAATGAACTGAAAGTGTTCATTTCATTCACTCACAACTAGCATTTTTTACGATTTTTCTGGGTTTCTTTCACGATGAGGGTGTTTTGTGGTAGTTTCTGCAAGATTTTCTCATCATTAACTAACACCTTTGCCCGTGTTTGGTTATAATTTCGCTCTTTTGTGCCCAAGGATTGCTCCCCGAAGGTCTGGTCAATGGTGGAGAAAAGCGCCCCTGTAGGCGTTTAATATCATGTAACCAATTGAAATATAAAACGAATTAAAAATTGGTTCTGGGTTAAGATTTATTTGTCTTTTAGTTGAGGAGGGATTATGTCCGCCAAGCATCCCGTTGTGTGTGTTACCGGTTCTTCCGGTGCAGGTACCACAACTGTTAAAAATGCGTTTGAACACATCTTCCGCAGGGAAGGTATTAGCCCCATCGTGGTAGAAGGCGATAGCTTTCACCGTTTTGACCGTAAGGACATGAAAGCAGCGATTGCTGCCGCTCAAGAAGAAGGACGTGTCCTGAGCCATTTTGGGCCTGAAGGAAATCACTTCGAGAAGCTGGAAGAACTCTTTCGCGTCTATGGTGAGACCGGTACCGGTCAGACACGCAAGTACATCCACTCACCCGAAGAAGGTGCCCCCTATGGACAAGAGCCTGGTACCTTTACTCCCTGGGAAACCATCCCCGAAGGAAACGATCTGCTATTCTATGAAGGCCTGCATGGCGGCGTGGTTGATCAGAAAGTAAATGTGGCTCGATATGTGGACCTGCTCATTGGTGTGGTTCCCATAGTGAACCTGGAGTGGATACAGAAAATCCATCGTGATACAGCCCAACGGGGTTACTCCACTGAGGCTGTCACCGATACCATTCTGCGCCGTATGCACGATTATGTGCACTACATCACGCCACAATTTTCTCGTACCCATGTTAACTTTCAGCGTGTGCCGACTGTAGATACCTCTAATCCCTTTATTGCTAGAGATATTCCTACTCCGGACGAGAGTTTCATAGTGATACGTTTCCGTGAGCCCAATAAGGTAGATTTCCCTTATCTTCTAAACATGATAAAGGACTCATTCATGTCACGCCCCAACACCTTGGTTGTACCAGGCGGGAAGATGGGATTTGCCATGGAAACCATTTTGACTCCTATGATCCATAACTTGATAGAGCGAAAGCGCAAAGAAAGTTGATAGGAATTGGTAAGAAAAAAAGCCTGCTTAGTCAGGCTTTTTTTTTGCCTCGTCGTTGAGCGCATCCAGTTCCAAGAGGAGTCTGGCCTTTTCTTCTTTTGCTATTTTTTGCCAATGAACGCCTGTTATGGCGCCTTCCATGGCATAAAGCATATTGAGGCTGGCGGGTTTGCCTTGGGTTTTCAAGGCGATGAGGGCCCTTACCGACCCCAGGGCCTTGAGTTTTTCAAGGCTATCTATTCCTATATCAATCAGCCACTGCGCTGATTTGGGGCCCAAATTGGCGGCTTTGGCAAGGTCGGAAGCGCTGTTAGCCATTAGGCGGTTCGTAGAGCATCCAGCCTGTCAGTATTACAATCAGGCGGGTCAGTATGATGCCCTTTCCCTGCAATTGATGCATCTGCCTTTCGGTGTTGTTCCCTTTAGAGAGCTGGATCCCGATTTTGATCTGTAAAAAATAGAGCACAAAAAGCGTCAAGACGAGTCCAAAGTGCATCCACACCAGGAAGGTAAGAATTTCACCGTTATCGAGTAGTCTGTCTTTCCAGTCCCTGTTCATATAGAGATAAAAGGGCATGGCGAAGTCAAATAACATCACTAGCCCCATGCTACCTTTGTGAAACCAGCGTATGTGATAGAGTTTAAACGCGGCCAGCATCAGGCCGAAGGTGGCAAAGGCTGCAATAACGGTTTCTGCATATGTCATGTCTGTTTCCTAGTTTTTTCGCTTTTCAGATTGGCGATGTGGGTTTCCAGTTCTTCCAGCGCTTCACGTATCTCGTGTAACTTAATTTCGGCTATTGCTCCGCCATCTGCTTTCTGTCGCTCCCTCTTTACGGTCGCCTGGGCCTCTTCCATGCTGCTTAAGATTATGCCGATGAGCATATTGAATATGACGAAGGTCGCCAAAAGCACAAAGCTGACGAAATAAATCCAGGCCCATGGGTAGAGTTCCATACCCTTATACATGAGGTCAGTCCAGTCCTCCAGGGTTAAGGTGCGAAACAGACTGAGTAGCGAAATGTGCAGCGTACCCCAATGCTGAGGATCGTGTTGACCAAAGAGGGTAGTACCAATTACCGCATAGATATAGAAAAGCAGGCTGGCCAGTATGCCCATTTGACCTACGCGGGGAATGCTATGCAACAGGGCCATTACCATCACCTGCATACTGGGTAACGCAGAAAGCAGTCTGAGTACGCGAAGTAAACGAATGAGCCGCAAAACAGTGGTCTGGTTCTCAACACCTGGTACAAACGCTGCCGCCACAATGAGAAAGTCAAAGACATTCCATCCACTTTTGAAAAAGTTCTGGGGCTTGCTTCCACAGGCGGTGATTTTGAGCAAAATTTCAATTACGAATACCGCAAGACAGAATCGATCCATGCTGTGCAGAAGAGCGCCGTATTGCCCTGAAAGCCCTGGATAGGTCTCCATGCCGATCAGGGCGGCGTTTAATAAGATTATGAAAATTATAAAATTTTGGAAAAACCGAGACGAAACGATTGTTTTTGCTTTGGCGACCAGCATAAATCCTTTTCCTAGATACAGTGCCCATAGATAGGCTGCTGATTATAGGCAGGCGGGCTAAAAAGTACAGCCGCTCCCCCTCCCATGTTAAACTTCGATCTTTTCAACAGTATAAGCACAGCGCCCATGCTTTTGATGATCGACAACTATGACTCCTTTACCTATAACCTGGTTCAATATCTGGGAGAGTTGGGTGCAGATGTGCAAGTGCGTCGAAATGACCAGGTCAGCGTCGCGGAGATAGAAAAACTGGCACCCAGCCATTTAGTGATCTCACCGGGGCCCTGCACGCCCAATGACGCCGGTGTATCCATGGAGGCCATACGCCACTTCGCGGGTAAAATTCCGATTTTTGGTGTCTGCTTAGGCCACCAGAGTATTGGTCAGGTCTTTGGGGGCAAGATTGTCCACGCCAGCTCTATCATGCACGGCAAAACCTCGCTCATTCATCACAAGAATATTGGTGTCTTTAAGGGGCTTGAAAATCCACTGCAGCAGACACGCTACCACTCCCTGGTCATTGAAAAGGACACGCTTCCGAGTTGCCTGGAAATTACGGCTTGGGTGAACCAAGAAAACGGGGAGATGGGAGAAATCATGGGTGTGCGCCATAAAGAACTGGCGGTGGAAGGAGTGCAATTCCATCCCGAATCAATACTCTCGGACAGTGGTCACAGATTACTAAAAAATTTTCTAGAACGATAAGGGGTTAGGATCATGGACATGCAACAAGCCATACGCGCCGTGACGGAACGTCAGAATTTGAGTGAGGCCGACATGATGGAAGTAATGAAGACCATCATGGGTGGCGACGCCACACAATCACAAATAGGCGGGTTTCTCATTGGTCTGCGCATGAAAGGCGAAACGGTAGACGAGATCACCGCAGCGGCCAAGGTCATGCGTAGTCTGGCTGCCAAGGTGGATGTGGACGTTCCTAACCTGGTTGACACCTGTGGAACGGGTGGTGATGGCGCCAGCACGTTCAATATTTCGACTGCCAGCGCCTTGGTTGCAGCCGCTGCTGGGGCCCATGTAGCAAAGCATGGCAACCGATCTGTCTCCAGTAGTTCAGGCAGCGCCGATCTTCTCATGGAAGCCGGGGTGAATCTGGAGTTGACCCCTGAGCAAGTCGCCCAATGCGTTAAAGAAGTGGGCCTGGGTTTCATGTTTGCGCCGAAACACCATAGTGCGATGAAGCACGCAATCGGTCCGCGTCGCGAAATGGGAGTGCGTACCATCTTCAATGTGTTGGGCCCGCTGACCAATCCAGCCTCCGCACCGAACCAGGTGTTGGGTGTGTTCTCAGATGAATGGTTAGAGCCCTTGGCTCAAGTGCTTAAGCAACTGGGCAGTCGACATGTGCTGGTGGTGCATTCTGACGATGGCATGGACGAGATCAGCATCGGTGCCGACACCCATGTCGTCGAGCTGAAGGACGGAGACATCTCTCGTTATCGCATCTCACCTGAGGGCTTCGGCATGGCCAAGAGCCGGGTCTCAGACTTGGCCGTAGACAGCCCCAAGGCCTCTCTGGAAATGATCATGTCAGTTTTGAACAATCAGGACTGTTCTGCCCGGGATATCGTGGCCCTCAACGCAGGCGCGGCGATCTATGTGGCAGGATGCGCCCATTCGCTTGCAGAGGGTGTAGAGAAGGCGCTGGAAGTGATTGCATCCGGCGCCGCCAAGGCCAAGCTCCAGCAACTGGTCAAGTTTACGCAGGGCAAGGTCTGATATGTCTGTGAATCCCCCAGACATTCTGAAAAAGATTCTCAAGCGCAAGCACGAGGAGGTCTCCGAGCGCAAGAGCCACAGGGATTTGGCCAGCCTCAAGGCCAGTCTCGCAGACATGCCGGATGTTTTGGGTTTTGAGCGTGCGCTGCGCTCGTCCATAGACCAGGGACGTGCCGCTGTCATTGCCGAGATCAAGAAGGCCTCACCGAGCAAGGGTGTGCTGAGGGAGAATTTTGATCCTGCCGCAATCGCTAAGAGTTATGCCCTGGGAGGAGCCAGCTGCCTCTCTGTGCTCACAGATGTGGACTTTTTCCAGGGCGCGGACGCCTATCTTCAAGCGGCCAAGGTCGCCGCCAATATTCCCGTATTACGTAAAGACTTTATGGTGGACGAGTACCAGATCGTCGAGGCGCGATGCTTGGGCGCAGATTGCATCTTGTTAATTGTCTCGGCCCTCGATGACACCGAACTCAAGGCCTTCAATCAGCTTGCAAAGGAATTGACGCTGGATGTGTTGGTAGAGGTACACGATGAGGCGGAGCTGGATCGCGCGCTGGCCCTGGATCTGTCTATGGTGGGTATCAATAACCGAAATTTACGCACCTTCGAGGTGAGTTTGGAAACCACCTTGTCTCTGTTACACAAGATTTCCGCAGACACCTTGGTAGTCACTGAGAGTGGTATTTTGGCCAAAGAAGACGTGGCCCTTATGCAGTCCAAACGGGTGAATAGCTTTCTGGTTGGGGAGGCCTTTATGCGGGCCACCGATCCAGGCGAGAAATTGCGAGAGCTGTTTTTCGACTAGCGGGTGCCAAAGACAACGATTGTCTTACCGGACACAGAGACCAGTCCCTGATCTTCCAGTTCTTTCAGAACGCGTCCGGCCATTTCGCGGGAGCAGCCAACAATACGCCCCAGTTCCTGGCGTGTGATCTTGATCTGCATACCATCTGGATGGGTGAGTGAATCGGGCTCTTTGCTGAGATCCAGTAAGGTGCGGGCGATACGGCCAGCCACGTCCATAAACGCCAGGTCACCGACCTTGCGACTGGTTTTGCGTAGTCGAGTGGCCATCTGTCCGGCCAATTCAAACAACAGATCCGGATCTTCATTGGTGAGCGTACGAAAACGGCTGTAGGAAATTTCGGCCAGGCTGCATTCGTTGCGGGCCTTGACCCAGGCGCTGCGGGTTTTTTGCTTGTCGAAAAGCCCCATCTCGCCGAAAAAATCGCCCTTGTTCAGATAGGCCAACACGATCTCATGGCCATCATCGTCTTCCATGAGTACGGCCACAGAGCCATCTACGATGTAGTAGAGTACATCGGGGGTGTCGCCTGCATAGATGATCAGGCTTTTGGCGGGATAGCGTCTACGATGACAATGGGATAAAAAACGATCGATAGTTTGGTTATCTTCTTGATTTCCATCTTGGTTTGCTGTTTGGTTTACTGCGCCAGACATCGCTCTCCCCTTGCACTATGGCATTCTCGTTTGCCCCTCCACCTTCTGAAACGGCATTCTGTGATAGCATATCGGCAGTATTTGTGTGGAGCTGAAGTATGCGGACAACGGTGAAATGGGTGGATGGCGTCATGTTTCTCGGGGAAACCGGCAGCGGTCACGCTGTGGTAATGGATGGTCCACCCGAGGGGGGCGGGAAAAACTTGGGAGTAAGACCCATGGAAATGCTGCTGCTTGGTATGGGTGGTTGCACGTCCTATGACGTGGTCTCCATACTCAAGAAGGCGCGTCAACCCATTGTGCACTGTGAGGCGCAGATCGAAGCGGAACGCGCTGAAACAGTACCCAAAGTATTCACCAAGATTCACGTCCACTTTGTGGTAACAGGCCGTGAGGGCCTCAAAGATTCGCAGGTGGAGCGGGCAGTAAAACTCTCGTCGGAAAAGTATTGCTCCGCCTCCATCATGTTGGGTAAGGCCGCTGAAGTCACTCACGATTACGAGGTGATCATAGAGCCATGAGTGCAAGCCGCCCTACCCATCTTGGTCTGCGCCATGTTGCGCTCTATGTACAGGATCTCCAGGCCTGTGAGCGTTTCTATGTGGACTTGTTCGGCATGCATGTCGAGTGGCGTCCGGACGAGGACAATGTCTATCTCTGTTCGGGCTGTGACAACCTGGCGCTTCATAAAGCGGCCAGCCCTCTGGAGGGATTCCAAAAACTTGATCACATCGGCTTCATTGTGAAGACCATGGACGAGGTGGACCAGTGGTTCGAGTTTCTGGTCTCGCATGATGTGAAGATTCGTAACCAACCTCGCACACATCGTGACGGGGCCCGCAGTTTTTACTGCTTTGATCCGGACGGCACCGTCGTACAAGTCATCTTTCATCCACCGATCAGTGGAATAAGTGTTCAGTAAGCCAGGCTTGGGGGCAAGTTTTTCTATGTCCAATTATCGTTTAGGTGTACAATTTTGCCCCTAAGGACTTGGGTACATGGTTGTTGCTCTGTAATTTATTGTTTTAGAAAGAAAAAAGAGAAATTTTATGGTCGAACAGAAGAGCAAACTCAAGCTCCATGGCTTCAATAATCTTACCAAAACTCTGAGCTTCAATATCTACGATATCTGCTACACGCGTACCGAGAAAGATCGTCGCGAGTACATTGAATATATTGATGAAGAGTACAACGCCGAACGTCTTACCAAGATTCTGACTGAAGTAGCGAATTTGATCGGGGCCAATATCCTGAATGTCGCCCACCAGGACTACGATCCCCAGGGGGCCAGTGTCACCATACTGATTTCAGAGGAGCCCGTGGCCAGTGAGGGGATCGCCAAGAAAGTCGACAACTTGGAAGAGCCAGGGCCCTTGCCCGAAACAGTCGTTGCGCATTTAGACAAGAGCCATATTACGGTACATACCTACCCAGAGAGCCACCCGTATAAAGGGGTGAGCACGTTTCGTGTAGACATCGATGTGTCAACCTGTGGCCGTATCTCGCCACTGCGCGCCTTGAATTTTCTGATCCACAGTTTTGATTCAGATATCGTCATCATGGACTATCGTGTACGTGGTTTTACACGCGACGTGGCCGGTAACAAGCATTTTATCGATCACCCCATCACATCTATCCAGAACTATATTTCTGATGATACGCAGGATCGATATCAAATGATCGATGTGAATATCTACCAGGAAAATATCTTTCACACCAAGATGGTTCTCAAGGAATTGGATTTGGATAATTATCTGTTTGAAAAATCCGAACGAGATTTGGACCCGGAAGAGGTGCAAAGCATACGTGAGAGCGTTGAGCTGGAGATGTTGGAGATCTTCTACGGCAAGAATATGGACTAGCCTTGCAGGTCGATCCGATTTTTCTTTCTAAATTTTGTAAGCCGTTTTTGTCATTATCTTAGATGCCAGCGACATGATGTGTTTTACGGGCGTGGGCAGTTCCGCCCCGCCGGCCTGTCTGGCCTTGGCGCCGTGCTTGATCTCGTCTTCCCGCATTTGTTTGACTATGGCCCGACTGCGTTGATCGTGTTGGGGCAGCTTGTGCAGATGGCTGTCCAGGTGGTGTTCTACCTGTTTTTCGGTTTCGGCAACAAAACCCAGGCTCCATTTATCACCTGCTATACCGGCAGCGGCACCGATGGCAAGCGAGCCGGCATACCACAAGGGGTTAAGACGACTGGTATGACTGCCCAGTTCCTTTAGGCGAGACTCACACCAGTCCAAGTGATCATTTTCTTCCAATGCACTGCGTCGCATCTGTTCCTGGATCTGGCCGTCGCGGGCAGTGAGGGCCTGTCCTTGGTAGAGTGCCTGGGCACAGACTTCACCCGTATGGTTCACGCGCATCAGCCCCGCAGCGTGGCGTGCCTCGGCTTCGCTCATCTCGGTTTCCTTAACACGTTGGGCCGGATTGCTGCGCTCTGTTATCTGTGGTCGGCCAAACAGGGTACGCAGGGTGGTATCAAAGTTGAGGACCAGCTCGTCACCTAATGTCTTCTCACGTCGTCGGCTCATGTTCACACCAGTTGTCGGTTAAGCAGGGTGATGGGATGGATGATCTCAATGTTTTTACCCAATTCTTTCAGGCGAGAGCCCAGAAACATGGAGCATCCAATGTTCGTGCTAACAATTATATCGGGTTCTGACGCGAGAATGCTATCTACCGCTCGGTGTTGTAACGCGATCTGGGTCTGATCGGGTTTTAGCATACGCAGTCCGGCGGCCCCACAACATACATAACTTGCTTTGGGTCGTAGAATTTCCAGCTCGGGAATTCTGCGTAACAGCTGTTCGCTGGCTTCCTGCTGACGCAATGCGTTTCTACTCGTGCAGGGCTGATGCACCACCACCCGTTTGTTTAGCCTATTGACTGAATGTTGAGACCAATGCAAAAAGCGATTAAGAAAATCCACGGCATCAGTGAGTTTCAGGTGAAATCGGTTTATGGCCCGTTTGCTTAGGGCGTCTTGCTGGTATGAATGGATGCAGCTGTCATAGTAGCTACGCAAGGTTGCCATGCATCCCGAGTTGAGCCCCACCACGACCTGAAAGCGGGTGCTGGGCTCCATAAATGCGTGGATGTTTTTCATGGCGCGGAGCTGAAATTCACCGGCCTGACCCTGTTGTAGCAAAGGGGCGCCGCAGCAGGCCTGCCCTTTGGTAATTTCTACGCGATAACCCAGCCGATTGTACACACGCACCAGGGCGTGCGCCGATTCGGAATCGAATGAGTTGGATAGGCAGCCCACAAAAAAGCCTACGATCCCGCGTTCCGTGACGTGTGCCGGATTGCTCGGCGCCAGTGCAGGCAGGCCCTTTCTTTGAGGGATGGCCCGATCGGCATGCCCCAGACCCAACAGCTCCACGGCCTTTGTCTTTCTTGCCAGCCACTGCGCCCCACTGAGCTGATACATGCTGACCAAGCCCTTTCCCCATTCCGAAGTGCTGGACAGTAGGTTCTTTTTTCGCAACAGATGGGGCTGGCGCTGCCTAACGGCGGCCACAGCAGTGCTCCAGATCTTGTGATAAGGGACCAGAGACGGGCAGCTCTTTTCGCATTCTCTACAGCCCAGACAGTTGGTGAGCGAGTCTATGGCCGCTTGGGACAAGTCCCCTACCTCATTCAGTATCCATTTCGCCAGGGCAATGCGTCCACGTGGGGATTCCTGTTCAGTGCGATGTGCCTGATAGGTGGGGCAGGTGTTGCTGCACAGGCCACACATCACGCACAAATCGATATCGGATAAGGCGCGCTTTTTGGGGTCTTGTGCGTAACTAACTGGTAGGTCTGGACGATTCATGGCCAAATCATCGCATGAAACGGCTGTGTGCGCCTAGTGCTTACTGCTAAACTCACTCTGGGTCGTATGAGGAGGGACGAACGTGAGCCAATACTACCAGCGACATGTCTTTATTTGTGTCAATCAACGAGAAGACGGCAGGCAGAGTTGTGAAGACTGCAAGGCCAGTGAGGCGCGGGATTACGCCAAAAAGCGCATCAAGGAATTGGGGGAGAGCGGAAAAGGCAAGATTCGCATCAATCAGGCTGGTTGTCTGGATCGATGCAGTGAAGGACCTGTCCTGGTCATCTATCCGGAGGGCGTTTGGTACACCTATATAGATAGGGACGATATAGACGAGATAATCAACCAACATTTATTGAATGGAAAAAAGGTGGAGCGCTTGCTTTTGCCTTGAAGTGTCCCCATTTATTTAGCAGCACAGGCTTTTATCATTAGTATTTTTATACTTGACAAAAATAATTTTATATAGTTAAATATCTGACAAGTGTGAATGGTTTTTTTGGCGTTGATTTAATCAATGCCTTGCAGTATCCACCCTCCCCTCCCTGTGGTGGTGTTACTTGGCGGTCGGTAATTCCGGCCGCTTTTTTTATGTTTTATATAATATCTATTGACAGCATTCCCCCGAAAACCTAGTATATCGGCCTTTTTCGACCACAGAAGAATGATCATGAAGACATTTAATGCAACAAATGAAACTGTAAGACGCGACTGGTTTGTTATAGACGCAACAAACAAGACTTTGGGCCGACTGGCTACCGAAATCGCCAGACGTCTGCGTGGCAAGCATAAGCCTGAGTACACCCCTCACGTCGACACGGGTGACTACATCGTTGTTGTTAATGCAAAAGATGTCCGGGTCACAGGTCGTAAAGAATCAGACAAGGTCTATTATCACCACACCGGCTTTATCGGCGGTATAAAATCTGCCACCGTAGCACAGGTTCGTGAGAAGGCCCCTGAGCGCCTGATTGAAACAGCGGTTAAGGGTATGCTGCCCAAGAATCCATTAGGGCGTCAGATGTTCCGCAAGCTCAAAGTCTATGCGGGTGCAGAACATGGCCATCAGGCACAACAGCCCAAAACACTGGAAATCTAGTTCCTAGCTTATAAAGAGTAGAATACATGGCACAAACACAATATTACGGTACCGGTCGTCGCAAAAGCTCCACAGCGCGTGTTTATCTCAGACCAGGTAAAGGTGACATCGTTATCAACAAACGCCCTATCGAAGAGTATTTCGGTCGCGAGACAGCCCGCATGGTGGTTCGTCAGCCGCTGGAGAAGGTGGACGTGATGGGCAAGTTCGATATCTACTGTAATGTTGACGGGGGCGGTACCTCTGGTCAAGCCGGTGCCATCCGTCACGGCATCACCCGAGCCCTGATGCAATATGACGAAGCCCTGCGCTCACCCTTGCGTAAGGCGGGCTTTGTGACTCGTGATTCCCGTGAAGTGGAGCGTAAGAAGGTGGGTCTGCACAAAGCTAGACGCGCTACCCAGTTCTCTAAACGTTAAGTTCCAGCACAAAATCAATATCCCAAAAGGCCCCATACAACGGGGCCTTTTCTGTTATTTCGGCTTTTATTTTAGAAATCAGTGACAAATAGGGCGTTGTAGAAAAGCCCATAAAATTCGGATTCACGCCAATATTTTATTGGACTCGAACTAAATCCCGGAATAAATATCTGAATTCTTCCCCGAAAAATGTTGCACTTTCTTGTAGTCATGCTATAAATTAGACTGATTTTAGGCTTTGGACTGAATGCAGTAATGCAGACAAAAGGAGAGAGAGGGATGAAGCATAGTCTTACAGGATTAGCAATTGCAGCAATTTTAGCCACGCCCATGGTTGCGCAAGCAGAAAGTACAGTATATGGGCGTATACACATGTCGGTGGACCAAGTTACAGCACCAACCGCCGCTGACAAAACCAAAACTGCGACAGATACTGCCGTAAACGGTTCTGCGCCCCGTGCAAACACATTGGGTGTTCGTGGTAGTGAAGACACCAGTTTCATGGGCATGAAGGCCATCTACCAATTCGAAATTGGTTTGGATACCGATCGTAATACCGCAAATACAGACCCTGCGACCGGCAACACAGCTTTGAACACGAAGGGTAAGCCAGATGTACAGCCAGGTTTGTACTACCAACGTGATACCTGGTTTGGTCTACAAAGCGATGAGCTGGGTAGTCTACGCGCCGGTACTATGGCGACTAGCTATAAGCAAACTGGAAAGTTGGTTGACCCCTTCTTCACAACTGCTCTGGAAGGTCGCGGTGTAGGTTTCCAATCCGGTCTGCATTCGGGCAATGGTGACGGTAAAGGTCGTCAAACCCGTACAGTTCGTTATGACTCACCATCCATCGCTGGCGCCAAAATCATTGTTGCCAACAATGCGGTGAACAATAAAGAAGACAATATGAATCTGGGTATCCACTACGGTGCAGGTCCCATCAAGGCGTTTGTTGATCACATCATCCTAGGCAAGTCAGTTAGCAAGGACAAAACCGGCGCTGCTGTTGCCGCAGCTGACGGTACCGCTACGAAGTTGGGCCTTCAATACGCAGGTGGTCCTGTCACTGTAGGTTTCGACTACGAAATGGACGGTGGGGCCCTTGGTGGATTCAAGAGTTCAGCAGCAAATCACACATTCGTGAATGTGGCATACAAGATGGGCATGACCGATATCGCGCTTAGCTACGGTATGAGAGATGATTCTGGTGCCGAGACTGGTGGAGTTAAGAAGAAAGACGGTCAGTCTGGTTGGGGCTTGGGTGCAATACACTCTATCGCCAAGAAGACTGCGCTTTATGCTGGTTACGGTACAGTCACTCCTAACGATTCTCAAGTTAAGGAGACAACAATCTTCACTATCGGTATGAACCACGCGTTCTAATTTCCGATTTAGGTGTATTGTTAAAAACGGGACCTTCGGGTCCCGTTTTTTTGTCAGGTCTCCGGATTTCTATTAAACAAAAGAAGGTAGAATCCCTCCGCCTACTGTGGCACTCTTCCCTTCCCTGAACGCGTCAGGCGTGACCGGGTATATTAACTAAGCAATTGAATCAAGTAGACCTTCAGGAGTTGTTGTGTTTGAGAATGTGAAAGTGATGCTCATCGATCTGGATGGCACCCTGGTAGATAGCGTACCTGATCTGGCCTGGGCCGGTGATCAGATGATGGCAGAGCTGGGTCTGCCCCAAAACGGGGAGGCGGCGGCCAGGAACTGGGTGGGAAATGGTGTACCACGATTTATCATGCGCCAACTCACAGGTGAGTTGCATCAGGACCCGGAAGCGGCACTCTATGAGAAGGCCGAGCCCATCTTTCATAAGTACTATCATGAAATCAATGGCAAGAAGTCTTGTCTGTTTCCTGGGGTGAAAGAGGGTCTGGAGAAGCTGGAAGCGGCTGGAATCAAACTGGGTTGTGTCACCAATAAGGCTGAGGCCTTTACCTTGCCCCTGCTGGAAAGTCTGGGTGTTTTGGGCCACTTTGGCGTGGTTGTCAGCGGTGATACCCTGCCCGTGAAAAAGCCCGATCCACGACCCTTGCTCCATGGTATCGAGAAGCTGGGAGGCAGTCCTGATAATTCCCTGATGGTGGGTGACTCACAGCACGATGTAGAAGCCGCCCGAAATGCCCGAATGCGCGTGATCGCGGTTCCCTATGGCTACAATCACGGGGAAGATGTACGTGATGCCAAGCCCGATGCAGTGGTAGAATCTCTGGCAGATATTCCCGCACTGTTAAAATAGTAAAATCGGATCTTTTCTGATGTTGAGCCAAGACGAATTTCAGGACTACGCCAAGCAGGGCTATAACCGTATACCCTTGGTCAAGTCTGTCCTGGCCGATATGGATACCCCCCTGAGCGCCTATCTCAAACTGGCCAATGGCGCCTATTCCTATCTGTTTGAGTCCGTACAAGGGGGCGAAAAATGGGGGCGCTACTCCATCATCGGGCTTCCTTGTGCGCGGCGCATTGAGGTGCGTGGCCACCAAGTGAGTGAAATAGAAAAAGACACGGTACTCAAACAGAAGACCGTGGATGACCCGCTGGAATACATCGAAAATTACCAGGCCCAATTTCGTGTCCCCGAAATCGAAGGGCTGCCCCGTTTTACCGGCGGTCTGGTCGGTTATTTCGGCTATGACACCGTTCGTTATATAGAGCCCAGACTGGGCGAGTGCCCCAATAAAGACACCCTGAATCAGCCCGATATTGTCTTGCTGCTCTCTGAAGAAGTGGTGGTGTTCGACAATCTCAGGGGTAAGCTCTACATCATCGCCAATGTGGACCCCAGCCAGGACCAGGCCTACGAGAACGGCAAAAAGCGCTTGAATGAGATTTCCAGTGGTCTGCTGAAACCCTTTAGTCCACCTCTGGCAGATGCCCGTGCTGAAAAGCTTTTGGAAGGTGATTTTGTCCCCGAGTTTCCCCAGGAAGAGTTCAAGGCCGCAGTCAGCAAGGCCCGAAACTACATCATCGAGGGCGATATCATGCAAGTGG